>PDWI01001521.1_pt1 | contig 37562 bp, 30 predicted proteins | sample 1430891 | NCBI WGS metagenome assembly PDWI01 (sample SAMN01162508, study PRJNA174530) | Oral metagenome, whole genome shotgun sequencing project. | biome: Marine environment; feature: Marine mammal; material: Swab sample of the gingival sulcus; isolation source: swab sample of gingival sulcus... | reverse complement strand
GGGCTGGCGCTGCGCACCACGCAGGTCATCACCGTGGTCACCGCGGTGATCGTGGTGGCGGCGCTGTTCTGGTTCCTCAACCGCACCCGCACCGGCAAGTCGATGCGCGCCTTCTCCGACAATGAAGACCTCGCCCTGCTCTCGGGCATCAACCCCGAACGCGTGGTGCGGGTGACCTGGCTGATCGTCGCGGCGCTGGCCACCATCGCCGGCACGCTCTACGGGCTCGACAAGGTGTTCAAGCCGTTCACCTATTTCCAGCTGGTGCTGCCGATCTTCGCCTCCGCCATCGTCGGCGGCCTCGGCAACCCGCTCGGCGCGATCGCCGGGGGCTTTCTCATCGCCTTTTCCGAAGTCACCGTGACCTATGCCTGGAAGAAGGTGCTGATCTATCTCATGCCGGAAAGCCTCGAGCCCTCCGGCCTCGTATTCGCGGTCTCCTTCGCGATCCTCGTGGTGGTGCTGCTGTTCAAACCCACCGGCCTGTTCAAGGGGAAATCGGTATGACCGACACGACCTCCACCCCCGCCCCCAAACGCGGCCTCATCAACTGGCGCGCCGTGGGGCTGTTTGCCCTCGTGGCGCTGCTGATCGCCTGGACCGGCATGACCCAGAGCTGGAACGTGGCGCTGGCGATCGTCAACATGGGGCTGGTCTCGGCGATCATGGCGCTCGGCGTCAATCTGCAATGGGGCTATGCCGGGCTGTTCAACGTCGGCATCATGGGCTTCGTGGCGCTCGGCGGGCTCGCCGCGGTGCTGGTGACCGAAGCCCCGGTGCCCGAGGCCTGGGCCGCGGGCGGCGGACGGATGATGCTGGCGCTCGCCTTCGGCGTGGCGCTGATCGTCGCGGCCGGGCTGGTCTACAGGCGCATGAGCGCGGGCAAGCTCCGGGCGCTGGTCATGACGCTGATCCTCGTCGGCGGATATTTCGCCTATCGCGCGCTCTTCGTCCCCGCCGCCGACGCCATCGAAGCGGTCAACCCGGCGGCCACAGGCTTCCTCGGCGGCCTCGGCCTCAAGGGCGCGCTGGCGCTCCTCGCCTGGCCGGTGGGCGGGCTGTTCGCCGCCACCGCCGCCTGGCTGATCGGCAAGACCGCGCTGGGTCTGCGCTCGGACTATCTCGCGATCGCCACCCTCGGGATCTCCGAAATCATCATCGCGATCCTGAAGAACGAAGACTGGCTGGCGCGCGGGGTGAAGAACGTCAACGGCCTTGAGCGCCCATGGCCCGTGCCCTATGAGGTCGACCTTCAGGCCTCGGGGGAATTTGCCGCCCGCGCCGCGACATGGGGCATGGACCCGGTGATCGCCTCCGCGGTGGTGGTGAAGCTCACCTATGCGGCGCTGTTCATCGTGGTGCTGGCGGTGCTGCTGACCATGAGCCAGGCGGCGCTCCACTCCCCCTGGGGCCGGATGATGCGCGCGATCCGTGACAACGAGGTCGCCGCCGAGGCCATGGGCAAGGACGTCACCCGCCGGCATTTGCAGATCTTCATCCTCGGCTCCGCCGTGGTCGGGATCGCGGGCGCGATGATGACCACGCTCGACGGCCAGCTTACCCCCTCCTCCTACCAGCCGCTGCGCTACACCTTCCTGATCTGGGTGATGGTGATCGTCGGCGGCTCCGGCAACAATTACGGCGCCATCCTCGGCGGCTTCGTGATCTGGTTCTTCTGGGTTCAGGTGGAGCCGCTCGGCAGCTGGGTGATGACGCTGGTGACCGCCGGCCTCGCCGACGGCTCGGCGCTGAAGGCGCATCTGCTGAATTCCACCGCCCATATGCGGCTGCTGACCATGGGGGTGATCATGTTGCTGGTGCTGCGGTTCAGCCCGCGCGGGCTGATCCCCGAACGATGAGCGCCGCGCGGCCGGCGATCCTGATCCCGGCCGCGGGGGCCTCGGCCCGGATGCGGGGGTGCGACAAGCTGCTGGAACCGGTGCCGGGGCGGGTTTTGCTCGCCGACCGGGTGACGGCTGCGGCGGCCGGGTCCACCCCGCCTGCGGAGACCTCCGGTAGCGCTGCTGCCCCCGAAATCATCGTCACCCTGCCCCCACATGCGCGCGCCCCCCGGCGCTGGGCGGCGCTCTCCGGGAGCCGGGCGCGGCTCGTGGAGGTCCCCGAGGCCCGCGAAGGCCTCGCCGCCAGCCTCCGCGCCGGTGTCGCCGCCCTCCCCGCCAGCTGTCCCGGGCTGATGATCCTGCCCGCCGACATGCCCGACATCTCCGCCGCCGACATCGCCCGGCTGCTCGCGCTTTTCGACGGCAAGACCATCCTGCGCGGCGCCAGCGCCGACGGCCAGCCCGGCCACCCGGTGCTGTTCCCGGCGCGGGATTTCGCCCGGCTCGCCGCTCTGCGCGGCGACCTCGGCGGGCGACATATCCTGAAGGCAGACGCGGCGCGGGTGCGGCTGGTGCCCTTGCCCGGGCGCCATGCGCTCACCGATCTCGACACGCCGGAAGACTGGGCCGCCTGGCGCGGCGCCCGCCCGGATCAGGGCTGACCGCCCGGTGCGCCCTCAGAGCCCCGCGATCAACCGCGCTTCGCGGTCGTCCAGCGACAGCCGCGCCTCGACGTAATTCGCCGCGGTGTTCTCGTATTTCAGCCGCGGCATCGCCTCGGTGATCTGCTGCCATTGCTCCGGCCAGGCCACCCGCACCGACCACATGTCGGGCGCGAAGCTTTCCATCCAGAGGCCGTTGACCCGCAGAAGCTCGTGGCTGTCGAGCAGCAGATGCACCCAGCGGCCGACATCGCGCGGCACGGTGTCGATCCCGTCGAGATGGGTCAGGTCGCCGGCGGCGGCCATCACCTCATCGGTGGCGAACAGCAGCTCGTTGAGCGAGCCCCGCACCAGCAGGCGCTGGCCGGGGGCGAGCACGAGATTGCCGGCGTCGGGGTTGGAGCCCTGGGCACCGGCGCGGATCCGCACCGGACCGCGGCGGGGGGTATCGCCCGCGTTCGTGGGGTCGTCATAGACCACCGAGCTTTCGCCGATCCAGCGCACCGGCTGCAACCCCTTGTCGCGGGTCACCAGCTTGTCGCCGAGGCGCAGATCGCGCGCCAGCACCGGGCCACGGGCGGTTTCGACCACCGAAGACGGGGCGAAGCCCGAAACGGAAAAGTCCGGGGCCGCGACCGGGCCGAGGCCAAACGCCGGGTCGAGCGCCGGGGGCAGATCGTTTTCGACGGCGGGGGAACGGAAATGAAGCATGGTCGATCCGGGCTCTCTCGGGCGCCTGTGGCGCAGGGTTGATCGTGAGGACCAGCTTACGAAGCAATCTTGCCCAGAATGTGGACGGAATCCGGTAAATCGCCTGCGGTGGCGGACGCGTTATCCGTTGAAAACTCACGGGTTTTCGCGCGCCTTGCCACATTCGCGCATTGTTTCGCCACAATTGGGCACACCGCCACCGTGAATCGGGCAGCTTTTTCGCCCCCGGCACCCCGAAGGTCAACCCCCTGTTTTCATGAACAAAACCGCGCCTCAAGGCGGATCGTTTCGGGCCGCGAAACTGCCTGCGCCACGCCACGCGGCCGCATATGTGACACAATCCCGTCGCGTGACGACCGCCCGCCCCTCAGCCCGGCAATACCGCCATCCGCGTCGGCCGCGCGGGCGCAAAGGCCTCCCCGCCCAAGGGCGCCCCAAGCTCCGGAAACAGCGTCAGCAACTCCTCGCGGGCGCGCGCACAGAGGCCGTCGAGCGCCGGGGCATCCGGCTGGAAGCTTTCGGTCCAGGCGCCGTTCGACAGCACCACCTCATGCCGGTCGCAGAGGAAATGGATATAGCGCACCCGGGACACGGTTTCGCGGAAGATGCCACGGGTGCCCGCAAGGTGGCGGGCAAAGACGAAAACCTCCGCCTCGGCGGCGTCGAGCATGGCGTGGTCGCCCAGCAGCAGCAGCCGGTGACCGGGGCTGAGGCGCAGATCGCGCGTCGGCAGGCCGTCGCCAAGGGCGCCCGCGCGGATCATCACCGGGTGCAGCTCGCGCGCGATGCGCAGCAGCGGCCCGTCGAGGGTCTTGCCGCCGATCCAGCGGATCGTCTGGGCACCATTGTCACGGGTCCGCACCTTGTCGCCCGGGCGCAGATCTTCGACCGGACGTTCGCCGGTCGGGGTGGCGATCAGGGTGCCGGGGGTGAAGCAATTCACCCGCGGGGCACCGCGCCGCGGCCAATGGCCGTCACACGTTTCAGGCGCACCGCGCTTCGGCAGACAGCTTTTCATCCTCGCCCCCCGGCCAATACACCCCAACCCGATCCCGCGGGAATGATACGAAAATAACAATTGGGCACAAAGCCGGGCACGCTCCCAAGGGTCGGAAAAGGCGGGTTTTTTCAGCGTATCTGTCAGCGCTGTGTCACAAACGAAAACAATCCCGCGGGGCCCCGCGGGATTGTCTTCGGATCCGGGAAAGACCCTGCGCGACTCTGGACCTGTCGCGCCCTCGGGCGAATCGCACGCCCAAGCCCGGGTCAAAGCCCCCATTCCCGGATCATGATCGCCCGGCGCGCATGGCTCAGCGCCTCCGGGCGGGCTGCATTCCTCAGCGCCGCAACATCTGCGCCTCGTGTTTCTTCAGGACCCGCCGGGCGGCGGTGAAATCCTCGAGCCCCTTCTCGGTTTCAAGCTCCGGGAACAGCTCGAACAGCTCCTGCCGCTGGGCATTGCCGATGCCGTGGAGCGAATGATCTCCCGGCTGGAAGCTCTCGGTCCAGGCGCCGTTGGACAGCACCACCTCGTGGTTGTCGCACATGAAGTGGACATAGGTGATCTCCATCGGCTGGACCGCCTGAATGCTCTTCGAATCCACCAGGTGTTTCGCCGCCGCCAGCACTTCGCGCTCGTCGAAATAGAGCGCGGTGCGGTCGTTGGCCACCAGCACGCGGTGGTTGGGCGACAGCATCATGTCGCGTTCCGGCAGACCATTGCCAAGCGCCCCGGCGCGGATGTGGATCGGCGCGAGATGCCGGGCATGGGCCATCTCGGCGAAAGAGATCGGCCGGGCGCCCACCCAGCGCACGGTCTGGATGCCATTGTCGCGGGTGATCACCCGGTCACCGGCCCTGAGCCGCTCGACCGGCACTTCGCCTTTCGGCGTGGCGATCAGCGTGCCCGGGGTGAAACAGGGCACCACCTTCTCGATATCGTAGAAATCGAGCGTGCCGAGATCCTGGCCATCGGCGTCATGATAGGTGACGAAGCCGTTTTCCTGGTCGGCGGTGGTATAGGTGACATGGAGCGACCCGCCGGGGGCCGCTGATCCGGTGAGATCGAGCGTGTCCCAATCGTCGCCGCCCGCGCCGCCGTCGACCACGTCGCCGGCATTGACATTGGTGATCCAGTCGCGGTCGTCGCCACCGGAAATCGCGTCATTGCCGGCACCGCCGTCGAGATAATCGTCGCCGATGCCGCCGCTGAGGCTGTCGTCGCCCTCGCCGCCGAACAGGGCGTCGTCGTCGATGCCGCCGTCGAGCGTGTCATTGCCGGCGTCGCCGTAGAGCACGTCGTCATCGTCCTGACCGTAGATCACGTCATTGCCGGCGCCGCCATGGATCACGTCGAGGCCGTTGTCGGGCCGCGGGTCGTCGATGCCCCAGAACGGATCGTCCTCGTCCTCGATGTTGAGGATATCGCTGGCGTCACCGAGGCCGCCCCAGATGGTGTCGTCGCCGGCACCGCCCTCGATGGTGTCGGAGCCGTGGCCGCCGATGATCGTGTCATTGCCGGAACCGCCGTCGATCGTATCGTCGTCGAGCCCACCGTCGATGCTGTCGTTGCCGGCACCGCCAAGGATGGTATCGGCATCGTCGCCGGTGGTGATGGTGTCGTCGCCCGCGCCGCCATCGACGAAATCGATGTCGTTGAACATGTCCGGGTCTTGGACGATGTCGTAGAGCGTCCCGGGCAGATCGGCGCCGTAATCCGAGGCCGGAGCGGTGCCCGACGTGTCGATCAGGTCATTGCCGGCGCCGCCATGAACGGTGTCGGAACCGTCGCCGCCGAAGATCACATCGTCGCCGCCCTCGCCGTGGATCTCGTCGTCGCCCGCGCCGCCGGAAAGCGTGTCGTCGCCGTCAACCCCGGGCGCCGTCACGTCGAAGAAGATGTCGGTAACGCTGATGCCGGAATTGGCATCGCCGTCCTGGCTGTGCTCAAGCAGGATCGAGGCCGCCGGCCCGGCGATGGTCACCTGAAGGTTGTAGCTGGCGCTGTCGGTAGGCGCATAGCCCCCGTTGGAATCGGCCACATTGGCGCCGGTGGCGCCGCCGCCGTCGAGCAGGGTGATGCCGCTGCCCGCCTCCAGCGTGACCGGAATTTCGTTGCCCTGGGAATCATAGGCGCGGATTGTGACCACACCGTCGCCGTCGAGATCGTTCACGTTGAACGCGACATTGGTGACCGGCTGGCTGAAGCCCCATTCGAACTGCCCCACGCCGAAACGGCCGCCGGTTTCCGAATAGAGCGCGCTGTCTGTGTCGAAGGTCTCGCCGCCGGTGTCGATGCCGTCACCATTGACCGCGTCCTGACCCGGCGCGGCGACATGGTTGCCGCTGTCTTCGGTCTGGCTGTAGCTCACCTCGACGGTGCCGGTGGTCTGGGTGAAGCCGCTGTCGACCTCGGCGCCGCTCACGCCTTCCCAGTTGAAGCTTTCGCGCAGGGTCACGGTGGAGGGCGCGCCGGCCGTGCCGCCGTAGATCACGTCGTTGCCCGCGCCGCCTTCGACACTGTCATTGCCGAGGCCGCCATGGACGGTATCGTTGCCCTCGCCCGCCAGCACGGTATCGTTGCCGCCACCCGCAAGGATGATGTCATCGTCACCGCTCTGGCCCGGCAGCAGCGCGTCACCGGCATCGACCCGGTCGCCCTCGGGGTCGCCCTCATAGCCGATGTCGATCAGATCGTCGCCCTCGGTGCCCTCGACCAGCCCGTCGCCGGTGGGCAGCGGCAGCGCGTTGAATCCGAGATCGGAGACGCGGACATAGCCCGATTCCACGGCGTCTTCGCCGTTGTCATGCACGATCACCAGCTTGACGATCGGCCCCGCGACCGACACCGTGACCCCCTCGCCCGAAAGCATCGCCTCGCCTTCGATCTCGTTGCCACTCACCTCCTGAGCGCCCGGGATCGGCGCGAAATCCACCTCCACGAGGTTGCCGTCGGCATCATAGCCCAGCACGGTCACCTCGTCGTCCCAGCTGTGGCCCTGATCGACGTCGGAGAGCTGGAAATTCACCCCGGTGACGGGCTGATCGAAGGTGATCTCGCTGATCGTCGGCTGGGTCACATCGTTGGAGAAAAGCTGACCGTTTTGCAGCGTGAAGGCATCGCACTCTTGGTTGGTGGGGGTCGACACGGTCACCCCCACCGCATCGCCGCCACTCGCCGACCCGAGGCGCGCCGCGCCATCGGCGCCGGTGAGATCCCAATCCAGCACATAATCGCCCGCCGGTTGCCAGCCGGCGCCGGACCCGTTCGCGTTATAGGTCATTTACAGCTTCCCTTGCTCGATACCGGAACGGGCGCTTGTCCAGATGGCCGCGTTGCGGAGTGTGGCAGCCCCCCCGGCATGGGCCGTGGGGCAGGTGATCGCATGGATTTCCCAGGGCAGAAGCACCACCGGCCCAAAGCGGCCCCGGCGTGTTGCGGCACAGATCCGGTCGACGTCTTGCTGGCGCATCGTTGTTCCCCTTGGCTTTCATGCGCCTCGAACGGGGAGCGATGCCGGCCACGGGACTCCCGCATCATCAACCATGGATCATGGGTCAAGAGAGAGGTCCAACACCGGACCTGGTGGTTATCTGCCACGGCGAACCCCCCAGCTCACCGTGGCAGCAACACACGCCAACCACCTGCGGTCGACGCACACCTCTTACCCACGTATTCTCCGTGGTCGTGTGCGGCCGCCCCCGTGGCCTTGGACACCGCCCCCCAGTCGGGCACGGATAAATTACTACCAGTTCCCCCTCAAAAAAAGGAATTTTGGCCGAAAAACGGCACGATCGTGGCGGGCGCGGTGAATGGACGGGCAAACCGGAGCAAATCAGGGGTTTTCTGCCTCGGTTAATTGTTTCCATATTGGAAACAGTATTCCCCGGGGAATGGGGGAATTGGCGCGGTCCGCGCAACAATGCCGGGCGTTTTGCCGAAATAATATATTTCCCCTGAACAAAACCTGCCGTTTCAGCGCATTTCCGCCCATGGGAAGGTAAACAATAAAACCCCCGAACACCCTGACCAAATCCGGTCAAGATTGCACGAAATTTTTTTTGTTCCGGAAAGCGCCGGTGTTCACGATCCCGCAGCAATCGCCTGCACCCTGCGAAACCGGTGACGCTGCGGTGACGGTGCTCAAACGAATCGGATCATCCTGAATCCTCCGATCCGGGCCACGCCGCCGGCGCCCGAGAATCCGCCGAATTTACCCCCGCTTTCCTTGCATTTGCCATCTTTGCCCGGCAAACGGGCCGGGAGGCCGCAACAACAGCGAAGCGGGAAAAGCGTATGAGTATTTCCGAAATTCCGGGCACCACCGGCACGATGTACCGGCTGTTTGCCGACAATCTCCCCGCACGCGCCGACAAGGTCGCGTTGATCGACGCCAAGGCCGAGGTGAGCTATGGCGCCCTCGCCGAAGAGGCCGACCGGCTCGCCGCCTGGCTGCACGCCCGGGGCATCGCCGAGGGCGACCGGGTGATCGTCAGCCTGCGCAAGTCGATCGGCGAAGTGGCAGCGATGCTCGCGGTGTGGAAGCTTGGCGCGGTCTGTGTGAACGTCAATGTCCAGTGGACCGGCGCCCAGCTCGCCTATGTCGCCGAGGATTGCCGCGCCGCCGCCGCGATCCTCGACCGTGCCATGATCACCGGCAAATCCGCCGTGCCGCTGCCCGCAAGCGTGGGCGCGGTGCTGGTGCGCGGCAAGCCGGTGGAGGGCACCGACAACTGGGACGACCTCCCCGCGGCCCAGGCCCCCGAGGCCCGCCCGGACCCCGATGCGCTGGCGATGATCATCTACACCTCCGGCTCCACCGGCCGCCCCAAGGGGGTGATGCTGAGCCACGTCAATATCCGCATCGGCGCCGCCGCGGTCAGTGAATACCTGAAACTCGGCGAAGACGACCGGCTGCTCTCGGTGCTGCCCTATTCCTTCGACGCCGGGCTCAACCAGCTCACCTCGATGTTCTGGACCGGCGGCAGCGTGGTGCATCAGCCGGTGACCATGCCCGCGGAGGTGATCCGCATGGCAAAGACCCATGCGGTGACCGGCATCGCCGGGGTGCCGCCCCTGTGGAACATGGTGGTGCGCTATCTCGACGAGGTGCCCACCCCGCTGCCCGCCCTGCGCCGGGTCACCAATACCGGCGGCAAGATCCCGCCCAACATCCTCGATCTGATGCCGGGCGTGTTCCCCGGCGTGGAGATCTTCCTGATGTATGGCCTCACCGAAGCCTTCCGCTCCACCTGGCTCGACCCGGCCAGATTCGCCGCCAAGAAGGGCGCCATGGGCCGCGAGATCCCCTGTTCGCGGGTGTTCGCGATCCGCGCCGACGGCGGCATCGCCGGGCCGGGCGAAGAGGGCGAGCTGGTACATGCGGGGCCGCTGGTGTCGCTCGGCTATTGGGAACGCCCGGAGCTTACGGCGGAGAAGATCCGCCCCTGCCCGGCGCTGGCGGATATCACCGGCGACGCGCCGGTGGTCTGGTCGGGCGATCTGGTGCGGCTCGACGAGGATGGCGACATGTGGTTCGTCAGCCGCATGGACGACATGATCAAGACCCTGGGCTTCCGGCTCAGCCCCACCGAGGTCGAAGACCTGCTCGCCGCCAGTGGGATGGTCGGCGATGCGGTGGCCTTCGGCGTCGAGGACGACGAACGCGGCGAAGCGGTGGTGGCGGCGGTGACGCTGCTGGACGGCGCCGAAACCGAGGCGCTGATGGCCCATTGCCGCGCGGTGATGCCGCATTACATGGTGCCGATGCGGCTCCATCCGTGGCCCGGCCCGATGCCGCGCACCGCCAGCGGCAAGCTCGACCGGCCGGGGGTGATCCGCGCCACCGGCGAACGCCGCTGAAACACCGAAAGCCCGGAACCCCGCGGCTGCCGGGCCTTCACTCAAGTCACCGGATACGCTCCGTCGCTCACCTGTCGTCGCTCAACCCACCGGAGACGCCCGGCTCAGCCCTCCGCCGCCGCGATCGACATCGCCACGATCGCATCCTGGTGCAGCCAGATCGCCCCGGCCGCGAGCGCCGCCGCGATCACGAAAAACACCGCGTCATGCTCCGGATCCCAGACCTTGTGCCGGATCGACAGCCAGATCAGGACCGGATGCACCGTGATACCGGACAGCGCAATGCCCGCGATGGCGCCGACAATGCCCCAGTTATAGACCCCGATCAGCAGGAACAGCACGCTGGTCGCGCCACGCACCACCGAAACCACGAAAAAGTGCCGCGAGTCGCCGGCCGCAAGCGCCGCGCGATCATAGGAAACGCCGATCGCCGCGGGCATCATCGCCAGCGAGATCAGAACCAGCATCGCGCCGGCATGGAGGTAGCGGTCGTCGTAAAGCAGATCGATCAGCCGCGGCCCGACGATTGCCAGCGTCCCCATCAGCCCGATCAGCCCGGAGGTCATGGCATAGCGCATCATGCGCAGCCGCCGGGCGGCCACGCGCGTGCCTTTCTCGCTCACCTCACGGTAGATCGGGATCATCACCCGTCCCACCAGCTCCTGCCCCAGAATTGCGGGGAAACTGCCGAGATAATAGCCGATGTTGTAGATCCCGAGCACATGCAGCGACAGAAACCGGCCGAAGACCATCTTGTCGCCCTGGCTGGCAAAGAACGCGAACACGGTCGAGACGAAGATCCACTTGCCGAAATGGATCAGCTCATGCACCGCCGAGCGGTCCCAGTAGAGCCGGTTGCGATGGCCGTCGAGATAGTATTTCGCGAAGATGTTCTGCACCGTGGCCCGCACCGGCCCGCCGATCACCAGCGCCAGCACCGATTCCGTCTGCCACGCCAGAAAAACCATGACCACGATCGAAACCGCATAGGAGACCACTTCGATCAGCGTCACCTTGCCGAGCTGCAAATGCCGGTAAGCCGCCTCGATCCGCACCGTGGTGAAGCCCGAAATCACCATCGAGAAGGTGGCGATCGGCAACAGATAGACGAGTTCCGGCGCGTCGTAGAATTGCGCCGCCGGATAGGCGATCAGGCAGGTAAGGAACCAGAGCACGAAACCGCGGATCACCTTGATCGTGTAGGCGGTATCGAGAAAGGCCGGATCGTCGCCGCGTTTCGACTGCGCGATCGACGGCCCGATGCCGAGGTCGGTGAACAGCGTCAGGCCGATTTCCACCATCGCCACCAGCGCCATCAGGCCGAAGGCCTCGGGGAACAGCAGCCGGGTCAGGATCAGGTTGGAGGCCAGACGCAGCACCTGATTGGCGCCGTAGCCGAACATCACGAAGGCCGAACCACGCATCGCCCGGGCCATCAGCCCGTCGCCGGAAAACAGTTTGACCGCGTTGTTCACCCGAACCGCCTGCTGCACCGAAAACTCCTCGAGACGCCAACAGCCCATGCGCCCTTGTCTGACTTTTGCGGCCTATCGCGTGACCGGTCAACGCCTGGGCCTGAAACGGATTGTCTCCAATTCGTCTCCGGTTAGACTGTTGCTAAACTGATATGGAATTGTACTCGATCGTCCTTATTCGTTCAAGCGTGTCGACAATCGGCGGATTCGTTTCTCCCGAAGGGTGAAATCGCTTATATGAACGGAATCAGCGGGGCCTTCCGGGGCGCCCGTCTTGATGGTGTGGCCCGTTTGCCTTTCGGGCCGTTCAATCCTTGCGGCACCGCGCCCGCGCCGAACTCCGGGAGACCAGACAACCCGATGGGGAACCCGATCGCCTATATGATGCTGCTCTCCTGGCCATTCCTGGCCTGGGTGATGTATCTGCGGATGCCGGTCGAGCGGGCCTTTGTCTGGACCATCATCGGCGGCTATCTGTTGCTGCCGCCGGTCACCTCGATCGACCCGCCGGTGCTGCCCGAAATCGACAAGCTGGTGGTGGCCAACCTCAGCGCCTACATCCTGACGATCACCGTCGGCAAGACCCGGGTGCGGCTGCTGCCCCGGTCCTGGCTCGCCACCGGTCTGCTGCTGGTCTTCGTGCTGGTCACGGTGCCGACAGCCCTTACCAATGCCGATGCCATCGTTCTCGACGCACCGTTTATCGACAACGGCCCGATGGGCGACTCCAAACGGGTGATCCCGGGGCTGGCGATGTGGGATTCCTTCGCCTCCGCCACCGCGCTGATCCTGATCCATGTGCTGCCCTTCCTCACCGCCCGGGCGGTGCTCGCCAGCGAGACCGGACGGCGGGAGCTCCTGCGCGCGCTGATGATCGGCGGGCTGATCTATACCCTGCCGGCGCTGTTCGAGATCCGCTTCAGCCCGCAGCTCAACACCTGGATCTACGGCTTCTTCCAGCACGAATTCATCCAGATGATCCGCGGCAGCACCTTCCGGCCGATCGTGTTCCTGCCGCATGCGCTGTGGCTCGCCTTCTTCTTCGTCAGCGCCAGCCTCGCCACCGCCAGCCTCGCCAGAACCCGGCCGCAAGGCCAGCGCGGCCCCTATATCCTCGCGCTCATCTGGCTGATCCTGGTTCTGGCGGCCAGCAAGAACCTGGCCTCCACCGCCTATGCACTGGTGCTGGTGCCGGCCATCTTCATGCTGTCGGAAAACTGGCGCATGCGGGTTGCGATGGTGTTCGTCGCCGTCGCTCTGGTCTATCCGCTGCTGCGCAACGCCGGGATGATCCCGGTCGACGATATCGTCAGCTTCATCGCCGACTACAGCGAGGAGCGCGCCCAATCGCTCGGATTCCGGTTCGAAAACGAGGAAATCCTGCTGAACCATGCCACCGAACGGCCGCTGTTCGGCTGGGGCGGCTGGGGCCGCAATCTCGTGTTCAACGAATGGGACGCCTCCCGGGACGCGGTGGCCGACGGGCGCTGGATCTATGTGTTCGGCACCTACGGGATTGTCGGGTTCATTGGCGAATTCGGCCTGCTCTCCGCAACGGTGGTGCTGATGTGGCTCCGGCGCAACCGCCGTACCGAGGCCGACAATCTGACCCATGCCGGAACCCTGGCGCTGATGATGGGCATCACCCTGTTCGACCTGCTGCTCAACGCCGCCATCGTGCCCTATGTCTGGATGATCGCCGGCGCCCTGCTCGGCACGGCCGAGAACGCACGCCGCGCCGCGGAGCCGCACCCCCAGCCCGGCGCGGTGGCGCAAAAGACGCGACGCCGGCCGCGGACGGTGCAACCCTCCGAAGGCCGTACCGTGATCTGAGGGGCTGGCGGGTTTTCCGCCGCGTCCCGTGCCGCCGCGTCCTGTGCCGCCGCTCCCTGTGCCGCCGCTCCGGCGGAGCGCCCGCTGTCCGTCTCCACCCCGGAACCGAACCGTTTCCGCCCGGCGCCGCCACCACGGTTGCCTGCCCCCCCCTCCCCGGCCTTAATGGCCGCATCGACGCCCATCCAGATTCGCCCCAAGACCCGCTCCGGAGATCCCGCCATGCCCCGCGTCTCGATCATCCTTCCGCTTTACAAGTCAAGGCGCTACATCCGCGAGACCGTCGACAGCGTACGCGCGCAGACGCATCATGACTGGGAGCTGATCGTGGTCGACGACGGCTCCCCCGACGACAGCGGTGACATCGTGCGCGCCTATGACGATGCACGCATCGTCGTCCATGACCGGCACAACACCGGCCCCTGCCGCTCGCGCAACTTCGGCATCGCGCAGGCGACGGGCGATTTCATCGCCTTCATCGACCATGACGACATCTGGGTGCCGGAAAAGCTCGAAAAACACCTCGCCCATCTCGCCCGTCGCCCGGAAGTCGGGGTGAGTTACGGGCCGAGCGAATTCATCGACGAACACGGCGCCTCGCTCGGACTGTTCCAGGTGCCGAAACTCACCGGCATCGACGCCCGCGAGATCCTCTGCCGCAACCCGGTCGGCAACGGCTCGGTGCCGATCATCCGGCGCGCGGCGCTGGAGGCGGTGAAGTTCCGGCTGGAACGCGATGGCCAGCCGGAATGGATGTATTTCGACGACGATTCCGCGCGGTGGGAAGATGTCGAGCTGTGGCTGCGGATCGCGACCACGACCGACTGGATCTTCGAGGGGATTCCCGACTGCCTGACGCAATACCGGATCGTGGCCGACAGTATTGCGGGCACCCCGGACAGCAAACAGGCGGCCTTCGAGAACGGGCTCGAACGGGTGCGCCGCTATGCGCCGGAACTGGTCGAGACCCATGGCGCGGCGGCGCGGGCGTATCATCTGCGCTTCCTCGCCCGCCGTCTGATCGAGGCGGGCAACGGCAAGGGCGCGGTGGCCTACGCCCACCGGGCGCTGCGTGCCTGGCCCGGGATCCTGCGCGAGGACCGGCGCCGCACGCTGCTGACGCTGGCCGGCGCCTGGGCGCTGCGGCTGCTGCCGAAACCGCTCTATACCCGGCTCCAGAGCGCCGCCGTCGCCCGGGAAGGCGCCCGCCAGAAGGCCGAGGTGACGCGGTGACCGCGCGGTTTCGCTGGGGTCTGTTGGGGGCTGGCGAGGTGGCGCAAAACTTCGGCGCCTCCGCCCGGCTGCTGCCCGGGCACGAGATCGCCGCCGTCGCCTCGCGCAGCCGCGCCCGGGCGGAGGCCAGCGCCGCCCCGTTCGGCGCCCGGGCGCTCACCGACTACACCGCGCTGGTGGCCGATCCCGGCGTCGATGCGGTCTATGTCGCCACCCCGGCGGCGCTTCACCACGCCCATGTCACGCTGGCGCTGGAGGCGGGCAAGCCGGTGCTCTGCGAAAAGCCCTTCACCACCACCGCCGCCGAGGCGCGCGACCTTGCTGCCCTGGCCGGGGAGACCGGCACCTTCCTGATGGAAGCGATGTGGACCCGGTTCATCCCCGCGGTCCGGGCGCTGAAAGCCCGCCTCGCGGCCGGCGAGATCGGGGAGGTGCGCCTGTTCCAGGCCGATCTCGGCTTCGCCGTGCCCTACGACCCGGCCAACCGGTTCTTTGCGCCCGAGCTTGGCGGCGGCGCGCTGCTCGACCTCGGCATCTATCCGCTGTCGCTGGCGTGGCACCTGCTGGGCCGTCCCGAGGCCGGGCAGATGCTGGTTGGCGCGGCGCCGAACGGGGTCGATGCCCGCGCCACGATACAGCTGCGCTTCCCGGGCGGCGCGCTGGCCTCGCTGGCGTGCAGCTTCGACCAGAGGCTCGGCAATTGCGCCCGGGTCAGCGGCACCCGGGGCAGCCTCGCGCTCGACGCGCCGCTGTTCGCGCCCGAACAGATCCTCCATACCCGCGCGCCGGAGCCGTCGCCCGCTTCCGGACCCGCCCCGACAGGCCCCGCCCCGACCGGTGCCAGCCCGGGCCGGCTCGCCCGTCTCAAGGCCCACCCGGCGCTCATCCGCCTGCGCCGCCGCCACGCCCCGGCGCTGCGCCAATTGCTGCGCCGCGAACGCCGGACCGAAGCCTGGCCCTTCCCGGGCCACGGCTACCAGTTCGAGGCCGCCGAGGTGGCGCGTTGCGTCGCGGCGGGAGAGCGCGAAAGCCCGGTGATGCCGCTGGCAGAAACGGTGGCGATCATGGAATGTCTCGAAACCCTGCGCGAGAGCGGAGGGTTTTGACGCGCCGTCGCGCCGCATGCCCTGATCCCCGGTTGCGCCTGTCGCCGCAGATCGGAAAGCAGCACCCATCCGCCCTCGCCACCGCCCTTGCCGCCCCTTTGCAACCGGCTCCGGGCGCCCTGCCCCGGCAACCGGATCTGGCGGACGGGGCGGCCGACGGGCCCCGGTCAGAACGGCGAGACCAGCGCCGCAAACCCGGGCTGGGCCCGGTCGCGGTCGGTGAGCACCGCCCCGGCATCGCTCACCCCCCAGTCGATCCCCAACAGAGGGTCGTTCCACGCAATGCCGACCTCGTCTTCAGGGCTGTAATAGGCGGTGGTCTTGTAGGTGACCTCGGTGTCGTCCTCGAGGGTAACAAAGCCATGGGCAAAGCCCGGCGGCACCCAGAACAGCTCAAGCGCCTCGGCGCTGAGTTCCACCGCCACATGCCGCCCATAACTCCCTGATCGTTTGCGCAGATCCACGGCCACGTCGCGGATCCGCCCCCGGCTGACCCGCACCAGCTTGCCTTGCGCATGGGGCGGTTTCTGGAAATGCAGCGCACGCACGGTGCCCGCCCGGCGGGACCGGCTGAGATTGTCCTGCACAAACACCGCGTCCGGCCCGAGCACGGCGGCAAAACGGCGCGCGTTCAGGATCTCGGCAAAGACGCCACGGGTGTCGGCAAACTGCCGCGGGGTCAGAAGGCAGGGTCCGTCAATCCCGAACCGGCGGATGTCCATATCGATTCCCTGCGCCTCCAAAGCGTGCCCTGCGCATCCTCACGCAGGCGCGCCGGCCTTTCAATGTCCCATGCCCCGAAGCGCAAACGCCCCCCGCGGCTGCGCGGCGTGCCTCCGGCCCTGCCGGTCGCAGCCGGTCACAGGGGCACGGCGGTCGCGCCATGGTAACGGTGCGCCCCGCCCGGCCACAAGCCACATTGCGCCCATGCGGTGGGGGTTCACCCCCTTGCCCCCGCCCCCCGGCCCGCGCCATGTTGGGCGTGCCGGCAGGTGGCCGGAAAGTGACCGAACGCGACCCGCCGTGACCGACAGCCAGACCCCACACGCCTCCCCCGCCCCGCCGGATGCGCCCGATGGCCCCCGGCTGACCATCGTCACCTCGACATGGAACCGCCGGGCCTTGCTCGAACGCAATTTCACCTCGCTCATGGCCCAGACCCGGACAGACCGGATCGACTGGCTGGTTGTGGACGACGGCTCCACCGACGACACCTCCGGCTTCATCCGCCGTGTCGCCGCCGACGCGCCCTTCCCGGTCAGGCTGATCGTCCAGCCCCATGGCGGCAAGCACCGCGCGCTCAACCGCGCGGTGCCGGAGGTGACCGCCCCCTGGATGCTGGTGCTCGACAGCGACGACTGGCTGCTGCCGGACGGGCTCGCGCATGCGTTCGACGAGATCGACGCCCGCCACGACGACCCCGCAACCGCCGCCATCGTCAGCCCCCGGGTATTTGCCGGACGGGTGCCGCCGCATTACCCCGACGACCTCGCCCCGATGAATTACGCATCTTGGCGGACCCATTATTTCAAGAGCGATTTCAGCATGCTGGTGCGCACCGGCGTGATGCGGGCCTGGCCTTTCCCGGTGTTCGACGGCGAGCTTTTCGTGGCCGAAAGCGCGGTCTATGCGCGCGCTTTCGCACGCGTAAGCGCCCCGGCGGGCGAGCCGGCCAAGGAGAGCCCCGGCGGCGAAACGGACAGCCGGAGCGGCACCAGCGGCGGCATCCGGCTGTCGAACACCCATGTGATCGGCGCGGAATACCAGAAAACCGGGCTCTCGGCGAAATCGCGCGACAACCGCGTCGCCTGTCCGCTCGGGGCCGCCTTCACCTACCGGGCCCAGCTTGAATCCGGGCTGCGCGGACGCCAGCGCATCCGCTCCTGGCTCAACTACCACCGCTTCGCCTGCCACGCCCGCGCCCGCGGCCTCGCCCTGACGCCGGACCCGCCACCCGACGGGACGATCTGGCGTCCGGGCGGCTGGCTGCTCTACCGGCTCGATCTGCGGGCGGGATGCCAGACCGCCCCGGCCGGGCCCGCGCCCCAGGGCGCAGACCCATAAACCGCAAAACAGGACACCCTGGCACAACAAAACCGCCGATTTGAAAACCGCCGATTTGTCTTCGAAACGCCCCGAGAGACGGCTAGAGCTTGCTTTTTCGAAGAACTTTAACGATTGTCTTGTGGAGGCGTGATCGGCTTGATTCGTGTCCCTTGGCTTGCGCACTGGCTTCGGTTTCAGCGGGCTTCGGTTTCGGGTGGCGGCTTTTCGCGTGGGAGTGGCAGCAATTTAGGGGTGGGTTATGGCAATCCTTTACGCATACGAGCAAACCGATTTTTCCGGTGTGAATTTCAACTGGTGGATCTCCAATCTGGAGCACGAAGAGTTCAACAACGACACCTATTACCCCGGATATGAGGATGAGTATCATCTCATCACCAAAACCAACGACGCCCTGAGCTTCTACGGCTTCGAATTCGCCTATACCGATCCGGTCGGCAAGACCGGCATGGAGAACGGCTTCGTCCAGGATCTCGGCCAGTTCCGCTACGATTCCGACAGCCAGCAATGGGTCGAGAAGTGGCATTGGGCCGGCTGGAACGTCGAGATGGAGAAGATCTACGACGTCAGCCAGACCGCCGACTGGGCCGATGACATGGCGCTGCTGAAATCGGTTCTCATGGGCGACGACAGCTTCTATCTCTCGGCATTCGACGACACGGTCAACGGCTTCGGCGGCGACGACGTGCTGGTCGGCTTCCAGGGCGACGATGTGCTCCACGGCAACGCCGGGAAGGACAGGCTGTTCGGGAACCAGGGCGATGACGTCCTCTACGGCGGCTGGGGCAGCGATGTGCTGCGCGGCGGCGTCGGCGAAGACATCCTGATCGGCGGCAAAGGCGCCGACAGGCTCTATGGCGGCAGCCAGAGCGACCGGCTCAAAGGCGGTCTGGCCGCCGACGTGCTCATGGGCGGCAACGGCAACGATTTCCTTTTCGGCGAGAAGGGCAGCGACGTCCTGTGGGGCGGCGCCGGTGACGATGTGTTGCGCGGCGGAAGCGGCTGCGACCGGATCTCCGGTGGTGACGGGGCCGACACCTTCGTCTTCGAGACCGGCGACAAATGGGACATCATCCGCGATTTCGACTCCTCCGAAGGCGACCGGATCGACCTCAGCGGCATGACCGAAGTGACCGATTGGGCCGACCTCAAGGCAAATCACCTGTTCGATTTCGGCGGCGGAGACAGCGCGATCTACGGCATCTCGGGCGATCTGATCGTGTTGCGCAACGTCGATCATGACGATCTCACCGCTGCGGACTTTCTGTTCTGAGACGCGGGATCCGGTGGTGCCGCACGGTGCCTCACGGAGTATATTTCAGGGTCGGCGCATTTGCGGCGGCCCTTTTTCGTGCCGCTGCGGCGCCAGAACGGTCGCCCCCAATGCCTCGAATCACCCCGGCCACCACTATCGGCACGGCCCCGCAGTCTGCCCCGTGTGACAGGCCCCAGGGCCGGTCCTTGAAACCCGTAGTCTGCCGCGCAACCCCGCACCGGGCGCGCGGTTTTCAAACTGAAAAACAACCGGTTGGCGGAGGCGACAGGCGGTTGCGGATACCGGCGGGCGGGCTGCGGGCCAAATTCGCAACGGCGCGGGCGTTGGGACCGCTCCCCTCTGGCGGACCGACAGATTTGTTGCTGTATCGGAACAGACGTGTTACTAGAATTTGGACGCTTTCTGAGGGCAGGGATATTATGGTGGAAAAGAATCACGTTTCAGTAGACTCCCAGGTCGAGACCGGGTCCGAGCCTGCCGAAAAGGTGGACGAGAGCCGGCGTGCGGCCTTGAAGAATATTGGTGTGCTCGCCGGCGCCGCGCCGGCGGTTGCGGTGTTGCTGAGCCCGTCCGCCTCCCGTGCCCATGGCAACGGCGGATCGCCCGTTGAAGGCGGCTTCCACGGTCGCGGCCCGGGGCCGCGCTACACGCCTTGGGGCAGCGGCGCACCGGGAAGCCGGCCCGGCCTTCTGGGGACGCGGGACACCAACGGCAACTGAGTCCGGCGCATCCTTGATGGACCTCTGTTTCGATGCCATCGCGGAGATGGGTCGGCTGATCGTCCGGCAAAACGACAATCACGGCGATGACAATCACGGCCCGGTCGGGAGCAGCGGTGCTCTTGACTGGGCCGATCCGCGTTTGCTTGGCTGGAGCGACCTTCTGGCGACCGCGATCTGGCCCGCGCTCGATGACGCCACCCGCGCCCGCCACGCCGAAGCGCTCGAAGGCTTCGCCGTCGCCCATATGCTCAACACCGCCCGCAACGCCGACATCAGCGTTCAGCTCGAACGGGTCGTGGCGGCGCTCAATGGCATCGGTATCGAGCCGATCGTCATCAAGGGGGCAAGCCATCTCGCCACCGGCCTCTGGCCTACCCCCGGCTCGCGGCTGCTCGCAGATATCGACCTGCTGGTGCCGCCCGCGCGCATGGATGAGGCCTTCACCGCGCTGGAGACACTCGCCGGAAAAGGCCCGCAAAAGCGCGAGCACCCCGAACTCACCGCTCAGAAAAGCCATATGCTGCCGGTGGAAGACGCCGGCGGCCCGGCGCCGGTAGAGATCCACCACAACATGTTTTCGCGCGGCTCGAAACATGTGGCGCCCTATGAAGAGATCGCGGCCCGGGCGCGGCCGCTCACCCTCGGGACCGCGCGCGCCCGGGTGCCCGCGCCCACCGACCGTGTATTGAACGCGATGCTGCACGGCCCCGCGGGCAGCGGCACCTGGCTGGCGCCGGCGCTGCATATGCGCGATCTGGTCGACATCGCTTTGCTGGCGCAGCGCCATGGCAGCGAGATCGATTGGGGCTGGATCGAAGACCATCTTGCCCACCGCGGCTGGGCGCCGGCGCTGGAAATCACCAACCGCTGCCTCCTGCGTTTCACCGGTATGGCGCCACCGTTCCGGCGTGGCCGCCTCGGGGCCCGGCTCGACGCCCGCCGCTGGATGTGGCAGCTCGAACACCCGTCCACCCGCCGGTTTGGCCGTGCCGCCAACCTTGCGGGCTATGGCGTCCGGAGCCTCGCCACCGGCGGCGAACCCCGCCGCTGGGCGCTGCGCTACATCCGCCAGCCCGCCACCTGGGCCCGCGCCTTCCGGCGCTATGTGCTGGGAAGCCCGGAATGAGCGCCCTTGCGTTCGACCTCTCCGCCTGCGCCGAATGGCGCCCGAGCCGGCCATTCGGTGACGGATTTCTCGGGATCGTGCCCGCCTGGAACGCCGTCACCCTGCTGAACCCCGCGGCTGCGGTGGTGTGGGATCTCGCGGCCGAAACCCGCGACCCGGTGGCGCTGGTCGCAGGCTACGCCCACGCCCGGCCGGACCGCGCCGCATCCGCCACAGAGGACGTGGCCGCCTGCCTGCGGGCCTGGGACGCTCAGGGCTTCCTGACCGGCCCGGAGGCCTCGCCCGAGCAGGCCCGCGTCGCAAGGATTCCGCAAGCGGCGCTCACGGGCGAGGTCGCCTTCCGGCGCTGTTTTACCCCCACCCCCGGTGCCGCGCCGGTGGTGCTCGAAATCGACGACCCGGCCCTCGCCCGGATCGTCGCCGATCTTGTCGCCGCTTTCCCCGCGGCGCCCGAGACGCCAAAGACCCGTGTTCTACGCTCGGCCGGCCCCCACGCCAGCCCGGGACACAGCCCGGAAACCGGTCCGGCAGAGGGCTGGACCCTCTATCTCGACGGCAAACCCCTGCGCCACAGCCCGCATTTCGTCGGGGCGCGCGGCCAGATCGTCGCCGAACTGGTGCGGCTCGCGGCCGGCCCCGAGGGCTGGCTCGCCACCGCCCATGGCGCGGTGCTCTCGGCCCCGCCGTCCGGCCCCTCAGGCTCCCCCGGCCCCTCAGGCTCCCCCGGCCCCTCAGGCGCCATCTTCCTGGCCGGCAGCACCGGCGCGGGAAAATCCACCCTGTCGGCCGGGCTGGTGGCCCGCGGCTGGCGGCTTCTGGCCGAAGACATCGCCGCGTTCGACGACACCCTCCGCGTCGCCCCGATGCCCTTCGCGCTCAGTATCAAACAGGGCGCGGTGCCGGTTTTGGCGGCTGACTTCCCGGGGCTCGAAACCGCGCCCGTTCACCGGCTCGGCCCTCGCTTCGTGCGCTACCAGCCCCCGGACGACCCCGCCCGCGGCACCCGGCCCGAGCGGCCACGGCTGATCGTCGAGGTGGCCTATACCCCCGGCCTCGCCCCGGAGGAGGCCCGGATCACCCCACTTTCTCCGGTCGACTCCCTTGGGCTGTTCATGAACGAGGAAAGCTACATCGACTTCGCCCGCGACACCGGAAACCGCTTCCTCAGCTTCATCGAGACCACCCCTGCGGTGACCCTGCGCTACAGCGCGCTCACCACCGCTGCCACGGCTCTTGGCGACACGCTCACCCGCCTCGCGACACCGCGCCCATAGGCACCGCCCGCCGATCACAGGGTTTCCGCATCCGGCGTCAAATCGCCCCAATCCGGTGCCTTGGGTGTTGTTTCCCGATGCAAGATGGTTGCATAGAGGGCGCGACATTGTTGGAATGACACATCCTAACCCAAAGCAGGACAGCCCCGCGACCGACCCCCATGGCAAGTGCGAATTGTGAAGCCACATTTCACTACCGCCGCCACATCCCGCCGCGGAGACGCAAAAGACAGGTACGACGGCCATGAGCAAGGAACAGGATCTCTCCGCGGTCGCGCGGGCCGGTCAGACAGACAGGAACGACGACCTGATCGACATGCGGTCGATCGCGAAACTCCTCTGGGGCGGTAAATGGATCGTCCTGATCTGCGGCCTGTTCGGCCTCGCGCTCGGGGTATTGCTTGCCTCGCAGATCGAACCGCGCTACCGGGCGACCGCCAAACTGCTGCTCGGCACCGAACGCGCCGATGTGCTGCGCGGTGAAGGGGTGATGGTCGAGGAATATTTCGGCTCGACCACGCTGATGACCCATATCGAGATCCTGAGTTCCACCAAGCTGATCAACCGGGTGATCGACGCGCTCCATCTCGATCAGGGCCCGGCGCCGCAGGAGGCGCCCGAAGAGCTGTCGCGGCTCGCCAGCTTCCTCACCGATATCGGCCTCCGCCCCGCCCCGCCCCCGCCGCTCTCGCCCGAAGCCGCCGCCCAACGCCACCGCCTCCAGCTGGTCAAGGACGTGGCCGCCGGCATGGCCCTGCAAACCACCCCCGACAGCCGGGTGATCTCGGTGTCCTTCACCGCGGGCAACCCGAAAACCGCCGCCGACATCGCCAATGAAATCGCCGAGCAATATCTCGTCGACCAGCTTGAAGGCAAACTCGAGACCACCCAGAACGCGGTCGACTGGCTTTCGGTGCGGGTCGAGGAATTGCGGGTGAAGGTCGAGGACGCCGAACGCGCGGTGGAACTGGCCTATGCCAGGCTTTCCGACGAGACCGGCCAGAGCCTCGAGACCACCCAGCAGCAGATCCAGGCGCTGACCCAGCGGCTGATCGGGGTGCGTCAGGAGCTGGCGACCCAGGAAGCCCAGCTCGACCGCCTGACCGCCGCGATGGACGACGGGCAAGACCTCGCAACCCTCACAGAATTCCGTGAATCCAGCATCATCAGCGGATTTCGCGCGCGCGAAAGCGATCTGGTGACCGAACTCGCGGCCCAGGCCTCCACCGTGCCGGCGAACCATCCGTCGCTGCAACGCCTGCCCGGGCGGGCGCGGATGGAAGCGGAACTGGCCGAGGTCCGCAAGGGCATCCTCGCCGAAGCGGAGCGGATCGTTCAGGCACTGGAGGTCGACCACGAAGCCAAGCGCGCCGAAGAGGCGCTGCTGGTGGAGGAGCTGCGCGCACTCGAAGACAAGGCCGCCCGTCAGGCGCAAAACACCATCGAGATCCGCCAGCTCGAACGCGAGGCCCTCGCCTCGCAGACGCTCTACGAAAACCTGCTGTCGCGGTTGCAGGAATCCACCGAGGAGGTGAGCCTTCAGGCCGCGGATGCACGCATCATCACCCCCGCCGAAGTGCCGATCCGCCCGCTCGGCACCTCGTCGCGCCGCACCAAGCTGATCGCGCTGGCGCTCGGGCTGTTGCTCGGTGGCGGTATCGTCCTGTTGCTGGACCGGATGAACAACACCTTCCGCTCGCCGCAACAGCTCACCCAGATGACCGGCATGAACGTGCTCGGGCTGGTGCCGCTCGCCGGCAAGAAGCTCAAACGCAACGACGTGGTGAGCTATCTGCGTGCCAAACCCAATTCGTCGCTCACCGAATCGGTGCGCAACCTGCGGACCTCGATCCTGTTCTCCGATGTCGACAACCCGCCGAAGAAGATCCTGTTCACCTCCTCGGTGCCGCGCGAGGGCAAATCCACCACCGCGCTGATGCTGGCGCTCACCAGCCAGCAGATGGGCAAATCCGCGATCATCGTCGATTGCGATCTGCGCATGCCGGCGCTGTCGAAGGCGCTCAACCTCGACCATGACGACCTCGGCCTGCTCTCGGTGATCAACGGCACCGCCGCGCTCTCCCAGGCGGTCTATACCGAGCCGGAAACCGGGCTGCATATCCTGATGACCAAGTCTTCGGAACGCAACCTCAACATCAACGCCTCCGACGTGCTCGCCTCGCACCGCTTTCAGGTGCTGCTCGGCTATCTGGCGAAGAATTACGACCTGGTGATCCTCGACGCGCCGCCCACTCTGGTGGTGACCGACGCGCGGATCCTGTCGTCGATGGCCGATGCGGTGGTCTATGCGGTGCGCTGGGACGAAACCCCGCGCGACGCGGTGTCCGAAGGCCTGCGCGAGCTCAGCTCGGTCGACGCCAAGGTGACCGGCGTGGTGATGACCATGGTCAACGAGGCCAAGGCCTCCAAATACACCTATGACGGCTACAGCTACTACCGCGGCCGCTACCGGGATTATTACGAAGCCAGCTGAGCCTTCGGTCCCCGGCGGTGACCGGCGGCGGAGCTGTGCCCCCGGAACCCGCAAGACGCGCCCGGCGACCGCGCGCCCCTTTCCGGGGACGAGCGCGGCGATCCGGCAACAATCCCGGTTCAGCCCGCCGATCGCTGAAAAACCTCCTTACAATCGCCACTTTCCCCGCCGAAAACCCATAACAAACGCGCGCCTGTTTTCGGGCCGCGCGTGTTCGACCCGAAAGACGAAGGTATCTCATATGCCCCTTTCTCAAGCCGACCTGATCGCCTGGCTCACCACCTCGCTTGACAGCGACGACGACATCGCCGCCGACACCGAGTTGTTCACCTCCGGCCTGCTCGACAGCGTGATGATGCAGGACCTCATCATGTTTTTCGAGGAAAAGACCGGCACGCAGGTGCCCGCCGAAGACGTGACCCTGGAAAACTTCGACACGCCCGGCGCTATCGTCGCCTATGCGGAAAGCCTCGACGGATGACCGCCCCTGAAGCGACCGGGCCCGAAGCGACCGAGGCCGACGACGCCCTTCTGGCCCGCGCGGCCGAAGACTTCGGCACACCGGCCTATGTTTTCCTCGGCGATCACATCGACGCGCGCGCCACCGCGTTGAAAGAGGCGTTCGGTGGCCGCTTCAGCCTCAGCTATGCCGCAAAGAGCAACCCCAACCCGGGGCTGCTTGCGTTTCTCGAAGCACGGGTGGAAAACCTCGACATTTCCTCCATCGGCGAGATGCGCCTCGGTCTCAAGGCGGGCTGGACCCCTGAGCGGATGAGCTTCACCGGCCCCGCCAAGCGCGACGCCGAACTCGACGAGGCCATCGCGGGCAATGTCGGTGAACTGATCGTCGAAAGCCTCGACGAGGCCCGGCGCGCCGACCGGATCGCGCGCGCGCACGACCGGCGCCAGCGCATCATGGTGCGCATCGGCCCGGATACGGTGCCGAAGGGCTTCGGCGACCATATGGCGGGCCGTCCGAGCCCGTTCGGCATCGATTACGAGCAGATCCACGAGGTGCTGCCGCAGATTCTGGCCCTCGAAAACCTCGAGCTTGTGGGGCTCCACATCTACTCCGGCACCCAGAGTCTGAAGCCCGAAGCGATATGCGAAAACTGGCGTAATTTCATAAAGATATTCCGCGACGTTAATGTAACACATGAACTTTCGCCGGAGCGTCTCGTGTTCGGCTCCGGCCTCGGCGTGCCCTATTTCGAACGCGACGTTCCGCTCGACCTTGGCGAGGTCGCCGCGGGCATCGCGCCCGATCTCGACGCCCTGCGCGCCGATGCGCGCTTCGCCCGCACGGAACTGGTTTTGGAGCTCGGCCGCTATCTCGTCGGCGAGGCCGGCTATTACCTCACCCGGGTCACCACGGTGAAACATTCCCGCGGCGCCACCTACGGGCTCTGCGACGGCGGCATGAACCATCACCTGCCGGCCTCGGGCAATTTCGGCATGGTGATCCACCGCAACTACAAGATGCACAAGCTCGGCGGCGGTGAACCGGTCGCCAAGGTCAACCTCTCCGGGCCGCTCTGCACCCCGCTCGACAAGATCGGCGTCAATGTGATGCTGCCCGAGATCGCCGCGGGCGACGTGATCGCGGTGCATTGCTCGGGCGCCTATGGCATGACCGCGAGCCCGCTGATGTTCATCAGCCACCCGCTGCCGAAGGAAATCCTCGCCACCGGCAGCCAGTTGCGCGACGTGTCCCGCAAGCTCGGCGATCTCTGAAACAACGATCCGCGCCACATTGCGCCCCTGCCGGTCCCGCACCGGCAGGGGCTTTTCGGTTCCGGGCGATTCGACCGCGAAAAAATCATTTTCGGAAACCTTATCTTAACGCTCCGGCCGTAAGCCTCTCCCTCGAGACCAAAACGAGAGGGTTCGCGTTGACACAGACTCTGCGAGACAAATTGCGGGAGGCCTCATGAGCGTTCCCGCCCTCGAACTGGCGCCCCGGCTCGATCTCAGGGCCCTCGCCGCCTTGCAAAGCGACATCCTCGCCCACCGTGGCGCCGATCTCGTGCTGGATGCCACAAAGGTCGAGCATCTCGGCGCACTGGCGCTCCAGCTGATCCGCTCCGCGGCGCGGAGTTGGGCAGAAGACGGGCACGTCCTGTCCTTCGACAACGCCTCGACCGAGCTTGCCGACCAGCTCGCCCTGTTCGGCTTCGACCCTGCGAGCGTCACCAGATGGGAGCCCGCCCCATGAGCGCCACGAGCCTGCAAATCCTCGCGGTCGACGACAGCCGCACCATGCGCGACATGCTCCGCCTGACGCTGACCGGCGCCGGGTTCGGCACCCATCTCGCCGATGACGGTGTTCATGGCCTCGAAGTGCTCGACGCGATCGCGCCGCCCGACGCGATCATCACCGACATCAACATGCCGCGTCTCGACGGCTTTGGCTTCATCGACGCGGTGCGCCAGCAGGACGCCTTCCGCGCCATCCCGATCCTGGTGCTCACCACCGAAAGCGCCGCGGAAATGAAAGCCCGGGCCCGCGCCGCCGGCGCCACTGGCTGGATCGTCAAGCCCTTCGATCCCGAAAAGCTCGTCAAGGCCCTCAGAATGGTTGCGGGGTAAACATGTCCGACCCGATGGCTGAAATCCGCGCGTCGTTCTTCGTCGAATGCGAAGAATTGCTCGAATCGCTGCAAGACGGTTTGCAGGCGATGGACGATGGTGTGTCCGACGCCGAGACCGTCAACATGGTGTTCCGCGCGGTCCACTCGATCAAGGGCGGCGCCGGGGCCTTCGGCCTCGATACCCTGGTCGCCTTCGCCCACAAGTTCGAAACCGCGATGGACGAGGTCCGGGGCGGCCGGCTGGTGCCGAATGCGGAAGTCCTGAAGCTGTTCTTTCACGGCTCCGACATCCTCGGCGATCTGGTGCGCGAAAGCCGCGACGGGCTCGACCATGACGAGGCACTTTATGCGCCGGTGCTCGCTGAGCTGGAAGGCCTCGTGGGCCCCAACCCGGACGATGCCGAAGACGCCGCCGCCGCCGAAAGCTTCGAACCCACGCCGCTGTCGCTCGATCTCGACTTCGGGGACGACGATTTCAGCCCCGAGGCCTTCGGCGCCGACATCCCCGCGCCCGAAACACTGTCCGAACCCGACGCCGAACCCGCAACCCATATCCGTTTCAAGCCTGAGCCGGTGCTCTACGCCCATGGCAGCGAGCCCCTGTTCCTGTTCCGGGCGCTCAGAGACCTCGGCCACCTGGAGGTGACCTGCCACGACAATGACCTGCCCGGTCTCGACGCGCTGGATCCCGAACAAAGCCACATCGGCTGGGACCTCACCTTGCAAGGCGGAGAGCCCGAGTCGGCGGTTCGGGAGGTGTTCGATTTCGTCGAAGGGCTCTGCCTGCTTGAGATTGACAGCCCCCCCGAAGCCGCCGCCACGGCCGCCCCTGAGATCGACCTGGACTTGGCCGACCTTCCCGACCTCGCCAGCCTCACCGACGGTTCGGACCTGCCCGCCCCAACCCCGGCGCCCGCGCCGGAGCCCGCCTCTGCGGCCGACCCGGCCGCGCGCCCGCAGCCCAAACCGGAGCCCAAATCCGCCGACAAACCCGCCCCTGCCCGTCCGCCTCTGGCGACGCCCCGCGCCACCGTCCGGGTCGATCTCGACCGGATCGACCGGCTGGTGAACCTCGTCGGCGAAATCGTCATCAACCAGGCGATGCTCACCCAAAGCGTCGAAGCCGCCGGCCTGCCGCCGAACTCGCCAGTGCGCACCGGGCTCGAGGAATTCCTCCAGCTCACCCGCGACATCCAGGAAAGCGTGATGATGATCCGCGCCCAGCCGGTCAAATCGCTGTTCCAAAGGATGAGCCGGATCGTCCGTGAAGCTTCCGCCGCCATCGGCAAGGACGTGCGTCTCAGGACGGAGGGCGAACATACCGAGGTCGACAAGACCGTCATCGAACGCCTTGCCGACCCGCTCACCCATATGATCCGCAACGCGGTCGACCACGGGCTCGAATCGGGCGACGAGCGCGAGGCGCTCGGCAAACCCCGCGAAGGCCAGGTCTCACTCACCGCCATGCACCGCTCGGGGCGGATCGTGATCGAAGTCGCCGACGACGGCGCCGGGATCGACCGCGACAAAGTCCTGAAAAAGGCCATCGACAACGGTCTGGTGTCGCCCGATGCACAGCTTACCGATTCGGAGATCGACAATCTCCTGTTCCTTCCCGGTCTTTCGACCGCCAAAACGGTGTCGAACCTGTCCGGCCGCGGTGTCGGCATGGATGTGGTGCGGTCCGCGATCCAGGCGCTCGGCGGTCGGATCACCATCACCTCCGAACGCGGCCGTGGCAGCACCTTCTCGATCTCACTGCCGCTGACCCTTGCCGTGCTCGACGGCATGGTGGTGCGTGTCGCTGGCGAAACCCTGGTGGTGCCTCTCAACACCATCCTCGAAACCCTCGCCCTTACCGACACCGACATCCGTGCACTCGGTCCCCAGACCCATGTGGTGAGCATCCGCGAACACTTTGTGCCACTCCTCGATCTCGGTGCCGAACTCGGCTACCGCGATCCGCTCGAAAGCTATTCCGGCGGTGTGGTGCTGCTGATCGGCCAGGAAGACGGGATGACCGCGGCAATTGCCGTCGACTCGATCGAAGACCAGCGACAGGTCGTCATCAAGGGTCTTCAGGACAGCTACGGCCGCATCCCCGGCATCGCCGCGGCCACCATTCTCGGTGATGGCCAGATCGCTCTGATCCTCGATCCGATCGACCTCATGGCCAAAGCCAGCGGCAAGACCAAAGCAAACCGCCCGCCACAAGCGACACTCCAATCCGCGCAACCCAAGGGGCTCCCGGCATGACCACTTCCTCGAAATCCAACGATACCGCGCGTGACGGAAACGCCCGCGAGTTGCTCTCCTTCCTTGTCGGTGGCCAAGACTACTGTGTCGACATCATGTCGGTGCGTGAAATCCGCGGCGGCACCCGTCCAACCCCGCTCCCCCACGCACCGCGTTTCATGCGCGGGGTGATCAACCTGCGCGGCACCGTACTGCCAATCATGGATCTCGCCTGCCGGCTCGACCTCGACACCGAAATCGACCGCGAACGCAATGTCATCATCGTGGTCGCCGACGGCGAGCGCACCGTGGGGCTGATCGTCGATGCGGTCTCCGACATCCTGGCGGTCGCCGAGGAAGACATGCAGCCGCCGCCCGACCTCAAGGCCGACAGTGAACGCAGCTTCATCTCGGCGCTGACGATCGTCGAAGACCGGATGATCCGGGTGCTTGACCTCAACGCCGTCCTGCCGCTGCCGAGCGAGGAGGCCGCATGAGCATTTCCTCTACCCTGGCCGCGCCGTGCCCATTGCCCGAGACGCCCCCCAGCCCCGGCGGAACCGGCTTCACCGGGCCTGAGTTGACTGAAGCCGATTTCACCCGGATCGCGTCGCTCGCCCACCGAACGGCCGGCCTCGCCATTGGCGCCGGGAAATCGGCCATGGTCCGCACCCGCCTCGCCCGCCGTCTGCGCACTTTGGGGCTCCCCAGCTTCGACGCCTATTGCCAGTACCTCGACGGCCCCGAGGGTATTGAGGAAATCGGCATGATGGTGTCCGCCCTCACCACCAACGTGTCGCATTTCTTTCGCGAAGAACACCATTTCGACCTCCTGCGCACCGAAGTGCTTCCCGCGCTCACCGAACGCGCCAAAGCCGGGAAACGGGTGCGGATCTGGTCGGCCGGATGTGCGAACGGGCAGGAGCCCTATTCGATCGTGATGGCAATGATCGAGGCAGGTGTCCCGATGGACCGCGACGTGCGGGTTTTGGCGACGGATATCGACCCGAACGTGATCGTCCACGCCCGTAACGGCGTCTACCCCGACACCATGCTCTCCGGCCTGCCTGATGCGATGCGCACCCGCTTCTTCACCAAGACGCACCTCGGCGAAGATCCCGCTTGGAAAGCCGACCAGACTCTTCGCGACGCGGTGCATTTCGGGGTGCTGAACCTGCTCGAACCCTGGCCGATGCAGGGGCGTTTCGACGCGATCTTCTGCCGCAACGTGGTAATCTATTTCGATACCCCAACCCAGGCGCAGCTCTGGCAGCGCTTTGCGGATCAACTCACCCCCGGCGGATGGTTGTTCATCGGCCACTCCGAGCGCCTTTCGGGCAAGGCGCAACCCCGTTTTAACGGCCGCGGAATCACCACCTACCAGCTCAGCGCAACAGCAGAACAGCTTTCGCCAAAGCCGGGCAACGCAAAGATGAAGGACTGACCGAATGTCACTGCGAGACCAATTGCGGATCATGGTGGTGGACGACATGTCGACCAGCCGCGGGCTCATCACCCAGGCGCTCGACGAACTCGGCGTCCGCCAGGTCGAAAGCGCCGCCGATGGCGCAAGCGCCCTGCAACGGATCGCCAGCTGGCCGGTTCATCTGGTGATTTCCGACATGAATATGCCTGGCATGAACGGTCTCCAACTGCTTCACGCCCTGCGCTCGAATCCGAAGACCCGGCAGGTCGGCTTCCTGCTGATCACCGGAAAGGCCGACCGCCAGATCATCGAAACCGGCAAGAAACTCGGTATGAACAACTTCCTCGCAAAGCCGTTTCAGCCAAAGGATCTGGTCAAGGCGATCGAAGCGATCACCGGACGTCTGTAGGAGACCTGCGATGGGTGGCACGGCATTGCCGGAAAACGAGAACCGGCGTCGGGAGGAGAGCATCGGCCTCGGCCGGCTGCTTGCGGACATTTCCGAGGAAACGGCCCGCCTGGCGGAACAATGCGGCCAGCTGCAATGGTCGATCTCAGCCTTGCTCGACACGCTCGACCACCCCGACCTCGGGGCGGAGATCCACATGCTGCAAGACGTCGACCGCATCCAGCAAACCCTCCAGGACCTCGCCGCGATTCTCGCCATGGCCCGGACCGGCACCGCCGGAGCACGGCTGATCCGCAACGATATCGGCTCCGCCATCCGTCTCGAAAGCTTGCGCCAGCGCCTCGGCCTGTCCAACGCCTCCCCCTCCGACCCCGGACCCGACGCCTCGGATGTTACCTGGCTCTGAACAGGTCATTCGGAAGAGGACCCACCGACCTGTCGCCTTGAAGCCGCACCACAATCGTGGTGCGGCTTCGGCGATGACACGCTGTCCGCCCCACCAAGCCTAAGGTTGCGAACCACCGAACCCTCCCGGGGCCTGCCCCACCGGCACCAAACCAGTTTCACGCAGATCAAAACACCCGCCCCCGTTAACCGCCCAGCAACCCGGCCCGGCCTATGCTCTGGCGGCAAGGCCCGGTCCCCGGTTTCGGGGACTCGACCGAAACGAGAAATCCGCCCAAACGAGGCCAAACGCATGTCCGAGACCACCACATCCACCCACAGCAGCTTTCGCCTCAACTCCATCCTGGTGAAGATCGCGGCGTTCCTCATGGTCACCGGCATGATGCTTGCCGCAACGGTGACCCTGAACAATACCCGTACGACGACCAACCTGATTCGCAAGGAGGTGGCACTGGACGCCCTCGAATCCAGTGAACTCCTGGCCATCGCGATTGAGGATTCGCTCCACCGGGGAGCCATCGACCGGATCCAGAATTTGCTTGCGCGTTTTGCGGTGGCCGACAGCAAAGAAACGCTTCAGATCTTCGCAACCGATGCGACCGGAAAACGCCTCGTCTCCGAAGGAGATGTGCGGACATTCGACGCGGAATTGAAAGCCTTGGCAACCCACGCAATTTCGGACCGAACCTCCGTGACGTCCGAAGACGGCCTGCTGGTCGCCACGCCGGTCTTCGACGACGCCTCGGGCAAACCCATCGGCGCGATCGCCAGCGCCTGGTCGGTGGACGCGGCGATCGCCGAGGAATACCACGCGACCATCGCCAACATGAGCATGGCCTTCGGGATCGTTTGTATCGCAATGGTTGGCATGACCCTCGCGGTGCATCGCTGGATCTCCACACCGATTTCGCGCATGTCGGGAACCGTCACCCAGCTGGAGCGCGAGAACTTTGATGTCGGGGTGCCTCTGGTGAACCGTGGCGACGAGCTCGGCGACATCGGCCGCGCCGTCGAACACCTGCGCGACGCGCTGCGCGAGGGCTACGAACGGGCGCGCGACAACAGGTTCCGCAGCGCCGCTTTTGAAGCCTCTTCCGCGGCCATCATGATGGTCGACGCGGATATGCACATCACCTCGGTGAACAAATCCCTGCGAAACATTCTCGACACCCATGCCGAGAGTTTCCGCACCACCACCGCCGGTTTCGACCCGGACGCGATCATCGGGCAGGACATGGACTTTTTCCATGCCGGCGCCCTCAAGCACCGGGTCCGGACCCTGCTGATGGACCCGGCCAACCTGCCCTACCAAGCCAATATCGCCATCGCCAAGGCCCGCTTCCGCCTTACCATCAGCCGTGTCGAAACCGAAGAAGGCAGTCTCGATGGTTTCGTCATTGAATGGCGCGACCAGACCGAAGAGTTCATGAACAAGGCGATCCTGCATTCGATCGCCGTCAACCAGGTTCAGGCCGAATTCGCGCTCGACGGCAGCTTGCTCTCCGGCAATGCTCTGTTTGCCAAATCGATGGGCGCCGAGGTCGAAACGCTGCTCGGCACCGCCAGCCACCAGCTGTTCGATTTCGATACCTCTCTCGCCGAGAGCAACGGCGGGGTGTTCGACCAGCTCAATCGCGGCCAGGCCGTCTTTGGCCGCTTCCGGATGATTCGCGCCGACGGCACCCGAGCGGTGATCGACGGCGGGTTCGTCCCCGTTGCCGATACCAAAGGCCAACTTCTGCGGGTGATCCTGATCGGCAAGGATATAACCCACACCCAGGAGCAACTCGCCCACGCCGAAGCCGAGCGCGCAAAACTACAGGCCGCGCAGGAAACCGTTGTCGAAACCTTGCGCAATGCGCTGGCCAACCTCGCCGAGGGCGACCTGACCGCACGAATCGAAACCGCGTTTTCCGACGACTACGAGCGACTCAGGGCCGATTTCAACCAGGCGGCCGAACGGCTGCAAGCGGCAATGCAAAGGGTGGTCGAAAACGCTGAGCTGATCCAGGGCGAAGCGAGCGAAATCGCGACCGCGGCCGACGATCTGTCGAGCCGGACCGAACGTCAGGCTGCCACACTGGAGCAGACCGCTTCGGCGCTCGACCAGTTGACCGCCTCGGTAAAGTCCTCGGCGGACGGGGCCGCTCATGCCAACGAGCTGGTCACCAGCGCCCGGCAGGACGCCGAAGCCTCCGGCGCAGTGGTGCGCGAAGCCGTCGGCGCGATGAGCGAAATCGAGAACTCCTCGCAGCAGATCTCCAAGATCACCGGCGTGATCGACGACATCGCCTTTCAGACCAACCTTCTGGCACTCAACGCCGGTGTCGAGGCCGCCCGAGCGGGCGAAGCGGGACGCGGTTTCGCCGTCGTGGCATCCGAGGTCCGGGCGCTTGCACAGCGGTCTTCGGATGCCGCGCGCGAGATCAACAGCCTGATTTCAACGTCCGACGACCATGTCCGCCGCGGTGTCAGCCTGGTCGACCAGGCCGGTCAGGCGCTTGAGGGGATCGTCGACAGCGTGCAGAAAATCAGCCAGAACGTCGCCGAAATCGCTCAGTCTTCCAGCGAACAAAGCTCCGGGCTTGCCGAGATCAACTCGGCTATGAACCAGCTCGACCAGGTGACGCAACAAAACGCCGCCATGTTCGAAGAGACCACCGCAGCGAGCCATGCCCTCACCCGGGAAGCCGAAACGCTGACCAGCACCATGAGCAAGTTCCAGACCGGAAGCTCCGCCGAAGCACCCGAAAACCTGTTCAGCCGCAGCTTCCCGCCCCGCCGGCGCAAACCCGCCGCGGCACCAGCCTCCGACCACTCGCCCCAAATGGCCGCGGCTGCCGCTCCGGCCCGTCCCGCGCGGATTGCGGAAGGTGATGGATGGGACGAATTCTGACCGGCCCGGGGCACCAGCAAGTCCCCGGTTCCCCACCAGACGATGAATGAGGCCGTGACAATGACTGACAAGATCCTGCGTATACTCATCGTGGACGATTCTCCGACCATGCGCCGCCTGATCCGCACGGGGATCGAAACCCATCCGCGAATCCAGGTGGTCGGCGAAGCCGGAAACGCGCTTGAAGCCCGCGATGCGGTGAAGGCGTTGCAGCCGGACGTGATGACGCTCGATGTCGAAATGCCCGGAATGTCCGGCATCGAATTCCTCGAGCGTTTGATGCGGGCGCACCCGATGCCGGTCATCATGCTCTCGACCCTCACCGGCGCGGGGACCGATGCGTCGGTCCAGGCCTTGTCGCTCGGCGCGGTCGATTGCATCGAGAAACCGCATTTCGGTAATGCCCGCACGACCTTCGAACATCTCACCCGAATGCTGCTGGTCGCCGCCGACGCCCGGGTGCGGCGCGCGCCAACCCCTGCTTCCAAAACACCTCCCACTGCCATCCGTCCCGGTTGGCGCTGGAACGGCCGGTGGATTCTGATTGGCTCGTCGACCGGGGGGGTCGAGGCGCTGGAAAATGTCCTGCGCAGCTTTCCCGCCAATTGCCCACCGACCCTCATCACCCAGCACATGCCAGCGCAGTTCCTGCGCAGTTTCGCAACCCGCCTGAACGCCACAATGCAACCGAACGTCCGGATCGCGACCGACGGGTTTACCCCCGGCAACGGCGATGTCGTCATTGCCCCCGGCGACAAGCATCTTCACCTCTCGTCAAAGGACAAAAGCTTGCGCCTTTCCGATGCGCCCAAACGCTCCGGTCACCGACCTTCGGTCGACGAGATGTTCGGTTCCGCCATACCGCATGCACAACATGTTATCGCCGCGATCCTCACCGGCATGGGCCGGGACGGCGCCGAGGAGATGCTGCGTTTACGGCAGGCCGGAGCCCGCTGCATCGGGCAGGACGGCGACAGCTGCGTCGTCTACGGCATGCCCCGGGTCGCCCACTCGATCGGCGCGGTCGAAGAACAACTGCCACTCGCGGCCATCGGTCCTCGTCTGCTGGAGCTTGCCGCCGTATGAGTTCGCCTGCGATTCCCACAGACACCGACACCCCTGCCCACAAGTCCAAGCGCACCTACATCGGCCAGGGCGAATACGCCATCGACGGCGGCGAGGCAGTAATCGCGACCCTGCTCGGGTCTTGCGTGAGCGCCTGTATATGGGATCCCGACCGCGGCATCGGCGGCATGAACCACGTGTTATTTACCGACAACAGCGCAAACGCCGCGGAAGTCTTTGGTCACGGCGTCAACGGAATGGAATTGCTCATCAACGGCCTGCTACGGCTTGGCGCAGATCGAAAAAACCTGCGGGCCAAAGTCTTCGGCGGTGCAAAAATGCTGAGCCGCCTGTCGGATGAGGGCGCACGCAACGGAGAATTCGTGATCGGTTTCCTCGCCACCGAGGGCATCCCCCATATGGGTGGCGACCTGGGCGGAAACCGCGCCCGCCGGATCGAATTCTGGCCCGGCACCGGGCGGGCGCGGCTGAAATATGTGGAAGAGGAGGTAAAGGTAAAACACCTGACGAACCAACGCCAGTCCAGTTCGGTGGAGCTGTTCTAACCGATTGTGAGTTGAGAAACGCCCCGGGCTTGCCGAAGAGCTTCTGGTTCAAGCTTTCTCGCCGGCACTCAAGTTCCCACGGAAAGCCTCCTGTGCTTCTTGCGGTGTGATACATCTGATGGTGCTGTGCAGGTGGTTGGAGGTGTCCAAATCGCCCCATTTCACAATCTCCAATCGACCTGGCTTACCGACGTCCATGGGCCGAGAAAGCTGATGACCTCGGCCTTGAACACATGGAGGCGACCGTGGCCCCAGCGGTGCCGCGCAAGCGCCGGAATGGGTGTTGCTTTCCGGTTCATCTGGCACATCGCCTGCCGGCAACGCTTGGCGACAGATCCCCAGCCGTGGTCTATTGGCTGACAAAAGACGAAACCCAACCCGATCAGCAGGTGCGAAGATTAGCTTGGTTTCCCCAGAAACCTGTCACAGAGGGAAATAGCTCAAACAACAGGCGCAAACGTCATTCAATGAGGTCGCGACAAGACGATGGATTGGACGGACCGCCATTGCCGCTATTTCCACCGGCTGATGACCCGCGAGGCGCTGCTTTACACCGAGATGGTGACCGCCCCGGCGCTGGTGCGTGGTGGCGCGTTGCATCTGCTCGATTTCGACCCCGCCGAACAGCCGGTCGCGGTGCAACTCGGCGGCTCGGACCCGGCGGAACTCGCCGAGGCCACCGGGCTCGCGGTCGCGCGGGGATACAGCGAGGTCAATCTCAACGTCGGCTGCCCCTCCGACCGGGTGCAATCGGGCGCGTTCGGCGCGGTTCTGATGCAGCGGCCGGGGCTGGTGGCCGACTGCGTCTCGGCGATGCAGGCGGCTGCAGCGGACGCAGAGGTCACCGTGAAATGCCGGATCGGGGTCGACGACCAGTCCCCCCGCGAGACCCTCCCCGTTTTTCTCGCCCATATGCAGGCGGCCGGGGTGACCCGGGTGACGATCCACGCCCGCAAGGCGTGGCTCCAGGGCCTGTCGCCGAAGGAAAACCGCGAGGTGCCACCGCTCGACTACGGCCTCGTCCACGAGATGAAACGCGCCTTTCCCGAGATGCACATCACCCTCAACGGCGGGGTGACCACGCTCGATGAGGCCGAGGCACATCTCGCCGCCGGTCTCGACGGTGTGATGATCGGCCGCGCCGCCTATCATACGCCCGCGATGCTGCTCGATGTCGACGCCCGGCTTTTCGGCCATGCGCCAAACCGCCGCACGGCCCATGACATCGCCCGCGCCATGCTGCCCCATATCGAGGCCCACCTCGCCGCAGGCGGCAAGCTGCATGACGTG
>PDWI01001438.1_pt1 | contig 37608 bp, 34 predicted proteins | sample 1430891 | NCBI WGS metagenome assembly PDWI01 (sample SAMN01162508, study PRJNA174530) | Oral metagenome, whole genome shotgun sequencing project. | biome: Marine environment; feature: Marine mammal; material: Swab sample of the gingival sulcus; isolation source: swab sample of gingival sulcus... | reverse complement strand
AAGCTTGCTTACGCCGATGGTACTGCACGGGCAACTGTGTGGGAGAGTAGGAAGCCGCCAAAATAATAGCCTGACCTTTTTTTTTATTTTAAGATTTAAGCAAAATGATGCTTTACGGAAAGCAAATTAAAGAAAGGATTAAATTTTTATTTTTAATTAATAAGCCCCTGAGACAGGGGCTTATATTGGTTATTTCTTCTGAAAAAAATCATTAAATTCAACTTTCAGCATACGGCTTAAATCTTCTGATTTATCGGTTTTTGCATAAACAACTGCAAAAACAGGATTGGTTTTATAATCCATTTTCGCAAATTTCATTATCTCGCCTTTCAGATATTTTTTGAATTTCGGGTAATCGGGGGCATCAGTTTTAAGATCAACTGCATCACCGTTGTAAGCTAAAATCCAACCGTAATATAAACCTTTTCTTTCTGACCAAATATGATCCCAATCAAAATTAGAGTTATCAAAAAAAGCCTGAAAAGGATTGATGTTAAAAGCATGATATGTTAAGTCTCCCAAACCGAATCCCCCGAACCGGAGAGGATTTATTTCCACCGGAATAATCGTGTTGCCCGAAATTTTAAATTCGGCATGAAGAGGAAAGTTTTCTGCATTCAGAATTTTATTGAGTTTTACGAAAAACTTTTTCAGCATATAAAAATATTTCTTGAAAATTTCTTCACCGGTATAATATAAGACATGAAAATATGATTTCTTTTCCGCAAAAGGATGATGATAAATATTTTCAATTTGAGGATTTTTATCTTTATCAAAGAACATATCGACGGCAAATTCGTCTCCTTCAATATATGATTCAATAATAACTTCTTCGGTTGCCAAAACTCTTTCATCCCAAGAATTTGATTTACTTTTAACGTCTTCCGTGAATTTATTCTTTAAATCGGCAAGAGAGTCTTTGCCGCAAAATTCATAAACGCCTGTTCCGAAAAAACCTCTGACGGGTTTTAAAATATAACGTTTATTGTAATCCAATTTTAACTTATCCAAGTCATTTATGTTTGTTTTCTTAAAAAAGAAATCCGGGAACATTTCCGCTGTAAGCTCTCTGAATAAAAATTTATCTTTAAGTTTAAGTATTTTCTCTTTAAAATTTTTATCTTCAAAATTATCCGAAACTTTTGCCAAAGCTGTTTCTGACGGAATATAGCACATGTCTTCTTGACGAATAACCAAGTCATTTATTTCATTATCGTCTTCATGTAAAATTTTAATATCTTTACTCAGATGTGAAAAAAGATCAGATGTATAATCACTTCCCGTGATAATATATTTCATAGTTCCTCCTGATTGTATGCAGGTTTATTTCAGGGTATTTTTGTATCTGTTTTAAAGTTCGTTTAGAAAAAAAACTCCGGGCAGCAACCCGGAGTTACGATTATTTTATTGATTGGGAAGAGCCAGACTCGGAATCGGATCAAGTTCAGGATCCCGAGGAGGATCTTGCTTAATCTGATCAAGCAGAACTTCTATTGCTTTATCGAGTTGCGGATCTTTATCTTCATTATAATCTTTCGGTAAAATATCTATTTCTATATCCGGATCAGTTCCGTAATTTTCAATTTTCCATCCGACATCTTTAAACCAGAAAGAAAATTCCGGTTGGGAAGTAATTGTTCCGTCCACTAATTCGTGTCTTGTCCAAATACCGACAACGCCTCCCCAGGTTCTGGTACCGATTAATTTACCGATTCCCATTAATTTGAAAGCGTGAGAGAACATATCTCCGTCTGATCCGGCATATTCATTGGTAACGGCGCAAATATGCCCTTTAACCGAGTCAACCGGATAAGGTTCTTTGTCAAACCAGCGAGTTTGGTCGTAACCGATTCTTTTGCGCGCCAATTTTTCCAAAATAAGAGGAGAAACGTGTCCGCCCCCGTTAAAACGAACGTCCACAATCAGTCCTTCATAATCGAGTTCTTTCAGAAAGAGTCGATGAAATTCCGCATAACCGAATGTGCCCATATCCGGAATATAAACATAACCTAATTTTCCGTTTGATTTTTCATGGACGTATTTTCTATTAAATTCAATTTGATCTCTGTAACGCAATTCGGTTTCGCTTGAAACGGTTTTAACCGTTATGTAACGAGAGTTTCTGCCGTCTTCATCGGCAACTTTAAGTTCTATTTCTCGATTGGCGTAATTTACCGATAATTGATAAGGGTGAACGGAAGAAGAAACTGATTGACCGTTAATTTCTCTGATGAGCATTCCTTCTTTTAAATTTATGCCCGGTTTCAGTAAAGGAGATTTCCCTTTCCAACTGTCGCCTTTCAAGATTTTATCGATTTTCCAGGCTCTGTGCTTGGAATCATAAGAAATATCGGCTCCTAGATAGCCTGTTGCGTAAATCGGGCGAGGTGAATAATCCCCTCCGAATTCGTAGCAGTGAGAAGTTCCCAGTTCTCCTTGAAGTTCCCAAACCAAATCGGACAGTTCTTGTCTGACTCCGCAACGATCAACCAGAGGAAGATAACGTTGTAAAACCAAATCCCAGTCTATTTCCGACATGTTCTCGTTCCAGAAGAAATCTCTTTGCAATTGCCAAGCTTCTCTTAACATTTGCTTCCATTCCGCTACGGGTTCTACTTCCACCTTTATGCGATTGAGATCTATTTTACCTGATTTTTTGTTAAATCCGGCGCTTTTAAGATCTTCGGGTTTGGTATTTACCGAGGTCAAAATTGCTGAGTCTCCGTAATTAATCAAGACGGATTGACCGTCTGCCGTAACATGATAATTTTCTATGTCTTCTTCAAAAACGGTTAATTTTTTGGTTTTGAGAGAGAATTGCGCTAAATTTATTTTTTCATTCTCTGAATAATTAAGCATAAAGACCTTATCTTTTACGGGAATTAACTTATTATAGTAAGAGAGTTCGGAAGGCAATTCAATAATTCTGTCTTCTATATCTTCAAAGTCGATTTTTACCGGTTTTACTTCATTTGCTTTCTTTTTCTCTTCGCCTTTATCTTTATCGGATTCAGGATTTTCAACGTAAGGCTCCGTTTTTTCTTCCAAAGGCGAAAATTCTTCTTTGGAAAGAATTACTATATAAGGCTTGACTGCTTCCGGGAAACCCAAGTCAAAATGAACCGTATCGTAAACCGGCTCGAAGTTTCTTATTGAGGAGAAATAAAGATATTTGCCGCTCGGATCGAAAGCTGGAGCAAAATCTTTATTTATCGGTTCGCAAAGAGGATGAATTTCTTTTTCGTCTATGTTGTAAAGATATATTTGAACGGTTCTTTTGTCCGGATTTGAAGCCCATGTAATCCATTTTCCGTCAGGAGCCCAATTGAATCCGTCCAACATGCCGAACTTATTTTGATCTATTACCGTTACGGTTTCGTCTTCAAGATTTGCCAATAAGAGTTCGTTGCGATGATTATTTATCAAAAGTTTGTCTTCCGTCGGAGAAACCAGTACGTCGTAAGGTCTTCCTATATAAAGCTTTTCCAGACTTTTAACCAGTTTGCCGTTTGAAGTGTTGTAAATTTCGATATGAGGTTCGCCTCCTTCGTCACTGATGACGGCTTGACGTTTGTTATCTTTGAGCCAAACCGGTAAGCGATAGCGAACTCCCTGTTTCTTGCCTATTTGCTGCAAAGCTCCGCTCCAACAAGGCATATTGAATAATTTACCTCTGGAAATAACCGTAATCTTTGAGGCATCCCGATTGGTATTTATCAATTCAAGATTTTTGGTAACGGGAACAAATTTTCGTTGTTGAGCTCTAAACGGAGAGGGATAGACAAATTCAAGTTTTTTGTCGATTTTCTTTACCGGGTCGTAAACGAAGATATCCGCTCCGGCATGATAAACTATTTTTCTGCCGTCCGTTGATGCTCTTCTGGCGAAAAATTCTTTTTGATAGGTCTCTTGTCTGACATTGCTTTCGTCAACATTGCAGGAATATACATTGGCAACTCCTTCGTGATCCGAAATAAAATAGAATCTGTCTTTTATAAACATCGGACAAGCCAGATTTCCGTTTAATTTTTTCAGAAAAGGTTTATAATCCAAAGAATCTTTTTCCGCAATAAGGAAAACTCCCGCCGTTCCGCCTCTGTAACGTTTCCAGCGAGCGGGGTCATTGGCGTTGCGGGCAAGTACGGTATGGGTTTTGCCGTAAATAATATGAGAAGCTCTGCCGAGTTTAATTTTTTTAGGCTCTCCTCCTTTTAATGAAATACTCCAAATTTCTGCTATTCTTGCTTGTGAAGAAGCGTAATGGCTTGTGAAAAGAATATTATTGCTTTGCCAACCGATAATGCTTGAGACACCGCCCGTGAAAGTAAGTCGGGTTGCAGAACCTCCGTAAGCCGGCATAACGTAAACTTCATTTCCGCCTTCTTCTTTTCCGCAAAAAGCTATTTTTTTTCCGTCCGGAGAGAATTTAGGTGATGAAATTTCAGCAAAATTAGCCGTTAATCTCATTGCCGGCTCACCTTTTTCAGAAGTCAGCCAAATATCTTTTTCTGAAACAAAAATTATTTTATCTTTGGATATATCAGGGAATTGGTAATAACCGTTTTTTATTTTTTGCATGTACTCTCCTTATAATTTTTTTCTCCGGTAACGTCATTTTTTTGCTGAATAACGTCAATAATAAAAGCTTGAAATATCTTTTTAGCCATGAAAAAAAAGAAAATAAATCATCATTAACTTAATGATAATATTATCTTTTATTAATATAAACACAGGCTTCCGACAAACTATATCTTCTTATATTTTAATAAAATTTAAATTTTTCATTCGGGAAAAACAAATAAATATACATATTTTCATTGTCAAACAGGCGTATTTTTTTTTACAGACATCAATATAAAATATTATAATCAGAGGTTTTTTATGAATGTATTGATTATCGGATCGGGCGGTCGTGAACACGCTATGGCTCATAAATTTTCAAAGAGTAAAAAAGTTAATAAAGTTTACGTTGCGCCGGGCAATCCCGGAATGAAAGATACGGCGGAGACAATTTCCCTCAGCAGTAATGCCGAAATCATTGAATTCGTAAAAAAGAATAATATCGAATATGTCTTTATCGGTCCAGAACAACCTCTTGCCGACGGTTTGGCGGATGTTTTGAATGCCGAGCATATTAAGGTTGTCGGACCTTCCAAAGCTGCCTCGAGAATTGAAAGCAGTAAAGAATTCGCCAAAAACCTGATGAAAAAACACAATATTCCGACAGCTGAATTTGAAAGCTTTTGCAATATTGACGAAGCAATGGAATATTGTCGCAAACAGAATTATCCTCTGGTTTTGAAAGCTGACGGTCTTGCCGCCGGAAAAGGAGTGATTATTTGTCAAAATTTTACGGAAGCTCATGATTCCCTTATAGAAATTATGGAGAATAAAAAATTCGGAGAATCAGGCAACTCTGTTGTTATCGAAGAATTTATGAACGGATGGGAAGCTTCTGTTTTTGCTTTTTGTGACGGGGATAATTTTGTCGCAACTGTTTTTTCACAAGATCACAAACCTCTTCTTAACGGTAACAAGGGACCGAATACAGGCGGAATGGGAGCTTATGCTCCGGTTCTTGAAGCCGAAAAGTTTCGACGCGATACGGAAGAAAAAATAATTGCTCCCGTTTTGCAAGCCATGAAAGATGAAAATTGTCCTTACAGCGGTGTGCTTTATGCAGGATTAATGATCACTGATGAAGGTCCTAAGGTCGTTGAATTTAATTGTCGTTTCGGAGATCCGGAAACTGAAGTTGTTTTGCCTTTGCTGAAAACCGATCTTGCGGATATTTGCGAAGCAATCTCCGATAAAAAAATAAATGAAATGAAACTTGAATGGGAAGATAAATTTGCAGTTACGGTCGTAGCCGCATCGCAAGGATATCCGGGATCTTACGAGAAAGGATTTCAGATAAACTGTCCCCGTGAAACCGGAGAAGACAGCATGATTTATTTTGCCGGCGTAAAAGAAAATGAAAATAATCTCGAAACAAACGGCGGACGAGTTTTAACTGCAACGGCTTTAGCAAAAAACAAAACTGAAGCAATTGAAAAAGCTTACGAATTGATCAGACAAATTAAATTTAACGGAATTTATTTCAGAACTGATATCGCTCAGCTGTAAACAAACAGGGCAAAATAATGTTTTTTTGAATACATATTTAATTTAATGTGAGATGTTTAATGATAAAAAAAATAATATATCTTTTAATTTTTACCTTCACAGCGACTTTTTTGAATGCTCAATTCAGAACAAAGTCTTTATCCGAAAGAAAGGTTCTTTTGGAAATAGAAAACACCGATTACGAACTTAAAAGAAACGGCGAAGATATTGTTGAAATTATTGCCGAAGGATCTTTGAATGAGAGTATTGCCGGCAACCCGATCTTACCTTATTTCGGAGATGTTTTAGTTGTTCCCGAGAATGGCGGAGCTGAATTTAAGGTTGTTTCTTTTGATAAAAAAATATATGAAAACGCTGTGCTTGAAAATTACAAAGATTTTGAGCTTGAAGATGGTTTGCCCGTTTATTTTGATACTAAGAAAAGCAGAAACGAGAATAAATGGTTCCCGGATAAATTGGTCGAAAAAGGAAGCGAGTTTTGTCAGGGAACAAACAGATTTACGGGAATTAAAGTTTTTCCCTTTAAATATAGTCCTTATCTTAAAAAGCTTATCGTGTATGAAAATATCGTTATAGATATTGATATTAAAGGAAAAATTGATCGGAAAAACAAAAATATTCCCGTAAGCAGTTTAGCAAAAGCAGCGTTGAATTACGAATATGCCGATATGTATTCTTTTGCGCCTAAACCTTATGCAGAGAATATAAGAAAAAGAGAATCAGTCTATCCCTCTTTTCAATTTGTTGTCGATAAAGAAGGAATATATAAGCTAACTTATGAAGAGTTAAATGATTCCGTTACTGTTTTTAAAGATTCTTTGAATTTCGCAACGGGATTTGATTTAAATACGATTGATCCCAGATTCTTTCATCTCAGAAGCGAAGCCGGAGAAATTCCTGTTTACATTAAAGGAGAGAAGGACGGACATTTTGACGAAGGCGATTATTTGGAATTTTACGGAGACAGACATTACGGAGATTTCGGTTACAGCGACGATTACACTGCGGAAAATGTTTACACTTTAACTTATGAAGATACTCACGGGGCAAGAATGGCAATTGAAAACGGAGGTTTGGTTATTTCCGACAATACGCAGTTCACGGTTCCGGAGGCTTTTGAACAAACTGTTCATTTTGAGGAACAAAACTCATTTAATCGTCTCGGATTTTTAAATCCTTCCGCCAGAGAAGATTTGTTTTTCTGGAGAGAAATAGACGCTCCCGATATGAGATTTATTCCGGTAAATCTTCAATATCCTTACGGTTCCAATCAACACGACTTTTTTGTAAAAGCATGCCTTATGGGTATTTCACATGCTCGAGACTTACCTTCTGATCAACCGGATCATCATGCTTACATAAGATTTAATGCTAAATTTATAGACGAACACTATTGGTTCAGAAGAAGTGAACAAATTTTTGAGAATGAAGAAGGATTACCCAACAGTTTTTTGCAAAACGGAGAAAATAAACTTTATATCAGTCTTCCCGGAGACGTTCCGGGTTTGGATATTGTTGCTTTGGATTATTTTGACGTGAAGTATTGGCAGGAATATAAAACCGATGAAGATTTTCTTAAATTTACAAAACCTTCGGATGAAGAACCGGGATTATTTCAATTTGAACTCCAAAATTTCAGCTCTGACAGCGTTTCCGTATATAAAATCGGAACTTCAAAATTTGAAAATATGCAGGTAGAGTCTTTTTCGCAAAACGGAACGGCTCCTTTTACCGTAACTTTTCAGGATCGGGTTTTTGATCAAAACACTGAATATATTTGCGTAACTGAAAGTAAAAAACTTTCCCCGAAACTTATAAGACCGGATTATGAATCCCGTTTAAAGTCAACTGATAATTACGCTAATGCGGTTATTATTACTTCAAGAGACTTTATTGAATCTGAAGGAACTCTTTTGTTTAAAGAACTTTGGGAAAATAACTGCTCTATGCCTGACGGCAGTCCTGTCGTAACTCAAATAGTTGATGTCCAAAATATTTACGATGAATTTAATTTTGGAATAAAATCAGCTGACGCAATTAAAGAGTTCTTAAAATATGCTTATTTTAATTGGGGTAACGGTGCAACCGGAACGCAAGCCAATTATGTTTTGTTGCTCGGGGACGGTATTGCAGATGAAAGAGATAACAGCAGTTCTCGAAAATTTAATATTATTCCGACAAAGATGATTTTTCAGTATAAATACGGAGCCTCGCCGTCAGATAACTGGTATGGCTGCATAGTCGGAGACGATAAGGTTGCCGATATAAATATTGCGAGAATCTGTGTCTGGGAAGAAGATCAGATTTTACCGATTGCCGAAAAATCTCAATATTATATGGAAAATCCCAATTACAATGATCTTTGGCACCATAACGTTACTTTAGCTGCCGGAGGAAAGGCATCTGATGCAAATGATATATTTGCTCAGCAAAGCGAAAGATTGCGAAAAATAATCCCGGAAAGATATAATGTCAGCAGAGTTTATACCAATACCTCTACCGTTTCTCCCGATTATCTCGGCGGTACATTTACTTTGAAAGACGATATGGATGACGGAGTATTGTTTGTACAGTTTATGGGACACGGCGGGGGACAAATTTGGGCTGATTATAATCTGTTGAATTTTAACGACATTGAAACTTTGACGAATGAAAATTATCCGTTTGTCGTAAGTCTTTGCTGTTATGCTTCGGCTTTTGATTCTCCCGGCAGCAGATCGATGAGCGAAGCTTTTATCGATACTCCGGAAAGAGGGGCAATAGCTCATTTGGGATTTTCCGGGCTCGGTTATTTGTATGAAGACGAAAATTTTTCCCGTAAACTTCTTGAAGCAATGTTTGAAAAAAAAATCAGTAATGTAAGTGAAATTATAACTTACGCAAAAGCTAAGTTTTATGCTGTTTCGGGAGGACATGCCGGACATGCTATTACTACGGGAGCATGTTTAACCGGAGATCCTTTGATTAATTTTTATTATCCTCAAAAAACTGCAAGCATAACGATTGATAATTATACGCCGGAACAAGGAGATACTATTCGAATACAAGCTGATTTCCCGGCGGAAGCATTAGGAGCTGAGTTTATTGTTCAAGATGAAAATGAAATCGAAATGAATATCCCTTATGTTTTGCCTGTCATAAACGGTTCTGCCGTTTTAAATTATAAAGTAAAAGAATCTTCGGAGCAGGTTTATAACAGGAAAATAAAATCCTATGCTTATTCCGATTCCGGAGAATACAGCGCTTCGACGACAGTTGCCGTAGGACAATCGGCTGTTTTCGATGTAAAAACTGAACCTGAGTACCCCGCTGCAAATGATTCCGTCTTAATTCTTGCCGGATGTTTTGATAAAGAGGGAATATCTGAATTTAATTTGATTTTAAATTATATAACTGTAAACGATACGAATATAATAGCCATGAACTCAATCGGGGATAATCATTTTGAGGCATCTTTTAAAATACCTCCGTTTGATGCCGGAGCAAATATTTATTTTAAGTTCGGAGTTGTAAATGCAGCAGGCGATTATTATGAAACAAAAGATTATGTTTATTATGTAGAAGGTCCTGATCTTGTTTTATCCGAATATGAAATTATAACCGAAAATCAGCATCCGAAAATGGATGTTTTGATTGAAAATACGGGCAATACTTCTTCTCCGGCTTCGGAAATAAGATTTAATTCTGTCGGCGGAGTAAATGAGTTCGGACGGTTAAGTCGCATATTAAGGGATTCTGTTTCTTTCGTAACAGCCGTACCGGAAATTCCGGCTAATGAAAGCGTACATGTTTATTTTGATTTTCCGATTTATTCGGGAAAACAACTTTTCCAAATGACAGTTAATCCGGAAAATGTTTTTTCAGAAACAAATACAGCTAATAATTCGGCATTTTTTCAGCATGAAATGAATATGGCTTATGTCGGTCCAGGAAAAACCGAGATAGAAAGTTTAGACGGATTCTGCCGAATTGATTTTTCCGGTTTTACGGAGCGAGACTCATTGCTTGTTTCTCTTGAAAAAGCAGAATTTAAAGTGCCGATAAATCAGGAGTCCGCAGTCAGAGTTTTGATGCCTGATTCAACTTATTCGGAAACATATAGAATAGGTATTCATGAACCGGGATTAGCAGATTCCTCAGGCTGTCTTTCAGGAAATAAAACCGTAACTTTTAATATAAAGTACGATGTTGCAGACAGCATTAACTTGGAGAATAATATGAATGCCGACCCGTTTATTTACAGATGGAACGGGGAATATGAAAAATGGATTAAAAAAGGCGGAATATTAAATGTTCAGGATTCTTCGGTAACGGAATATCTTAACCGAATAGGAGAGTTTACGCTTTTGTTTAATAATGATGATTTTGCTCCCTCAATAGACGTAAATATTGAAGATCAGGAGTTTACTAAAGAGAGTTATGTCTCAAAAGACGGAATTATATCTTTTGTCTTGTCTGATGCAAATGGAATAAATGTGTCTGATAAGGAAATAAATCTTTTCCTTTCGGGAGTGCCTGTACCGGATGAGGATTATGTCGTAACAGCTTTAAAGGGACACTTGAATCAGGTTCCGATTAAATATCAGATAGATTTGGAAGACGGAGTTTATGATATTACTGCCGAATGTACTGACGTAAACGGGAATTATGCCGAAAAAACGGTTGAAATAAAAGTAAACAGTAAATTTGACATTAGTAATGTGGCGAATTATCCTAATCCTGTTCGTTCGATTGCCGTGGAAGCAAAAAACGAGGGGAGAACAAGGTTTACTTATGTTCTGTCCGACGATGCGGATTACGTCTCTCTTAAGGTTTATACCGTATCCGGGCGACTCGTTAAAGAATTTAAAAATTTACCGACGGCAATAGGTTATCATGAATTTCCCAGAACTGTTTTAGGGTGGGATTGTCGAGACCAAAACAATGTTTTCTTGGCTAACGGAGTTTATTTTTACAGGCTTACGGCAAAGAAAGGAGGCAAAAAAATTGAAAAAATACGTAAGATGGCTATTTTAAAGTGAGACTTTGATGAATACTGAAAAATTAATTCTTTTTTCCTTTTTGCTTATTTCAAGCTTATTGCATGCCGGGCGTTATGCCGGCGATTTCATGATGATAGGAGCGGGAGTTCGTCCTCTTTCCATGGGCGGAGCTTATGTTGCAACAGCTGAAGGAGTTGAAGCAATATATTGGAATCCTGCGGGATTGAGTCAAAAAAAATCAGCGGAAATTGCTTTAATGAGAGCTTTTCTTTATGAAGATCTCGCTTCCTACGATTTTATGGGATATGTGCAACCGTTGCCGAATAATGTAACTGTCGGCATAAGCTGGACCAGGCTTTCTATTGATAAGATTCCCGAGTTTAGTGAAAAATGGTTGGTCGGTACCAATATTGACGAAAGAATATTGAACTCTGATCTTCATTTGCCGGGAGTACCCGACGGATATTTTTCCGGTACGGATGATTTATTTCAATTCGGATTTTCCAAATATATTAGAAAAGATGTTGATATGGGGTGGCTTTTCTTTGAAATTCCTGTTGATTTCTACTTTGGATCAAATGTAAAGTATATCAAAAGAGAGCTTTACGATAATGTTGCTGCGGGAGTGGGAATTGACGGTTCTTTCTTGACAAAACTGCCTTTCAGCGAACTTGTCGAGGTCGGTTGGTTCGGAGATCTTAAAATCGGCATTAATGTTCAGGATATAGGAGGCACCGTGTTAAGTTGGGATACTGAATCTGATCACGAAGATGAAATTCTTATGAATACAAAATTCGGGGTTGCCTATGTTCAACCTATATCCTCCTTGAAATCAAAATTAACTTTAGCTTGGGATTCTGACTATGTTTATAAACAAGTAAACCATTGGGGATTTGAATACGATTTTCGCAATATTTTTTCCGTACGCGGAGGTTATTACGATAAAAACTATTCGGTCGGTCTGGGTTTTGAGTTTTATAAGTTTGTTTTGGATTACGGATTTATAACAAATCCGCTGGGCAATACTAATCGTGTCGGACTTAAATATTTATTTTAAAGGGAGTAAATATGATTAATTCAAAAAAAATTTTATTATTTTTATGCTTTGGCTTTTTATTGTTTTTATTCGGTTGCGCCGGTGATTCGGCAGGCGGAGATCATACGCCTCCGATAAAGCCTTTGCTTATTCCTCATATAGGTAACTTGGGCGATAAAGATCAAAATAATAATTGGGTATCCGGTTTTGATGAACAAAAGTTGTCGGATGAGAATAACGGTATTGATGCTGTAGATGATGCCGATTGGATAAGACTTATGTGGTATCCTCTTAAAGATCATGATTTGGATTACTTAAGAGTTTACAGGTTTTATGAAGATTATTCAGGTATCCAAGGACTTACTCTTATTGATTCAGTATCCGGCAATTTAAATTTGAACAACAGTTATACCGACAGATCATTGGATCAAGGTTCAATTCCTGCCGTTGATAAAACATGGTATTATTTTATCGAATTGTTTGATACTTCCGGCAACTCTTCAGTCTCTGATACCGTCGGATATCATCTTTTGCGTAAACCTGTTATTCTATCTCCGGAAAATAACGGTTACATACATAACGGAGAAGATTTGGTCTTTAAATGGACAATTGTACCTAATGTAACTATATATCGATTAATAATTTTCAATGAAGATATGCTTTACGTTTGGCATTATGATTTTCCGTTTTCTTTTGAAGATTTTCCTGAAGTGAATTTTTCAAATACGGAAAGTCCTTTGCTTCCCGGAACATATTACTGCCGAGTTGATGCTCTTACGGAAGATGTAAATCCGGCAAGCGGTTCAGAATCGAATTTGATTCGTTTTATTATTCAATAAAGATAATTTTTATTATAAATATTGCGAGGTTAACGTGAAAAAAATAATTTTATTTCTTTTAATCCTTTCCGGATTAAGCCTTTTGACGGCTCAAAACCCTGTTCCCATTAACAGCGGAGCAATAAACAATGTAAATAACGGTAATCCGGCGTATTTTTATTCCGGTTCCATTAATGATACGGAACAGTTGAATATTCCGGCTTATATCTGGGGACAAGTCAGAAAACCGGGGTTGCATATAGTCCCGGATAACACAGATTTACTTACTCTTATTTCATTGGCTGGCGGTCCGACGGAATATGCGAAACTCAATAAAATAAGGATAGTTAGACAAGGTATTGAAGGCGATAGAATTATTTGGGTAGATGTAAAAAAATATTTAGAAACAGGGGATAAAACTTTGATCCCCGAATTAAAGCCCGGAGACACTGTTATAGTTGCTGGCACTGCATTTTATGCTTTTTATAAAATGACTGATTTTCTTTCCAAGGCCGTAATAGTTCTCAGCGCATATGTAACAATAAAAAATCTATAGGATGAGTTATGAACGATAAATATATAAATTCTCAAGTTGACCAGGAAATCAATATAGCCGATTATTTGCGAATAATGATTCATTATAAATGGCTTATTATTTTCGTTTTCGGGCTTATTTTTATTCTTACTGCCGTATATACGATGATGTTGCCCAATATTTACAGTGCATCCTCTCGAATCCTTATAGAAGAAAAAAACGGAAATGATATGTTTTTTTCTCCCAGCAGTTTTTCAAACACAACAATAAATAATACAGTTGAAATTTTAAAAAGTCGTCCGGTTATGGATGTCGCGGTTGAAATTCTTAAAAAAAATAAAGATTTTTCTTCTTTTCCTATTTTTCTTTCTTTGAGTCCGAAATATGAAATATTGGCTAACATAAAGGTTGAAAAGAAAAGGGAAACTAATGTTTTGGCTATAAGTTACGAATCAACGGATCCTAAGGAAGCTCAAGCAATTGTTGATGCTGCTGCGGAAGCCTTGATGAGGGAAAATACTTCTTATGCCAGATTAGAATTAACCAATATCAGAGATTTTCTCGAAAAAAACCTTGATACCATTACAAGGCGTTTGCGCAATTCCGAGGAAGATTTGCGTCGTTATAAATTAAATAACGGAATAACTGAACTTTCAAGCGAAACAAAACAAATAATTGAGAACTCGTCTCGCATTGAATCTATGTTGGAAGAGTCGCAAACGGATATGCAGATAGCAAGCCAACGGCTTCTGTTTTTAAAAAATGAGTTATCAAAACAAGATTCTTTAATCCTTGACGTAAACTCTATTCTTACTTCTCCCTTTCTGAGTCAGCTCAGAACAAATGTTGTCTCTTCTCAAGCTCGTTTGGCAAAATTATTAATTAATAAAAATTATGATTCTGATCACCCGGAAATACGTTCTTTAACTCAAGAAATTGAAAACGCAAAACAAAAACTCAATGATGAAGTGAAACGCATTGTTGCGGTAAAAGTAGGGTCTTCTGATCCGTTAATTTATCGTTCGGATTTAATTGAACAAATTGCGAAAATTCAAATAGAACTGAATGTTGCCAAAACAAAATACGGCAGTCTTGTAAAAGTCAGAGAAGATTACGATAAAAAAATGACTCTGTTGCCGGATACTGAGCTTGAGCTTGCCCGTAAAACAAGAACTTACAGGATGAACGAAAAAGTTTATTCTTTATTGGTTGAAAAATATGAGGACGCCAAAATTTCGGAACAGGCAAAAATGGGTAATATTCGTCTAATTGAAAAAGCTGCTCTTCCCGGAAAACCTATAAAGCCCAAAAAGAAAATGAACTTATTTATTGGTTTTGTTTTGGGGTTGGGTGCAGGCATTGGTCTGGCCCTATTGTTGCATTCATTGGATACAAGACTCAGAACTTTGGATGACATCGATAATTATGTTAATTTGCCTATAGTCGGAACTATCCCGTTTATTGATTCTAAAGAGCTTGATTTGGATAAAGTTGAAAAAGAAATAAGCAAATCAAACGGGAAACAAAAAAATAATCTTATCGCATCCCATAAAATGATGATTTCTCGTTTGATAACTCATTATGATCCTAAATCTCCGGTGTCTGAATCATATCGTACTTTGCGAACAAATATTTTGGCTAAATACCCTGATAAAAAATGCGTTACTATGCTTATAACAAGTTCGGGACCTAAAGAAGGAAAATCTACAACTATATCAAATCTTGCTATCGCCCTTTCTCAAATGGATTCGAAAGTTTGTCTTATTGATCTTGATATGAGACGTCCCATGCTTCATACATTGTTCAATGTCGAAAAAGAATCCGGAGCCAGCGATTATCTTGTGGATAAAACAACTTCTTTGGATGAAGTTATTTTCTCGACAGAAATTTCTAATTTGGATTTAATCACATCCGGGTATATTCCGCCTAATCCTTCTGAATTGATAAGTTCTGCCAGGCTTGACGAGTTGATCAAAAAATTAAAAGAAAGGTATGATTTTATTTTAATAGATTCTCCGCCGATAATTGCGGTAACAGATGCGCTTATTTTAGCAAAAAAAGTTGATTTAATGTCTTTGGTTGTTCGCATAGGCGCAACTGACCGGAATATTATTCGCAGAACAAAAGAAATACTTGATAACGTCCGAGTAAATATTGCCGGCGTAATAGTAAATGGAATCGAGGTTAAGAAATATTACAGCGGTTACGGAAACTATTATTATTACTACTATTATTATTACAGAGACAGCGAGGACGGAAAAATTGAAAAGCGTAAGCGTTAAGTCTTATGCAAAAATTAATTTGTATTTAGATGCGTTGTATAAGAGGAAAGACGGTTTTACCGAAATCAGAACCGTTTTTTCCGAAATAGACTTTTATGATACTGTTAATTTTGCTTTGACAAAAAACGGGCATGTCAAGTTGTTGACAAGCAATATGGATTTAATTGCCGAGAAAAACTTAATTTATAAGATTGCAAACTTTGTTCGCAACAAATATAACGTTAACCTCGGAGTTGAAATAGAGCTTGTAAAACGGATTCCGGTTGCTGCCGGATTGGGCGGAGGAAGCTCCAATGCGGCTTGCACTCTTTTAACACTGAAGGAATTGTGGAATCTGGATATTTCGGATAAAGAAATGAATGAAATTCTTGCCGGCTTCGGAAGCGATCTCAACTTTTTCCTGAAAGGCGGTGTTGCCGCAGGATCGGGAAGAGGTGAAATTATAACTCCTGTTGAGATTGATCCTATTGAGAATATTCTTTTGGTAAATCCTGGATTCCCTGTTTTAAGCGGAGATGCTTATAAGGCTGTTTCCGAATACGGGGAAACAAAAAATTGGAGCATGTTTTTGGAAACGGGCAATCCCGAATATTCTTTTAACGCTTTAGAAAAAGGCGTATGCTTTAAATATCCGGAAATAAAAGAGATTTTAAATGCTCTTGATAAATGCGGAGCAATAAAATCAATGTTATCCGGATCGGGAGCGACGGTTATCGGATTTTTTCCGGATTTAAATACCGCAAAAGAAGCTGAGCTTTTATTTAAAAGAAAAAAATATTGGACTTACATAACAAGAACAAAAAAAAGGTAATTGGCAAATGCTATCAAAAGTGAAAATTTTTACGGGAAGAGCTAACCCTTTATTGGCTGAAAAAATAGTTAATCATCTTGCAGATGAAAATAAATTTCTCGATAAAATCGAAATTAAAAAATTCGCAAATGATAACTCCTTTGTAAAAATCAAAGACAGTGTCAGAGGATACGACGTTTTTGTTATTCAGCCTACCTGTCGAAGCACGCGAACAGGAATTATCTCTTTGATGAGTAAGGAAGAACTTGCGCAAGGAAAAGACAAAGAAGATTTTCAAGTTCCGGGCGTTAATGACAACGTAATGGAACTCCTTATAATGATAGATACTCTGAAAAGAGCTTCAGCAGGAAGGATCAATTGCATAATCCCGTATTACGGTTATGCCAGATCAGACAAAAAAGATCAGCCCAGAGTTCCTGTTACCGCAAAACTCATAGCTGATTTGCTGACTGCGGCGGGAGCGGACAGAATCATAACAATGGATCTTCATTCCGGTCAAATACAAGGATTTTTTGATATTCCCGTTGACCATTTAACCGCTTTGTCTATTTTTAAGAAACACTTTGAGGAAATGTTGAAAAAACAAGAAATTGTTATTGTCTCGCCCGATGCCGGCGGGGCGAACAGAGCAAGAGGTCTTGCCGATGCGTTGAAATGCAATTTGGCAATAGGCGATAAAGTGCGAAAAGATAATAACGATAAAGCGGAAGTTATGAATATCATCGGAGAAGTAAAAGGCAAAACGGCAATTATTTTTGATGATATTATTGATACCGGCGGAACTATCGTTAAAATTGCCTATGCTCTTAAAAATAACGGAGCAAAAAGGATCTTTGCAGCTTGTACTCACGGAGTTTTATCAGGAAATGCAATCACGAAACTAAGCAATTCCGTAATAGAAAAAATATTTATAACCGATACAATTCCTATCGAAAAAGGAAAATGCGATAAAATAGAACAATTATCTGTATCTTACTTATTGTCCAGAGTGATAAGAAATATTCATATCGACGAATCGGTAAGTTTTTTAGGCAGATAAGCGGAGGAATAAATGAACGTAATCTTAAACGTTGAAAAAAGAGAATCCGGCAAAAAATCCGATCGTAAAAATTTACGGAAAAACGGATTTATTCCGGCTGTCATAATCGGAGACGGCAATGAAGGGATTAACATATCTCTTGAAGAAGGCGAATTTTTAAAAGCCTTCAAACACAACTTCAGTGTCGTTACTTTTTATGAAATGACCGTTAACGGAGAAAAATTCAAGACTATCGTCAAAGAATATCAAATCCATCCGGTTACTCGTAAAATTATTCATGTTGACTTTTTAGCTTTGAAAGAAGATAAAAAAGTTGAAATCAAAGTTCCCCTTGAATTTAGCGGTGAACCCGTCGGACTTAAAAAGGGCGGTCGCTTGGAAACATTGGTAAGATCTGTCAAAATAGAATGTTTGCCCGGAGATGCTCCCGAAACTCTCAAGGTTGATATTTCGAAATTAAATCTTGCTCAGAAGATAAGTATTTCCGATCTTAAGGTCGAAAATATTAAAATTCTTGATAATCCGATGACAAGTCTTGCCGTTGTTCATGCTCCGAGAGGCATGACCAGTTCTGAAGTTCAGGCAGCTCTTCAAGATTAACAGTGAAACTGGTAGTCGGACTTGGAAATCCCGGGGTAAAATATCGGTTTAATCGGCATAATATAGGTTTTCTTATACTGGAATATTCAGCCGAGCGTAAAAATAAAAAATTTATTGAGAAAGATAATTATTTATATTTTTGCGATAACGATACACTTTTTATTAAACCGCTTACTTATATGAATTTAAGCGGTGAAGCATTAACTGAAGTTTTTGAAAAATACGATATTTCCGATTTTTTGGTTTTATCGGATGATATTTATCTCCCTTTGGGAGAAATTCGTATCAGAAGCAAAGGCGGAGACGGCGGTCATAACGGGCTTAAATCTGTTGCCGAACACTTGGGAACCGTAAACTATAACAGACTTAGAATCGGAGTCGGAAAACCTGACAGCGGTTTAAAAGATTATGTTTTGGGCGATTTTTCGGAAGATGATTTTGAAATTTTGAATGAAACTATGCCTTTTGTTGATTCATTGTTGGATGTATTTTCAAAACATAAATTTGAAGAAGTATTAAATAATTACAGTAAAAACAAAAAATCCTATTCCGATAGAATTAAAATATCGGAATCAAAAGACCAAAGGAGTGAAAATGATAAGAGATTATGAAAGCATGATCATCATAAGCCCCGATCTTTCTCCGGACGAAATCGAGAAAGAAAACAACAGTATTCTTGATTTTATCAAGGAAAACGGCGGCGAAATTGAAAATTCTGAAAAATGGGGCAAAAAAACACTTGCCTATGAAATTAAAAAAAAGAAAGAAGGTTATTTCTTCTTAAATCTGTTCCGCATGGATACGGAAAAAGTAAATAAACTGGTAAGCAAATACCGTATTAACGAAAAGATTTTACGCCACAATCTTATCGTGAAATAAGACAGGAGGATGATATGGCAGGCGAACTGAAATTTCCCAGAATAAATAATATTATCGTAAGCGGACGCTTAACCAGAGACATTGATCTCAGATACACTTCTTCGGGAGTTGCCGTCGCCCAACTGGGTATTGCTTTTGATCGAGCTTTCCAAAAAGACGGAAAGTGGCAAAACGAATCAAGTTTCATTGATGTCGTTGTATGGAATCAAAAAGCCGAACAGTGCGCCGAAAACCTCCGAAAAGGAAGTCCCGTTATTGTTGACGGTTATTTACAAACCAGAAATTATACGACAAAAGATAATCAAAACAGAAAGATTACCGAAATTGTTGCAAATAAAATTCATTTTCTTGAATGGTCACCCGGAGGACATTCGTCTGAAAACGGAAGTTTCGAATCTCAAAATCTTGAAGAACCCGAACCGTTTTCCTCAAATGACGTAACCGGCGATGACGTTCCGTTTTAAATAAGGAGAAAACATGGCTTTCAATCCAAGAAGACGCAGATCTTTTAAAAAGAAATATTGCAAATTCTGCGCAAATAAAGATCTTGTCATAGATTATAAAAATACTGACGTATTACGCAAATACATTGCCGAATCGGGAAAAATAGAACCGACGAGAATTACCGGAACCTGCGCAAAACACCAACGCCGTCTTGCCGGTGCCATCAAGCTTGCTCGCGCCATGGCCCTGCTTCCGTACGTTGTTGATTAATACGGAGGAAAAATGAAAGTAATATTATTGCATGATATAGAAAAACTCGGTCTCGCCGGTGACGTTAAAAACGTTAAAGCGGGATTTGCTCGTAATTACTTATTGCCTAAGAATCTGGTTATTGTCGCTTCCGAAGGCAATTTGAAGAGAGTCGAAAAAATCAAAGTAAAAGCTGAAGCTTTAAGAGAAGAAAAATTATCCTCGCTTAACGCATTGGCGAGAAAAGTAAACGAAACCGTATTGACTTTTGTCAGAAAAGCTGACGAAAACGGTCATCTTTTCGGTTCTGTTTCAGATGTTGATTTGACGGCTGAATTTGCAAATCTTGATCTTGATGTTCACAAATCGAATATAAAACTTGCTAAACCGATTAAAGAGCTAGGAGAATTTGAAATCGAAGTCGCTTTCGGTTATAATGTCTCTGCAAATTTCAAAGTTATCGTAAAAACAGAAGATAAAGACGAAGATTAATCAACGGAGGTTGCCGTGAAAAACACATTGGGAATGATATTTAACGTTATCGGCTGGATAGTCTTGTTGGCTTGTCTCGGAAGTCTTGGATTTCTGAGCGGAAACCCTAAAAAAATGGTTCCGCTTTATACATTGTTTTTTATTGCCTGCTTTGCTGCCAGTTATATTTGGCAAAAAACTCATAAAAAACATAATCTTGAACAATCCAAAGGAGCCGTTCTTGTCAAAAAAGTCATAGGAGCCGTTCTTGTAATCGGAGCAATTGTTACCCCGTACAGAATATTTAATTCGTTATGGCCGGGATTTTTTGCAGGATTTTTCGGCAGTCAAGCTTTAATGCTTACCGGGATTACTCTCGTATTGATTCTTGCGTCTCTCGGAGCTGTGTTATTGATCAACAAGAATAAAGGCGTCAATAATTTATTGGCTTTTGTCGGTTATTTGCTTCTTATCGTAATTTCAACTTGTCCCGGTTTTATCATGAAACCTTTGGACAGTTCTTATAATGCATTGGGACAGGCTTATAATACGGCATTGTTGGTTGCAATTCTTGCTTGGTGGGGTTTTTCACTGGTAACCGGAAAAACAGAAGAATAGGTCGATGAAAAAGGCTGGAGATTTCCTCAATAAGCTTATTTTGGATATTGCCGGTTTTGAACATCGTCATACGGTTATAATCGCTCTGTCGTGGAAATCCGTGGTCGGATCTCTTTTGGCAGAGCGTTCTTTTATTTATAAATTTGAAAATAATACTCTCTTTGTTGCCGTAACAAGCAGTATTTTAATGACGGAAATGGTTTTGACCAAGCAAAAGATAATAGAAAAAACAGAAAAGATCACCGGAATCAAAATCAATGATATTTTGTTTTTTGTCAGATCAAAAAAGGGACTCGAATGGTTAAAATAGCTCCTTCGCTTTTAAGCGCTGATTTCATGAATTTGGGTAAAGACATTACCGACGTTTTGGATGCCGGAGCAGACATTCTGCATATTGATGTCATGGACGGGCATTTTGTGCCTAACTTAAGTTTCGGAACACCGATTTTGAAACATGTCAGGAAATTTACGAATTGTCCTCTCGACGTACATTTAATGATAACTAATCCGGAATCTATTATTGATATTTATTGTGATTTAAAGCCGGATTATATTTCTTTTCATTCCGAAACGGTTTTTCATGCTCACAGATTAATCGGACATATTAAAAATAAAGGAATAAAAGCCGGAGTTGTTTTAAATCCCGGATCATCTTTAACTCTGATCGAACCGATCCTTTCAAATTTGGATTTTGTTTTGTTGATGAGTGTAAATCCTGGATTCGGCGGTCAGTCTTTTATAGAAGAAACTTTTGAAAAATTAAAAACTTTAGATGAAATAAGAAAAAAACGCAATCTTAACTTTGAAATAGAGATAGACGGAGGCGTAAGCAATAAAAATGCTGCTCTCCTGCATGAAAACGGAGCCGATATTCTGGTTGCCGGATCATATATTTTCAATTCAGATGATTATAAAGAGAAAATCGGGAGTCTGAGATAATGTTTGGAGATTTATCGGAACGTCTGGACGGGATATTTAGAAAAATGAAAGGTCAGGGTAAACTGACCGAATCCAATATAAAAGAATCTTTACGCGAAGTCAGACGAGCTTTGCTGGAAGCAGACGTAAACTTCAAAGTAGCAAAAGAATTTATTAAATCCGTTCAGGAAAAAGCAATCGGAGAAGAAGTTTTAAAAAGCCTTAAACCCGGGCATCAGGTTGTAAAAATAGTAAATGAAGAGCTTATAAAGTTAATGGGATCCGATGCCAAGCCCATGATTTTTCATCAAAATAAATTAAATAAAATAATGCTGGTCGGACTTCAGGGATCAGGTAAAACCACTGCATGTTCTAAACTTTCCGTTTACTTCAGAAAAAAGAAAAATAAACCTTGCATGGCGGCATGCGATATTTATCGCCCTGCGGCTATTCATCAATTGCAGGTTTTGGGTAAACAATTAAATGTTCCGGTAATTTCCCACGGACAGAATGACGTTATTTCCATTGCCGAAAAGGCAATTTCCTTTGCCGAAAAAAATTTTAACGATTTAATAATTTTTGATACCGCGGGACGTTTGCACATTGATGAAAAACTTATGCAGGAATTAAAAGACCTGAAAGAATACATTAAGCCCGACTTTATTTTCTTTGTTGCCGACGCCATGACAGGGCAGGATGCAGTTACCGTTGCCAAAGAATTTTATGAACAATTGGAATTTGACGGAGTCATTCTGACTAAAATGGACGGTGATTCCCGAGGCGGAGCAGCTTTATCGATTCGTCGAATTACCGGTAAACCGATTGTTTTTATCGGTACCGGAGAACGTCCGAACGATTTAGAAGAGTTTCATGCCGAAAGGATGGCTTCCCGAATCCTCGGAATGGGAGATATTCTCAGCTTAATTGAAAGAGCCGAACAGGTTATAGACGAAGAAGAAGCTGAAAGAATGGCAAAAAGACTGGCAAAAAATCAATTTACTTTTTCCGACTTTTTGAAACAGCTTCAGCAGATAAAGAAAATGGGACCTCTTGAACAATTGTTAAAAATGATTCCCGGAATAAATTCCAAAGCTTTAAAAGATATAAATTTGGACGGAAAAGAATTGAAGAGGGTGGAAGCCATCATCTATTCAATGACCGTTGCCGAAAGAGATAAACCTCAATTATTGAACGGTTCGAGGCGTTTAAGAATTGCCAAAGGAAGCGGAACATCCGTTCAGGAAGTGAATAAATTGGTTAAGCAATTTGATCAAATGAAGAGAATGCTCAAGCAGTTTAATAATCCCGGAAAAGGTCGTCCCAAAATGAGGATGCCGTTTTAAAACAAAAAACTTGACGCAAAAATCATTATAAAAATTTTTACATCATCAAAAAATATGTTAAGGAGTAAAAATGGTAAAGCTTAGGCTGAAAAGAATGGGTGCATCAAATAAACCTTTTTACCGTATCGTTGCCGTTGACTCTCGCAGAAAAAGAGACGGCAAATATATAGAAAGCGTCGGATATTACGATCCCAAGCCGGATCCTTTTACTTTAAAAGTAGATATAGATAATGCCATTAAATGGTTAACCGTAGGCGCTCAACCTTCAGATACTGTCAGAAGTTTATTCAGAAAAGCCGGAGTAATGCAGAAATTTCATGAAATGAAAAATGAAAAAGCTGCTGTTGCTGCGGAATAGTTGAGAAAAATAATTATAAGGAGTGTGCCATGAAAGAACTTATTGAATTCATTGTTAAGGCTCTTGTAGATGATCCGGGCGAAGTTGACATCAAAGAAATAGCCGGCGATAAAGTTACTCTTTTCGAGTTGCGGGTTGCAAAAGATGATATCGGAAAAGTTATAGGCAAACGCGGAAGAACTGCGGGTTCCATACGCACAATCCTCAATGCTGTTTCAACCAAACAGGGTAAACGGGCTGAACTCGAAATTATTGAGTAATGCTTATAACTGATTTAATATCTGCGGGGAGAATTAATCCGCCTGATTTTAAAGGATATTATCGTATCGTTTTAAATTCGGATTTTGAAGAATTTCCTGCGGGTATTACAGATCTTTTTTTGGTCTTTCCCGATCATAGAGTGAGATATGTGACAATAGACAATCTGAAAAACGAATCCGGTCAAATACGAGTAAAGTTTTTGGAAGATGACGTTTATTCGGAAATAAATGAATTTAAAAAAATACGGGTTATGCTTGATCCGAGAGATTACAATATTTCTGCAATGGGGTTTGATCCTTGCGGAACCGAAGTCTTTAAAGACGGCTGTCTTATCGGAGAAATAATCGATTTTTTTGATAATTCCATGCAAACCGTTTATACAGTCAGATTATCATGCGGAAAAGAGTTTATGGTTCCTGACGTTGAAAGATATGTCGAATCTGTCGATGAAAAAGGAATTCATGTTAAAAATACGGATGAACTCATCGAATTATGAAAATAGATATATTGACTTTATTCCCCGAATATTTCTCGGATTTTTTTCAAATAAGTATTGTCGGAAATGCGGTTGAAGCAGGCAAAATTCAGCCGACTGTCACAGATATAAGAGATTTTGCCTTTAATAAGCATCGTCAAGTTGATGATTATCCTTACGGAGGCGGAGCGGGAATGGTCATGAAACCTGAACCTATTGCCGAGGCAATAGACTTTCTTCATGCAGAAAAAGATGTTCCCGTAATTTATTTTACTCCTCAAGGCAAACCGCTGACGCAAAAAACCGTTCGGTATTTTGCCGAAAAGGAAAGAGTTATTTTGCTCTGCGGTCATTATAAAGAAATCGATCAACGTATTCGCGATCTTTACGTAAGTCATGAAATATCGACGGGAGATTATGTTCTTTCTTGCGGAGAATTGCCCGCAATGATATTTGTTGACGCAGTTGCCAGATTGCAGGACGGCGTAATAGGTGATTTAAATTCGGCATTGACCGATTCCTTTGAAATTAACCTGTTGGGTTGTCCGCATTACACAAGACCTTCCGAATTTAGAAATTGTTGCGTTCCGGATGTTTTGTTGTCAGGAAATCATAAAAAAATTGATGATTGGAGAAATAAAAAATCGATGGAAATTACTGCCGAGGTAAGACCGGATATTTTAAAAAGGAATGATAAATGAGCGATGTTTACGTCGGACTTGTTCATCACCCGGTTTTGAACAAATTTATGGAAACGGTTACGGCATCAATTACCAATCTCGATATCCATGATATTGCCAGAAGTTGCGCTACTTTCGGAGTGAAAAACTTCTTTATAATTAACAGACTCCAATCTCAAAAGGATTTATTTCAAAAAGTGTATGATTTTTGGAATACTGATTTGGCAAGCGGATATAACCCGGACAGAGCAGAAGCGTTTAAAACTTTAAGATATGCTTTTACTGTGGACGATGCATTAAACCGGATTAAAAATGAGGACAAGACCTCTCCTGTAGTTGTCGCTACAACGGCAGCCGAACGGAATGATCAGGTTGATGAACTTGAAATAAAAAAAATAATAAAAGAATCGGATAATCCTGTATTTTTGTTATTCGGAACAGGAAACGGATTAACCCAAGAAATTTTGGATAATTCCGATTTTAACTTAAAACCGATAAAAAGTTCAACCTCTTACAATCATTTATCCGTTCGAAGCGCTGTGGCAATTTATTTGGACAGGTTGTTATCCGTTAAATAAAGGAGGAATCCATGGATATTGTTTATCAAGTTGGAGCCGAACAAATCAGAAAAGATCTCCCGGAATACAGAGTCGGGGATACTGTAAGAGTTCACTATAAAATCAAAGAGGGAAGCAAAGAAAGAATTCAGGCTTTCCAGGGTATCGTTATTCAAAAAAGAGGAAGCGGAATATCGAAGACCTTTACCGTTCGCAAAATAAGCAACGGTATTGCGGTAGAAAGAATTTTTCCGCAAAGCTCGCCGAATATAGATAAACTTGAAGTTGTAAGATTCGGTCATGTGCGCAGAGCCAAACTTTTCTATCTCAGAAAAGCCAAAGGAAAGGCGGCTCGCGTCAAAGAAAAGAAAAGATACTGATTATCATAAAACTTGGGGAAACTCATACGAGTTTCCCTTTTTTCCGTTCATGAACCATTATCAAATTGCTCTTCCGATAAAAATTGATCAATTATATACCTATAAAAGTTCTGAAATCCTGGAAAGAGGTTGTCGCGTTCTCGTTTCTTTTCAGTTTCGGGTTTTAACGGGATTTGTCTGGAAAAGAATAACCGAAGATGAAATACCCGCAAAAATTTCCATAAAAAAAATATCTCTCATTATAGATGAAAAACCTGTTATTCCGGCTGATTTGGTTAAATTGGCTGAATGGATGTCTTATTACTACTTTGTTTCTCCGGGAATTGTTTTGACGGCGATGTTGCCGGTCGGATTGCAGGTTCAGGTTCAATCAAAGATAAGAAGACATCCCGAGTTGCCTTTAAAATCAGCATCAAATCCTCTGTTAATGCTTATGGATACTTACGATTGGCATGACGTAAAAGAATTAAAAAAGAGAAAAATACCACGTTTATACGAAAAAATAGAAGAGCTTGAAAAAAACGGTTTGATTGAAGTTCAAAGAACATTCGATAAAAAAATAAAAAAGAAACGAGAAAATTACGTTGTTATGCGTAAAATTGCTCAAACAGAAAAACTTACCCCAAAACAAAAATCTGCCTTTGACTTATTTAAAAGCATAGGAGACGAATTTCCCGTAAAATTTATTGCAAACGATGTGTCTTATTCTATTCTAAAAGCTTTGAGAAGAAAAAAAATAATTGAGATCGAAACCAGAGAATTTATAGAATCTAACCTTATTAAACCTGTTAAAATTCCTGCCAAAAAAATAAAGTTAACTTCTCGGCAACAGATGATTATAGAAGATATCGGAAAATCAATTGATTCAAATTTAAATAAAAATTATCTTCTTTACGGGGTAACAGGTTCCGGAAAAACGGAAGTTTACATTAATTTAATAAAAAAAACTCTGCAACAAAACAAGACGGTCATTATGCTTGTGCCGGAAATTTCTCTTACTCCGCAAACCGTCAGTAAATTTTATTCGGCTTTCAACGAAGAAATTGCCGTTTTGCACAGTGGTTTGAATGACAGAGAAAAGTATGCGGAATGGAAAAAAATAAGCTCAGGAGACTGTCGAATCGTTATCGGAGCGAGAAGCGCCGTCTTTGCTCCGCTTAAAAATATCGGACTTATTATCGTTGATGAAGAACATGAATCTTCTTATAAGCAAGAAAATAATCCCCGTTATCAAGCAAGAGACCTTGCGACCGTCAGGGCAAAATTTCATAATGCGGTTACTCTTTTGGGAAGTGCCACGCCGTCTTTGGAAAGCTGGTTCAACGCTAAAATCGGCAAATACGAACTTCATAAGATGATGACTCGTCCGGGTAAAACTGAGTTGCCGGCGGTAAGGGTTGTTGATATGAGAAATGAACGCAACGGACTCTTTTCCGAAAAATTGATAAAATTGATTGAAGACAGACTAAATAAAAAAGAACAGATTATTTTATTTTTGAACAGGCGAGGTTATTCTTCTTTTTTGCAGTGTACAAACTGCGGAAAACTTTTCAAATGTCCTGATTGCGATATATCGTTGTGTTACCATAAATACAACAATACTTTAAAATGCCATTATTGCGGTTACCTAAAAGAGACTCCGAGAACTTGCCCGGATTGCAACGGCTATATGTTTTCTTACGGAGCGGCGGGAACCGAACAATCGGAAGATCTGATTGCTTCTCTGTTTCCTGAGGCTTCTGTAAAGAGAATGGATTCCGATACTGCCAAAGGCAAAGACAGTTACAAAGTCATGTTCGAAGAAATGCAAAAGGGAAAAACAGATATTTTGATCGGAACCCAGATGATTGCCAAAGGGCTTGATTTTCCGAACGTAACTTTAGCGGGAATTTTAAATGCCGATATTGCCATGAACATTCCTGATTTCAGAGCTCAAGAGAGAACTTTTCAGCTGATAACGCAAGTTGCCGGAAGAGCCGGGAGAAGCGATAAGAAAGGAGAAGTAATCATTCAGACTTTTAATCCCGATCATTATGCCGTTCAATACGCTGCTCGACAAAATTTTGATTTTTTTTCGGAAAGAGAGTCTGAGCAAAGAGAATTATTCGGATTTCCTCCTTACGTTAAAATGGCAAGAATAGTCTTTTCATGTAAAAATGAAAAGAAATTGATGAGTGAAATAAAACCTATTTCTCAATTATGCAATCTTATTGCGAGAAAATTAAAATGCGAAGAAGAATTAAGCGTTTTGGGACCGGTTCAGACACCTTTTTACAAGATCCGGGATAAGTATCGCATCCATTTGGCAGTCAAAGCAAAAAATTTTCGCATTTTGAATCAATGGATAAAATATTTTGGCGCAAATATTAAATTATCTTCTTCCGTAACCGTAGATTATGATATTGACCCGTTTAGTCTTCTCTGACATTTAATTGCATATGTTTAAGCATAATTCTGACGGCATTCGTTGCAGCTCCTACTCTTATATTATCGGCAACACACCAAAAACTTATTGATTTTTTGTCCGTACCGTAACGCAAACGACTTAAAAAAACGTAATCGGAATCTTCACAGTCTTGAGGCGTAACAAGATTTTCCGAATATTTAAGAGCTTCGTTTTTCTCCCAAATTTCTTTAATTTCGGTAAGAGAAACTTCTTGCTCAAATTCGCAATAAATGCTTTCTGAATGACCGTAAATTACGGGAACTCTTACGGCTGAGGGCGAAATAAGAAGATCGGGAGAACTTAATATTTTTTTTGTTTCAAAACGCATTTTTTCTTCTTCTTCAGTATAGCCGTCTTCCAGATAATAACCTATTTGAGGAATAATGTTTCTATGTATTTTTTTAGGGAAGCAATTAATTTCAGAGTTGCCTTTTTCCTGATTTTCAAATTCTTTTATCGCCGATTTTCCTGCTCCGGAAACTGACTGATAAGTACTGACTGCGATTTTTTTCATATTATAGGATTTGCGGATGTCAGCAAGAGCGAGAACCATTTGAATAGTGGTGCAATTGGGATTGGCGATTATTCCTTTTCTGTTTTTTAGAAGTTTACCGTTTATTTCCGGAACAACGAGAGGTATTTCCGGGTTTCTTCTGAAAGCTGATGAGTTATCGATTACGATATTTCCGTTTTTTGCGGCAATCGGAGCAAGTTTTTTTGAAACTTCCGAACCTGCGGAAAAAAGCAGATAATCAAATTTTTCTTTCATGCTTTCGACGGTTAATTCCCTTACGGGGATTTCTCTTTCTTTATAAATAATATTTTCGCTGAGAGATTTTACCGAGGCAAAAGGAACCGGTTCAATGTTGTCCAATCCGCTTTCTTCCAATAAGGTAATCATTTTTCTTCCGACTTCTCCGGTTGCTCCTATAATTCCTATTTTCATATTTTTTCCTTTTCCTGTTTAGTTGACAAATTAATAAAATTATGAACGATTTTTGCGGTTAATCCCCAGATTATTTCTCCTCGGAAATTGTAAAAAAGAACTTTGCTTCTTGCATTCCCGTAAGGATTTCTGTATCTGGGATTAATTCCTAAATTTTTTGCCGGCAAGAGGATTTTTCTCTTGCCTTCCGATATTGCGTAAGGGTGCATTTTGATTATTACTTCGTAAATATCCGGTTTGTTTTCCCTGAAAAAAGTCAACGGAACGTCAAAACAATATTCTACTTCCGCTTTATTGGGAAACAGTTCGGTAATTGAATTTATTTTTAATTCTGCGCAATAAACTTCGGCAATTGAACCGACCGGCGCAAATATCATGCCTAATGATCCGAGAAGAATTATTTTATTGCGAGAAATGCCGAGTTCTTCTTCGGTTTCTCTGACTGCGGTTTCGGCTCCGTTTTTATCGGAATGGTTTCTTCCGCCGCCCGGAAAGCTGATCTCGCCTCCTTGCCTGATTCCGGATGCTCTTTTTTGAAAGATAAAGAATATTTCGCCCTTTTTTCTGTAAAAAGTCAAAAGTATGGAGGAAGCGAAAAAGTCTTCTTTTCCGATAAAGCAACTTATTCCCGGCAATAAATTTTTTATTTCTTCGTTTGTCGGCATTTTTAATTTTCTCTCTTATCCGGCTTATGCGCAGAATTTATGATTTTATAAAAATATAAGATTGTTGATATGTTAATCCGTTACGGCAAAAATTATGGTACCCCCGGCGCGATTCGAACGCACGACCTTTTCCTTAGGAGGGAACTGCTCTATCCTGCTGAGCTACGAGGGCACGCAAAAGTGCAAATTTAAATAAAAACTTTAAGTGTCAAGTTTCAAGTAATCGGAAATGATATTTTTTTCTTTAGTCTAAAATTTCAACTTGCATTTTTTTTACGCCGTAATTTATCAATCCTGTTTTTTCGGCTGCCGCTCTTGAAAGATCAAGATCTCTTCCTTTTACAAAAGGACCTCTGTCATTTACCCGAACAATTACGCTTTTTCCGGTATCGGGATCGGTAATTCTCAATTTTGTTCCGAAAGGCAAAGTTTTATGGGCGCAAGTTAATTTTTCAGGATCAAAAATTTCTCCGTTTGCCGTTTTCTTTCCTGCAAATTTCTTGCCGTAATAAGAGCAATGGAAATAAACCAGGCCGTCGGAATCTTTTTTTATTGATTTTTTATGATATGACAAAGGCATTTTTTTTCCTGAAGGTTCTGTTTTATAGAAGCGATCTCGTCTGTTTATGATAATATCTTCCTGAGTATCGTATTTGGTATTTGCAGAACATGCAAATAAAATTATCGGCATCAAAAAAAATAAATATTTTCTCATAAATGTTCCTCCGGATATTTATTGAACGCAATATTTATGTTGCTGATTATATTGTCCAAAGAAAAAAATAATAAAAAAATCCACGAGATAAAACGTCGGGGATGAAAAGTTATTTAACTGCTTTTATTTTTGCGCTTTCAGCAGATTTAATCCCGGGATGTTTAAGCGATAGGAATAAACATATTTATCAATACGAATACGTAATGAGCAAAAACACCGGCGCATATGCCTCCTATGGTGTGAGAAATGAGAGCTTTTGAGGTTAAATTTCGATATCCGAGAGCGTCAAGCATAGCAGTGTGGGTACTCAAATATCCGCTCCAGCACATTCCCATGGCGGTAAAAACCGCTATTTCGTTTCCGCCGATAAGATTGGCTGCAAGAAATTTAGGTATAACGGAAAGAGCTGCTCCGACCGCTCCCAGGGCAGTTATGGGGAAGGCAACGGCTTCGGGAGTTTTAAATCCGAAGAGAAGTTCGAATAACCAGGTAAAATATCCGCCGACTTTCGGTAAAACGGGAACTCCTTCGTAAGCCAATCCCTGATAACCTATTGACGGGTCTTTAGGACCGAAAGTAAGAATCATTACAACGGAACTTATTATTAATACTCCGGGAATAATGGCAATACCGATGTCAACTCCCATTTTTCCGCCGTCCAAAACACTGTTAAGAAGACGGAGAAATATGCTCCCTTCCGACTTCATTTTTATTTTTTCTTCATGAGCTTTAGACGGATAAAATGTGCGTTCCAAATCTTCGTTTCTGATTAATCTTTGCATAACTCGGGTAGAAATTATCGCTCCCGTAACGGCTCCGAAAAAACCGATTAAGGCAGGAGCAAAAAAACCTTTTCCTATCATGAAAGTAATGACAATTAAGCCCATGCCGAACGCTGTTCCGAAATTTGTAAGAGATATCAATTCATGACGTTTAAAGTATGAACTGAAGTTTTTATCTTCCGACAAGCTTATAATAGCAGGGTTATCCGAGAAAAACGTCATCAAGGCGCCGAGAGAAGCAACCCCGGGGAGATTAAACAGAGGACGCATGAAAGGAGCCAATAAAATTTCCAAAAGTCTCACTATCCCGAATTCTATCATTAATTGTCCCAAAGCGCCTGCCAAAACTGTAATCGACATCAAATAAAAAACAGTATTTAACAATAAATCATGCGCTGTATTCATAATGGTTGAAAGCATATTTTTAGTTCCCATGACGGAACCGAGATAAGTAAAAAAAATAGTAAACAAGATTAAAAATACCGCTGCTTCTATTCTGCGTTTCCATAAATAAGTCATTAGACCTCCCGAGGATAAATTGATTTCAGATAAGTAATTTTTATCTTTTGTCTGACCTTTCTTTTCAGACATGTTAATTTGTCAAAAAGTTAATTTAATAATATTTCCCCGATTGCTGAATCGTAAGTTTGAAATATAACTCATCATAAAAAAGTAAGTTTTTCAATTTTTGATTATTTCGAAGTTTATTGCTTATCATCGTAATATTTCTCTATTTTGCAGGCAATTTCGTCGAGATCGAAATTTAATGATTTTCGGGTAAAGACATCAAGATATTTTTCCGTATTTTCGCTTGTCAGCAAACCTTTGTTTTTGCTGATATATTGAAGCATAACGGTATTAAAACCGTAATGGTAATGTGTCAGATTTTTATAATGAGCCGTGTTATCAGGATAGTCGGTATCGCCGAAGCCGTAAATTTTGATATTGGGAAAACGTTTGCTTTCTTTTATCAAATAACGAACAGATTCTTTCGCTTTATTGCATTGAGCATTGAGAGCGTTTTTAATTCTCTAATAAGTCGGAATTATCAAAATAAATTCTGTTTCCGGATATTTTTCCGCATATTTTATTATTGTTTCTTGCAGATATTTTTCGGGAACTTTAATTTCCGCATTAATTGACTGTCGGGCTGAATTTTTCTTTTTTAAGTTTTCTCTTATTGTTTCGAAAGCCTGTTTAATATCTTTATTGTCCCGTTGTTTAATCCAATTTTCAATTCCGCCGAACCTTAAATAAGATTCTTTACGGTTAAAACTTGCGAGAGGTCTGTCTGCATCAGCATTGCTTTTTTTGTTTTTTAGTATGTTTATAAAATATTTTAAGGAGAATTTTAACCCTTCGAAACTTGTATAAATTTCAAAATTGTTTAAATAATTTTCATCGTAAAGGAAATCATATTTTGAAGCGGGGCATAAGGGATTTCCTCGATGCGCCTCAATCAGTCCGTTATAATCCAAAGATAAGAGGATTTTTTTTTATTTTCTTTTTTTTTAAACATATTTAAGGATGATTGCTCTTTCGAAAAAATCGCTCCCGGTGGCGGAGATGTTTATAAATTTACCTTCCAAATATTGTACGGTTTCCCGAGAGGATGTGTTTACCAATAAAGATGAGCCGAGAATAACAGAATCAAAATCTTGACTGTTTATTATTCCGAAAGCTAAAAACCTCATGTTTCCCGTCAAAAAATAATCCGGATTTTTGCGGTTTCCGAAAACATTTATCGGATCAAATAGAAATAACGTTCCGAAAAAAAGAATCGAAAATAACAACACCGAACCGAAAAAGATAATTATATTTTTTTGATTTTCCATAAGCAAGCCTAAAAATTAAAGTAAATAAACTCAGCGTAATCAGAAACGGAAATCCATAAAATTCCCAAGAAAAATAAAAAAGCATAATAAACGGGCGAGTAAAATTTAAATATTTTTTGTTTTAAAATATGGTTGGAATTTTTAAAAAACAAAACTGAAACAAAGCCGAAAATAATGAATAAACCGGAACAAATAATTCCGAATATATTCAGATGAGAATTGACAAAAGGAGGAATCTCCAAGGCTCAGTTTTGCAAAGAAAATCCGCTCATGCCTTTAAGTACTTTCAAGGCTGATTCTGCCGTTTCGGTTCTGAAAAATATAAGAGAAAAATTAAAAAAAATTAAAATTATAAACCAACCCCAAAAATTATTTAACTTAAATCCTGATTTTTCCCAAATTTTGTGAATCACAATTGCGCATCCGTGTAAAAATCCCCAAAAAATAAAGTTCAGCCCGGCGCCGTGCCAAATTCCGCCTGCAATGAAAGTTAGAAGTAAATTTCTGTAAGTTAAAATATTTCCGCTTCTGTTTCCCCCCAAGGGCATATAAATATAATCTTTCAATAATCTGCTCAATGTGATATGCCAGCGTCGCCAGAAATCTTGAATTTCGGTTGCTTTATAAGGAGAATTAAAATTAAACGGAAGATGAATATTAAACAATAAAGCCGCTCCCGAAGCCATATCGACATAACCGGAAAAATCAAAATATAATTGAAAAAGATAAGATAAAGATGTTGCCCATGCTTCCGGAAAAGTTAAAATTGCGCTTTTATCAAAACCGCTGTCAGCCCATATAGAAAAAGTATCTGCGAGCAGAGATTTTTTGAAGAGACCTGTTGAAAAAAGAAATAATCCAGCTGTAATATTATCGTAATTAATCGATTTATTTTTTGTTGAAGAAAACTGTTCCGTCATTTCTTTGTGATGAACAATCGGACCTGCAATTAATTTCGGAAAAAAAACAATAATCAAAGAAATTATATTCTTTTGTATGACCTCGGTAAGAATCAACCGGATAGGCAATTTGCTGAAAAGTAAAAAATGATATTGCAAGAGGAAGCATCAAATTCAATAAAGGAATATCGAACCCGATTGCAAAATTGATATTTTGAATAAAAAAATCAGAATATTTAAAGTATCCCAATAAAACGAGATTGAATCCTATCCCGAAGATAAGGATTTTTTTGCTCATTTTACCTGCTTTTTTCCTTTGTCCCGTAAGGTAATTTACCGTGACGGAAATGATGATTAAAGGTAAAAATTTGATATTTTGCCAAGAATAAAAAAAATAAAGAGGCGATAATCAAAAAGATTTTGGATGCATTAAATAATTCTTTTTTATTTAAAAAAAAAGTAAACAGAGAAAGTCAAAGCAGGAAAAAAATATAAATTCATAACTGCTGAACAACATTTAACTGTGAAATCTCCGTCAATAAATATTTTTCGAGCTTATTTGCGACAACACCGAATCTTCTGAGGACATTGGGTTCATAATCTTTGTTTTTTTATTGCTTGAACCCAAGAATTACAGAAATTCAGAACATAAGAAAGCTGGAATATAAGTCAATTAAAATATTTATAATATGTATCTCTTAATTGAATATATATTATATTATTATGTTGAGGGTAGCATTATCTATTTGACTCGAATAAGTTATGTGTTTAAATATATTGTTTTTGTATGTTTTTATGCTGCAAATTAAATATTTATTAATGCCGAGAGAGAAAATCTTTTTGATAAATCGGGAAATATAAAAGATACATTTTGGGGCTATTTTTGCGTTTTTTATTCCCTTGTTTCCTCAAATCCGCCGGCAAGCCGGCACCCCTCCGAAGACCGGTAATATAAAGCCGTTTGCACTTATTTAAAACCCTCACCCCAACCCTCTCCCGGAGGGCGAGGGAGATAAAAGGAAGACAGGAGACAGTCCCTGCAGGCGTTACCGGAGCAATGAAGGGAGTTTATTGTAAATTTGCCTGCATCTCTTCCCGGGACGGGAATTTTAATTGTTCGCAGTTTCTTAACCGTTAATTTATTTTTCGGTTAAGATTTATAATTAAATGTTGTTTATAAGGCAATAAATCGTACACAGCAAATAAAATATCCGGAGAAAGACACGCTGTTTGTTTGTTGAAATGATTTTGCTTCTTATTATCAATAACTTCATTTAAGGCAATAATAGTATAAAAAAAATCCCCGCCCGGTAAAACCGAAGACGGGGATTTGGATTGCGCATCCTTTTACTTAATTATCAACATTTTGCCTGTTTTATTTACAGTGTTGCTTTTCAAGCGATAAAAATACACACCTGATTTTACGTATTTGCCTTGAGTATTTTTCAAATCCCAATTTAAAGTGTAATTACCCGGTTTATATCCGCTGAATTCTCTGATCTTTTGACCTTTAGCGTTATAGATAAGGATATCCGCTTTATCATTTTCTTTTACGCCGAATTTAATGTTTACCGAACTGTTTCTTTCGACTTCTGAAATTTTGAACGGATTAGGATAAGAATTGTTCAGGTAGGAAACATTGGGAATCTCTGCCTGATTGACGTCATCTTCTTTAATGGTAAGAGTCAACGGTCCGAAAGTTTTAACAACTCCGTTATTTTCCATTAATTCAAGCCAGAAAAGATAGGTTTCGCCTGATGTTACTGTTTTATCTTCGTAAGAGTACTCTGTCGCAAACGGAGAGTTATGAGCAGTAATTATTTCCGAATTTAATTTTATGCTTTCGGTTATGTCATCGGAATTTCCTCGATAAATATAATAACCTTTTACATCTGTTTCGGATTGAATTATCCATTCTATTCTTGCGAAGTTTGATGATGTTTGAACAGCTGTAAATGAAGACAGTTCAACAGGCAAATTTCCGTCAGGCTCTCTCAAACTCCATTCCGAGAAGTGATATATGCCTGTTGTTTCAACCCAGTTCTCATCAGTATTTCTTGTTACGTTTTCGAATTCATGCCAAGATCCGTCCCAATAACCTACTATAATCAATTCGTCTTCATTAAGTCCGTTTAACTCGGAATCTTTATAGTAAATTCTCAAGGAAGCGTCACTCGGCTGATTTTCGGAGGTAATATCAATATAGCGTTTGATAAAAGGAGTTTCTCCAGGATTAGGAACATCTTTTCCTCTGGATACGGTAACAGTTGTCACTCCCGGTAAATCCCCGCTATTCATGTTCAAGACAACTGCCGGCTCGCCGTCTCCGTTGTTTCCGAAAGGCACATCTTCATTGGCATTCCATTGAGCTTGAGTTTGTGTATTGGATTGATTTATCTCTCCGGGAGAACCGTTTTGGTTGGCTCCCATGTCTCTCCAGTCAGCACTTAAAGATTTACCTTCTGTAAGATAATCCATTCTCTCAAAAAGATGGTTATCCGACCAACCGGAAGGATTATCTCCGGCAGAGTTAAAGTAATCTATATTATTGCCGTTATGCTCCAGAATAATTGCATCTTGACCGCCGTTCAAATACATTGAACCGTATGAGAAATCAGCTGTTTTATCGGGATATTGATTCTCAAAAGCAGCTTGATTTCTTGCTAATATGAAATATTCTCCGGCATTTACGGAACCGGACAGTTCAAATGTTCCTGTCGGAGTATCTGAACCGTTGTTGAAATATTTCATTACAACATTATCTAAAGACAACGTTTCATCCGTATTGTTGTAAACTTCAATATAGCTTGCCATTGCGCTTTGTGTACTGTTTACTTCGGTAATAATCAAATTGCTGCTCTCAATATTTTCAACCTGATTAACCGTAACTTGCAAATCGGCGCTTGTCGCAGCTCTTTTCTTTGTACGATTATTTCTTGTTCTTCTTTCTGCATTGTCGTTTACGGTAAAGGTGATTGTTTCCGTACCTGACCAGTTTTCCGTTGCTGAGAATACAACATTAAATCCCTCAATCGAAACGCTGATGTGTTCCGAGTTTTGGGCGGTAAGAGTTAATTCGGAATCCGGATTATCAATATCTTCAGCATATTGAGAGAAATCATAAATTTCCGAAGTTTGATTTTCGTTGAAACTGACGGTAAATTCTCCGAAATCAATGGTCGGAGCATCATTTACCGAATTAACCGTAACTTGCAAATCGGCGCTTGTCGCAGCTCTTTTCTTTGTACGATTATTTCTTGTTCTTCCTTCTGCATTGTCGTTTACGGTAAAGGTGATTGTTTCCGTACCTGACCAGTTTTCCGTTGCTGAGAATACAACATTAAATCCGTCAATGGAAACGGTAATGTGTTCCGAGTTTTGAGCAGTAAGAGTTAATGCCTCAACCGGTGTATCTTGATCAGTTATATATTCTGTAAAATCATAAGTTTCAGAAGTTT
>PDWI01001437.1_pt1 | contig 37610 bp, 43 predicted proteins | sample 1430891 | NCBI WGS metagenome assembly PDWI01 (sample SAMN01162508, study PRJNA174530) | Oral metagenome, whole genome shotgun sequencing project. | biome: Marine environment; feature: Marine mammal; material: Swab sample of the gingival sulcus; isolation source: swab sample of gingival sulcus... | reverse complement strand
TTTACCATTGGAGAAAGGTGTTTTTTGTGTTGCACCACAAAGATAACTTTGAGGAACAAATTGCCCTTTCTCTTTTTTTAACGTTTAGGACGCTATTGACCAGAAAACTAAAAAAAACGATAAGCGATGTCACAGAACAGTCAAAACAACAATCTAAACGAACTTAACAACATTCTTTTTGATTCGATAAGGGCGGTCAAGAACAAAGAGATGGATCCCAAGGAGGCCCAGACCATAGTGAATATAGCAACGGCCATTACCAACAACGCCAAGACACAGATGGAAGCCTTTAAAATGACGGGGGGCACTGCGCCCATCCCTTCATTGGGCCCGGTCTTAAACAGCCCTAAAACACCAACCCCTGAACTTAGCAGGGCAGATGCGGGACTTGCATACGCAAAGTCATTGGGTTATGAAAGTATGGGGGCGGCAACCAAAGTATTGGGTGCCGAGGCCTTCAGTGATGGCGTTACCAAATACATCTCGGACAATAAGCAGAATAAGCAATAATATCGATTATAAGCGGTAATCGAACAATCTTAACAAATCAAATCCAAAAAATGGATATAAACAGAGCAATCAAAATATTAAAGAAGCACAATGAATGGAGGCGTGACAGGAATGTCCCTATAAGCGAATCCAGACAAATGGAGAGCCCAACAGCATTAGGTATCGCAATAGATACCGTAGTGGAGTATTTTGAGGAAACAATTTAAGGAAAAATGGAAACAACACAATGTATTGAATGCGGTTGCAGTTGGTCCGAACATGAGCTTGAAGATGGCCTTTGTCCAGTTTGTTCCGAAGAAGAATATACACTATGTGCCGATTGTCCTAAATGCGGTCGGCATTACAACGAAATAGACTACGGGTATCGATATTGCTCTAAATGTGGATACGATGCGGAAACGAAAAAATACACAAAACCAAGAGAACCATCCGCCGGTGATTATATTAACGGTGATGCCGATATACTTACAGGGATATGGAATTAATAAAGAAAAACCTGCAAAAACTTAAATAGTGGATATATTAATTAACCAAAAATTAAAAAAACCATGGAAAATACAACATCAAAAACAGGAAAATTAAGGGTTTTCGAGACAAAGAACCAATATTTCGAGGTAAGGCAGACCGAAAAAGGTGTATTCCTATACGACGAGGACAACGAGATGGACCAAGGAGGTTGGGCGAAGATATGTTGTTTCACAAGTGCCGGCACCTCCAACAAGGAAAGGATACAGGCGTTTTTGGAAAGGACAGAGGTAATTGAGACCGACAAAAGTTTCCGGGAGTGGGTATTCGACAACAATTTGGACAAGGCAAGCATTTTCGACAGAAAGGAAAAAGCAAGGGTCGAAAATATAAAACGCCAGGCCCAAATCGAAACCGAACTTAAAAAGGAGATCCAGAACGATTACAACAACCTTATCGAGGGCAATGAGGTGGTCGAGACCAACCGTGAGAACCTCAAAACAGTTATGAAATACCTGAACACCCTTAATTGGGGAGTGTGGCAACTACCGAAAATGAGCATAGGATATTCCGCACACCAATACGATTGCGATGGGAAAACCGCAACGACCGTGGAATTGGACGAGCCACTTGATGGCCAAACCAAATTCAAGATAGGCGGAAAGAGAGGGCATCTGAACGGATACAGGAACATTTAGGTGTATATTATGAAATCCTACAGGGAAATCAAAAAAGAGTTGGGTCTGAACGATTCCCAGATAGCCGATATGTTCGGATACAAGACCCCTATATCGTATAGCACTTCAACCGCCAAGCCCCGTATCGAAAAAGGAATCGAGGGATTATATGACAAAATCAAAAAAAAACTTGATTGTACAACCTTGAAAAAACAAGCATAATGGAAATTTCACAAGACCTCTATAGTATTATTTACCTCATTTCCGCCCTAATCAATCTATTGGTGCTGATCATGTTCTTTGTGTTGGTGGGCAATGTAAGGGCCATCAAAAAGACGCTTGTACAAAAGCGTGTTGATCCCGGCATATATCTGGAGGAATATTTTAAGTGGCGAAGGGCAGGTTATAGGGAAAAGGCCGCCAAGGCCCTGCATGGTTATTTTTGGGAAAAGACACGAGTGCATCAAATGGGATTGAACACCACGGACAATTTTGCTGGCCGTTATGAGAGTGTGGTTAAGGAATGCACCCCCTATTTTGAGGCCATTGATGAACCTATCCCAAAACACGAATTATGAAAATCCCATTATAAGAAAAGCATCCTATCAAGGGTGCTTTTTTATTATAGCAAAATGCTATATTTGCAAACATGCTGCGCCACGAACGAAAACTCCACAAAAAAATAGTGCCCAACAGCCTACCTGCAAAAGGTAAGTTTCAACAGCAGCACCTCTACCTTCAGCACCGAAACGAAAAGCTGGCCCACCGTTATTACTATTACTCGGTCATCTGCCGTATGTTATATGTGGACTGCCTTGTTCAATTAGAGAGGGAGTTCGACATCACCGCCAATACGATTGAACAACATCTAAAGCGCCGTGCGGCACTTATACAAAAACTGGTCGATGACAAAATGCCCGTTAGCGAACTTAAGCAAAAATACCCTTGGTTCGATTGGTCAAAGCAGGCACTTATCCCTATAGCTCCCCGTTAGCATCGAAAAAAGTCGTGGAAAAGGTCAATGCTACCGTTTTGTATTGATCAGGTCGTGGCAGCTGTACGATGTTCGTGCAATCCATCGTGCTAATATCGTCATTGCTATAACCGTGCAGTAGGTTCTTTGTTTTTTCAACAACATCATAATACTCCAGGCTCTTTGCCCGTGCAACCATGGGTGTCCTGGTGTTCGTATTGCCCATAAAGTCAAAGGCAAGTGTCACCTGTACCTGTGCGGCCACGTTCTGATGCTTGTCATTTATGCTCCTTCGTTGTGGGGTGCTTATGGCCACTAGGGCAGCTGGGAAGACCACTGGCGGGTTCTCGAAATTCATCTGTCCTTTTTCCTCATCTACCCATTTTAGCTCGGTAAGGGTGTCCAATTCGGCGGTAATGTCCAAAAATAGTTGTTTCATAATATCTGGTTATTTATTGGTTTTTGGCGTTCCATGCCGCCACCAATCGTTGTTTGATCGCTTTGTTCAGGTATACACTATGGCCCATATACTGTCTACGGGGCATTTTAAAGTTGATTTTTCGGCTATGGGCACGTATAGGTACCTTTTTGCCCCTGCCCATAAAATTGGTGTTTGTATAGGGCCTTACCTGGGCCACGGCTGTTATACGCAACCCCTCATTATGCGCCTTTGCATAGGGAACTTTTGCCCCGCCCGCCGATATGGTTACCCGGTTAGTGGTGACCATACTGGGGGTGATACTTGAAAAAAGGTTAAGGCTGCGAAGCATTAGGCTTCCCCTTGTGGGTTCTTTCCGGTTTTTTGCCCCCCTTGCATTGTACGCTGGCCATGGCGTGCCGTCCCAGCTCTTGGTCTTGAGTCTTTCCTTGAAATATTCCGTTGCAGTTTCAGCGATCACATTGGGCACAATGCTGTTGAACTTGGAATCGAACTGCGAAAAAAACAGGTTTATTTTTTGTTTGTTGTTCACTGTCTCATAATCAAAAGTCCTTTCCTGAATGTATCCAGTACCTCTGCGAAAAAGTATTTTTTCACCTGTATGCCATTGGCGTTCGTATTGCAAATTGTTACCAAGCTGCGACCTTTGTAATACCCAATGAACACCATTTGCCCCATTTCCTTACCATTCAGCCAAACCTCATCGGGTTGCTCCAATGTTGCCTGCATCGCAGCGTACAGCTGTGCATTTTTATGACTACCACTTATCTTGATGGGCCTGTTCTGGTAATCACGTAATTGGTTGTTGGCATCTGGCAGCTTTGTGGGTATTTTTGGTAAGGGGGTGCCGGACACTTTGCTTTCAATGCCATAATCCTCAGCGTTCAGCCTGTTAAGCTCCTTGATCATTTTATTATTGAATTTGCTGTTATACTGCTGTGCATCGGTGAAGACTTCCCCTTTTTCAAAGCGGTTCATGCCCCAACCTTGGGATATTTCCCTTTTCCCGATGGGACTGTCCAGATAGGCCCTTGCCTTTGCCTCGTCTGCTTTCACTTTTGCGCTTTCCACCTCATGCGCCATTCGGGGCACTATATGGCAACGGCAGTTCCAACCGTTGGGCGGGAACAATTTCTCCCATATTTTGTTACCTGCTTTCAGGACAATACCATCCAGAACAATATGACTGTGGCGCACCTTATCGTCGCCGATGGTCGTATATTCCCAAAAAGGAAATATAGTTTTATTGGCCATTAGCCGGGCATAATTGGAGGCGGCCCTTCCGGTAAGGTTGGCCGTGGTATATTCGGTTTCAAGCCAATCACGATTTTTGATGCTTACCTCTTTTTTTGCCAAGGCATGAAACTCATCAAAACTGCTACTTTGCCGAAACAACTGATTCAGTCTTTGTACAATTGCCAGATCCTTTTGTCCGGCAAAACGGTATAGGCTTCGTTCAAAAGCGGCAATATAGGCCGGGTCGTTGAAATCATAGGTAAAACTAGGGTTATCGCTCAAATGCACTTCCACACCTTCGTCCCAGCCATTCTTAAAGGCCTTGTTCAATAAACTTGCCGTATGATAGAACAGTGGTGCATCAAATTTCGCCTTTCCCCTGGCATCATATATACGCCGTATAAACGCGTCATCGTCTATATGGTCACTATCGGCCAGTCTTATGTGGGTGTGTGAACAGCTCATCGGTGCCGCCCCGTCCTGCGGGGCCCCTACGAAAAAACCCGGGAACAGTTTTTGGTACCATTTCAACTCCACGGCTTCCTCCTTTTTGTAGGGCGTTGCTTTTTTTTCCTTGCCCTTCGGCTTTTTTTTCTGGGTCGGAGGTTCTGGGTCGTTGTTCCCGGCCTGTACATGCCTTTCCGATATCATCTTTTTGAGCGCATCGTAATCCTCAGGTTTCGGAACGTTAAGCAGTTCGTATATGAAATCATCATCGACAGGGATACCCAACTCCTTAATCGCCTTTGATATCATTTCAAAGTGCTCTTTCTTGGTCAGCTTCTTGTCCTCTTCCTGTACCGAGAATTTTCCGCCCCTGGTGTCGAAACCAGCGGCTTGCAGCAGACGTATGAATCTACTGTTCAGCACCTTGCGCACAAAGGTGATATCCGTCATGTGCTTGTCGTCATCCTCGTCGGCATGGGTTTTCGACTGTGCATACCCTGAGCTACTGCTGCTTTCCGTTGTCTCGGTCGTTCCCAAAAGGGCCTTGCTTATTTCGTTGTTCAGGAACTTCAAAAAAGAGCCATGTGCATCACTGGTGTCCTTGGTGCGGTTTTCCTTGATATCGATAGTGGTGCCATCGGGTCGAATGATGTTGCCACCTGCCCCTATACCATCAAGGGCGGCCTGTAATTGTTCTTTTTGGGAAGTGTTGACACCATCCCACATGGCGTCTATGATGGGGTTGCCAAATGTTTGGATGAACGCGGCATAGTCCCCAACGCCTCCTCGTTTCAATATCTGATAGGCTGCCGCTATCACGTAAAGCCCCATGTCCTTCACATCGCCAACCTCCATGACGGTCTTCAGGTAGATGCCTTCCCGGATGTTGATGCCTTCCTCCCCTACGCTGTCATAGGTGACTATACCTTTTTCGGGCATGTAGTGCAATCTGGGCAAAAGTCCGGCACTCATTTCCCAACGGTCGTCTATACCTTTCCAAAAACGAGGCTCGCAAATGGTATATCCCCAAAATTTGGAGGCGATGATCTCATGTAGCAGTTCGTCGAACCCAAGGCTGTCTATCAACTCTTTTATTTCATCCACATCCTTGCCGTCCTTATCCAAAAACTGCCACTTTGCCCTGGTGACCGCATCCTTTCGTTTGCTGGTTACCGATTGCACATGTCCATCCAGCTCCACATCGGCATACAGGTTGTAGAGCAGCCTGCGTCGTGGGTTCAATGCCTCGAAAGATCTAATGGCAGCACGCCATTTGGGAATGTCCTGCTCCGTCCTCACCCATTTCCGAACATCTATTTTTTGTAATATGATATTCGGTGGTGCCCCGGCAGGGTCCTTGATGTTCTTTTTTTGATGAAGTATGCTGTTGTTTCGTTTCGCCATTTGAATGCTGTTTAAGCGGTTGTTAATAATTGGTTTCGCGTCTTGGTCTACTGCTCACCTTTATGATGGCGTTGTCGCCAGGATGTTCCTCTGCGACCTCTGGCCAACCATCGGGGAGGAATTTGCCCCCCTGTATTTTTTCAAGCTCCCTAATAGCTTCGTCCCTTCTGGTCTTTCGTAGCTCCAGGTCCACATTGGCGTTGGCCAGACCAATAAAATGCCAAGCGGCTATATCTTTTGCCCATAATAACAACAACGGATCCCTATCATCCCCATAGGCATTGAAAAGGGCATCGGTGTCATATCTGTTCAAATAGCCTTTTGCCTGTTGTATGGCCGCAGCTATGGCGGCATCCAATATAGCATCCTCCTCACGGCTGATGACATCTATAAGCTCGGCGTACATTACCGTGTTGAAATCATTTTTTTTTATAAACATATTACCATCTTTTTGGATTGGCCCTGCGGCCCTTGTTCACTTGTATCTTTGAAATATCGCTGCTCGTCTTGCTGTTGATGAAGTACACGCCACCCTCTATGGCATCGGGACCATCGTCATGTGCACGACTGGTTGGTGACAATGCCAAAAACTGCGCCTGCATATTTTTCATATGCTCACTTACTTTCAACCGCTCATCGAACCAAAGCTTTTCATTGCGGTTCAACGGCTCCAACAGACTTTCTATACGAAAGAACTTGTCAGGTTTTGTTCGTTCATCGGCTTTCAGCGGCAACGTGACCCCATGGCGCTTATTGGCCTTTTGTATCTCCAGCTTTAGGGTGTCGTCAATACTTGGCCACTCGATCATGAAGAAAATGGGGCATTTCCCATTCACCTCCTTCATAAGCTCGTATTGCCAGTCTAGCATGTTGGCCGTGCTGGTCTGCGCACATCGAACACGCAGCACATGGTATTCATCGCCATGGCGCCCTATAAGCCCGGTCGCCTTGAAATCGTTCTTTTTACCGCTCTTGTAACTTGGGTCGGTATATGCCACTAGGAATTGGTAACGACTGAATGGCAACAATTTTTTGTAGTTGAGTTTGTCGAACACCTTCCCTTGGGTAATGGGGTTGTTGAAATATTCGCCCTGGGCAGCGTTATAGCTTATTTTGCTCAGCACCCTGTCGATCATCGCCTCGGTGTTCTTTTGTGGCCAGGTACTCTTACCGTTTTTATCCCGGATGTTGATGATCTCGGCATGGTCTGCCATATCCATCGCCTTTACGATAGTGGAATACTCCGCGATGATGTTACCACAAAAAATGACCAAAAGTGGGTTGCTTATGGATCTCGTGGCATAAAAAGCCTTTTCGAGCCAATCCCAATATTTGTCAACAGTGTCCGGGTTACGGCAATCCTCATCAGTATCGAAATCATCAATGAGCAATACATCTGGCCTAACACTCTCATTTCGGGTGCCCCTTGGCGATTGCCCCTTACCTATGGCCCTAAAGGCGACCCCTTTCCGGGTGATGAATTCGCTATCAGACCAGTTGCCGTGTTTTTGCTGTACGCCATAATCGTTGATTATCCGATTGTTTTTCTCGAATATTACCTTGTATGGCCGCAGCAACCTTTCGGCATTGTCCTTGGAGTTACTGGTGAGCACCACGTTCTTTTTCTTTCCTGTAAGGGCAAGTTTGGTCACCTCCATCATCGTACGACCCGACTTTGAGAGCTCACGGCTCCAAGCCCTCACTTCGTACCATTCGGGATTGCTCATGATACGCTTGGTACTTCTTATGTGAAAACGGGCAGGCTCACTGGTATAATAATTTTTGAAATAGTATTTGAACCATTTCTCATCATTCCGCTCCAGGTCGGCTATACGTTTTTTCTTTTGGGAAGGGGTCTCCTTCAGATCCACCGGGGCATCCCGGTTCATGTTCTCGACAAACTCGTCCCAATCGATTATCGCCCTTTTATCAATCGGTTTCAGCATTACATCAGGCTTTTTATATAGGCATCCCCGAAATCCATCACTATTTTCGCTTTTTCAAAGTCCTGCTCACGTATATACATGACAAAGTTTTTGATTACCTCTACAGCCTCGGCAACACTTGTCTCGGTTTCAAGCTCCTTCACCGCCTTGGTGAGCTTGCTAATGGTATCGGCTTCGTTGCTTGTAGGGTATCTATTACCTTCCTTCCGGTTTTCGATAGCGTCGTTCAGCTCTTTTATCTGTGCGTAGTATCGTCGTAGTTCGCTTTCCTTGGTGATCACGAGTGAAATCCGCAAATGCTCCCAGTTGTCACTGTTTATCCATTTGCTTATTGTTTGGGCGCTCACACCCACCCGTTCAGCCAATTCCTTGCCTACGGTCACGCCCTGCATGGTGTATAGGAGCTTGGCGTAATCCTTTTTGCGTTTCATGTTTTCAGTACTGCTCATGGGGCAAATTTGCGCCATATACCGTGCCTTTGAAAATTCTCTTTTCATAGGTATGAAAGCCTGTAATTACTTAGTGTGCGGAATGTTGCCTACCCGTGAATGCCCGATTTTTTTTCCCACGAAAAGCCCTTTTAATTTGTCCCCAACAAGTACAAAAACACATACTTGAAAATTCATGAGCACGAAAAAAAGCACAAAGCAATTGATTATATCCACCCAGGCAGCGAATGGCCATGGGTTCCGCACCCGAACGGCGGGCATAGACCTGACCGACTTCAAGAACAACCCGCTTTTGCTGTGGATGCACAAACGCCCCACAGGGGAAAGCACTACAGAGGTATTGCCCTTGGGCTTTTGGTCGGATATAGAGTTGAAAGGTGAGGAGCTGAGCGGCATTCCCGTATTCGATGCCAATGACGCCTTTGCCATGAAGATATTCAACAAGGTCGAGAACGGCACAATACGCATGGCGAGTGCGGGCCTAAAACCAAAACCAAATGGTTTCCGTGAAGAAAACGACGAGCTGTGGTTGTGGGAAAGTTACCTTTTCGAGGCAAGTCTCTGTGATATCGGAAGCAACAAGGAGGCCTTGGCCGTGAGCCTATATAATGAAGATGCCGAGCTTGTCACACTTAATGAAATCTATACAAAACCCAAAATTGATAAGAACATGAGTAAGATTAAGTTGACCGCTACGGCGGCGAGAATATTGAACCTTTCCGAAGGTCATGAAATGGAATCCTCCGAGGCAATTGGCCAATTGGTTGTTCTAGCGGACGGCCAAAAGGAAAAAATAAAGACCCTCACCAAGGACAAGGACGATGCCGAGAAAAAACTTGCAGATTTACAGGCAGAAAATGCAGTTGCTGCGAAAAACACACTGTTGGACACCGCTGAAAAGGTAGATAGGAAGATCACAGCGGACGAAAGGCCTTTCCTTTTGAAAATGGATCTTGAAGACCTTAAGCAGTACTTGGCCAAAAAACCAGCCAATCCTACCGTATCATCCAAAATGAAGGACGGTAAGAATGTGGATGAGACCCTTTTGAAAATGGATTGGAAGGAACTCCACAAAAGCGGCAAGGCCATGTTGTTGAAGGAGCAGGACTTCGAGGCATTCAACGAAAAATTCAAGGCCGAGTTCGGAAGGGATTACAAGTAGTAATCACCTATCAGCCAAAATATTCATCAATCAAAAATAGAACAGTCAAAACATTATCATGAAGAACAAAACCTTTAAACCGCTTAATTTTCTCTATCTCACCCTTGCCTTCTTTTTGTTGGCGAGTATGGTAGTAACACCATCACTTACCCTTTTTATAGGTAGTGCCACGCTTGCCTTCATTGGCGGCACGGCGCTTTCCTTCACGCCCAATATGGAGGGTACCCTCCGGGCAATACAGACGGAAGTGTGGGAAAACACCATTGAGGAAGAATTGTTCAAGAACAACGCATTCCTGAAACATTCAATTAATGTATCGGATAACGTCCTTAACAACAAAGTAGTCCATATTCCACAATCGGGTGGCTCCGGTAATGTCGTAAAGAATAGAACGGTGAAGCCAGCAACGGTTAGACAGCGAACGGACACCGATGTTATCTATGTACTTGACGAGTATACTACTGATCCTGTGCACATCACTAATGCCGATACCGTGGAGCTTAGTTACGACAAAGTGGCTTCGGTACTTCGAGAGGATGTGGACAAATTAAGTGAGGAAGTCGCCGAGGAGATATTATACTCTTGGTTACATTCAGGAGCGCACGGCACTTATGCCGCAACGGCTTTCCCCACAGCCTCTATTTTGGAGACTACAGGTGAGGATGGCGTTGGCAATGCCGCCGCAACTAGTGCATCTGGTAACAGGAAGAAATACACCCGTGCGGACCTTCAACGGATGCAGACGAAATTCAGGCTTGAAAAACGTTGGTTCGACGGAAAAATGTATTGTTTGCTAGATCCAATAGCTGTTGAGGAAATGTTCCCCACCAATGATATTGTGACCGCAACATATATGCAGAACGTGACCGAGGAAGAGCGTAGGTTGGGCATTATGTACAAGGCCAATGGCTGGAACATCATGATCCGTAGCACCGTGGCAAGGGTCAATGCTGCCGGAACCGTCCTTGCACCTGGTGCAGCAGGTACGGCCACCGATGATGCAGCTGCACTGTTCTGGTATGACCAGGCAGTAGAACACGCCTTGGGCACGGTAAAGGCCTTTGAAACCTTGGGCGAGGCCACATGGTACGGCGACATCTACTCGTTCCTAGTGAGAATGGGTGGACGGGCAAGACGTGTTGGTTATGACGGAATTGCCTTGTTGAAACAAGGGAAGGTATAGTATTTGATTTAGTTGTCAAAAGGGCTGGCCCGCCTATTGCAGGCGGCCAGTTCCCCCAAGGGGGGCGATCATCGAACGAAAATTGAAAGTATGCATCTAAGCGAAAAGCAACGGGTATTTACCCTTAATATTTCCCGATTGATAGCCAAAGGGTATGCTTTGGGCCTGGAAATGACTTTTGGGGAGGCTTATCGTACAATCGAGCAGCAAATGCTGTATGTACAGACAGGTAGGTCGCATACGATGAACAGCAACCATTTAAGACGTTTGGCCGTCGATTTCAACTTTTTCAAGAATGGGCATCTTACGTATAGATGGGAGGACATAAAGCCTCTGGGGGATTATTGGGAAAGCCTTGACCCTGCCAATAGATGGGGAGGGGATTGGAACAAAAACAACAAAAAAGATGGCTTTATCGATACGCCACATTTTGAAATGAACGTATGACAACGGAAGCACAAATAAATTATGAAAAGTTGGTTTTACTTTTTTGTCTTTTCTGTGGCGTTGTCCTCATGCAGGAGTGTGAAGCTCCAGCCCCTTCGCACGCATACGACCACAACGGTAAAGGACAGCACTGCGACAAAAATGATAAAACGGGACACCGTTCTTTCATTTCCAAAGGACAGTGTGAGCCTATCGGCAAAGTTCTTGGAATTGACGGCCAAGCCTTTGGTCAAAAAGAGCAAAAGTGGGGAGGTTAGCGTGTCTGTGCGAAGGATTGGCGACAAGGTCGAGGTGACGGCGAACACCGAACTGCTGGAGCGTATAATAAGCCTTCAGGACATGCTGATAGAACATTACCAGGACACCCTGACCCTGACAAAGGAGGAAAGGGTGGTTACGGAGGAGGAGATGCCCGGTTGGGCGAAGATACCCGTAGGAGTTGGCTTATTCGTCATTTTAGCGGCATTCGCAGGGCTTTTTATACACATTCGAAGTATGCCAAGGCGAATACTTGAAAAGACTTTGAAAAACGATTAATAACCGATTAAATACATTTAAAATGGACAACAAAACCAAGGCAAACCAAATATTTGCCATGAACCCAAATCAAAAAAAGGTACACATCACTACCGATGGCATGGGATTTTTCGACGAGCACAAGGCAAATGACCACCAGAAGAAATTAGGTGGTAAGGGAAAGCCTGAAACTTTTAAATTCGAGGATAGCGAATATGGCAAGGAAGTGCTGAAAAACAAAAGCCCGGAAAATGATGCCCCAAAGGAATTGGCCGACATGAAGATGGACGAACTGAAGGCCGTGGCCGAAAGCGAGGGTGTTGATATCACAGGCCTTAAGAGCAAAAAAGATGTTGCCGCCAAGATCCAGGAGCTGAGGGACTCAAAACCCGAGGAGTAACCAAAAATACCAACGGCAAAACCCGTGGGCAGACTCTTGATGAAAAAAGAAGCCAGAGGAAATTGAAACGTGAGAGGCGGAAGCGTTTAGAATCAAAAACAAATAACTAATTATAATGGCAAAGTATAAATACGGAATCAAGACATTCACCATCGCGGACATTGACCCATCCAATGGGGCTGCCGTGGCCTCGGGGGCCTTGGAGGTGACCGCCGACGTGAAAAGGGACACCTTTCAGATGACCGAGGAAGATGGCACCTCTGTGGACATCTACGCGGAAATGGACAATACCCCTGTTGGCTCGTTCGAGGAGCCAGGAAAGGAGACATTGGTATGCGAGCTTCTGGATACTACCGTGGAACGCCTGGCGTTTTTCCTAGGTGGCTCAGTGGTCACGGCGGGCGGCAAGAAAACATGGGCAAAACCAGCGAACCAGGGCACAAATGAAAAGCATGTGACCATTGTGCTTATGGATGATACGGAAGTGACCATCCCAAGGGCCAAGATCACGGCAAAGAAGAATTTCAACTTCAGGCGTAATGAGTATTGGACACTGCCTATTACCCTCGTTCCCTTGACCCCTGCATTTTCCGGACTGCCCTCGATGAGTATCTCGGAGCCTGAGTAGGATGAAGGAACATAAGTATGATGCCGCCACCGAAAGACTGGCGGCGGAAACGATACTACAAAGGGGCGTGAAGGTGAAAATTCCCGCTCCTTTTATTATCCGATGGTTCAAGAAGACGATCACCCTGCGAATGGGCAGTCCGTTCGAGGGAACATTGCTCCGGGTGTCAAGGTATTATTTGAGTACCGGGATAGATAGCCGGAAAATTGACAATTTGACGGTAGAGGAAGCTTTGGTGTTCATGGGTCTGCATGGCAAGGCCATAAGTAAGGCGGTTGCCTGTGCGATACTGAATGGCTATTGGAGCGGCAAGCTGTTCACGAACTTCCTTGCATGGTACCTACGGTGGCATATGTCCCCCAAGGACCTTTTCGCCCTGACAACGGCTTTGTTGATCTACGGGGGTACATCGGATTTCATGAATACTACCAGATTGGTGCGGAAAATGAAAGCGACGACGCCAAATCTGGGCCAAAAGACCAAGGGGAGTTAATACATACGGGAATGAATAGCCCTTGGGGAGTGTTGTACCAGATAATCAAGGAAACGGGATGGTCACTACATTATGTACTATGGAAGGTGAACAGGACCAATTTAATGTTGATGGTGGCCGACCGTAGCCACGTGGAATACGGAAAAAGAACAGGCGATGAAGAGGCTATACCCGACACGGGAAGCAACTTGGCCAAACGATTTAAGTCAAGGCGAACAAGGTAATGGATAATTTTGAACCCATAGATGTTGATTTCCTGATCAATTCGGAAGAGGTGAAAAGGGATGCCAAAAAGGTAAAGGACGAGATACAGGGCATCGCCAAGGAGGCAGAGGACACCACTACAAAGGTCAACAGGCAGGTAGGGCGTGTTTTCAACAGTAGTGCGCTGGAGATAGACAAGACAACTGCCAGTATAGCAAAACAAAATAGACAGTGGAATGGCCTCAACAACTCACTGAACCAAATAACCAGGGAACTGCCCGCCTTCACCTTTTCCGCGCAAACGGGATTTTTGGCCATTAGTAACAACCTGCCCATCTTGGCCGATGAGATAGGTAGATTGAAGGCTCAAAACGATGCTTTGGCGGCTTCCGGAAAAAAAGGCATCCCTATCTGGCGACAAGTGGTCGGTGGTCTGTTCAGTTGGAACACTGCCCTGACCGTTGGTGTCACCCTGCTGACCTTGTACGGTTCAAAAATAGCAACTTTCATAGGGGGGCTATTCAACACAAAAAAGAGCTTGGACGACACCAAGAAATCACAGGAAGCCTTGAACAAGGCATTCTCTGACAGCACTTACCTCAAGGCAATACGAAATATAACGGAACTTAAGGCTAGCCTGAAACTGGCCAAAAAGGGAATCATAGATAAGGAAATCGCCCTTAAGAAATATAATGACACTTTGGGCAAGGCGGCCGGGGAGGTAAACAGCCTTGATGATGCCGAACAGCAGGTAATAAGGACTGCCCCCGCATATATAGAGGCGATGTTGTTCAAGGCAGCCGCTACAAAAGCCTCTGCCGATGCCGCCAAGGAGATTGCCGACAATTTCAAGGAACAAAAGAAAATAGAGGAGGAAATCGCCGGGATAAAGAGTCGAAAACCTAGAGAGGTTCAAGGTGGGTATAGCCCATTGTCGACCGGATCGGCCAATGTGTCCAGCTTGAAACAACAAAGTGACCTGAATAAGCAACAGGCCGCCCTCAATGAATTGATGGAGCAACGAAACAAGTTGCAGGCAGACGGGGTCAGCATTACCGAAAAATTGTTGAAAAAATCCGCCGAGATTGCCAAGGCTGCGGGTCTCGACATCAATGGCAATAATAATGCCCCGGACAAAACAGTTGTCAACCAACGCAAAAACCTTATACAAAAGTTAAGCGATTTGGACGCCGAATATGCACGTAAGCAATTGAATCGAGATGATGAGGAGTTACAGGCCTTGCGCGAGAAATTCGATAAGGTGCGCAAATTGGTTGCGGAGTTCAATGAGAATACAAAGAACGCCAAGGCGAAAATAGACCTACAGGGCTTGGACAAGTTACAAAAAACCTCTGAGGACAATCTTGCTTTCACCCAACAGACACGAAGCCTTAAGGAGGAGTTGGCCGCACAGAAAAAACTGTATACCGATTACGAGAATTACAAAAAACAGTTTGGTCTGGCCAAGGCCAAGGAAAAGTATGCAGCATTACTGAAGGAGTATGACAGTTATGCTGCGTTTTTAGCCGCCAAAATAGAGGCTAATCAAGAATCTTTCAGTGCCGTTGGTGCAGGGTCGGACACGGCACCCCAATATGAAAGGGTGGTCTTATTGCAAAAAGCCTTTGACGATGAAAAGCGTGTACAGGCAAAGGCATACAATGAACTATTGGCAAGCCTACAAACTTATGAGCAGAAACGCACCAAAATGTTGGAGGATTATGGGTCAACCCGAAAACAGCTTATAGCGAAGGGGGATTTGGAGGCAGCAGAACAACTGAAACGAAATCTGGATAATGAATTGGCAGAACTTGACGAAAACTATGTGAAGGGCACTGACGAGTACAAAAATCTGATGGCGGGTATCGAAAATCTTAGCGATACCGCTGCACGTACAGTAATATCCAATGCCAGGAAGATGGTAGCGGCATTACAGGCAGCTGGCAAGTTGAGTGATGATACAGCTAGGGAAATCAATGGGAAGATTCGGAGCCTGGAGGATGACATTGGCAATAGGGCCAAGCAAAACGCCAACGAAATAGCCAACCAGATAGCTGACATTGCCAATTCGTTCTTGAACTTGGGGGCTTCCCTTGAGGAGTTCGACAAAAGTTTGGCCGATACCTTTTCAACTTTTGGGGAACTGGGCAATGTGGCAGCCGATGCCACTATCTCGATAGCCAAGTTGTCCAGTGGGGATATCGTAGGGGGTATAGCAGCGGGCATCAATGCCATTTCAGGGTTGTTCAGTATAGCCTCGAAGGCAAGGGCGAGCCAACGGGAGGCCGAGTCGGAACTATTAAGGATACAGCAGCGTATCGCCGATGGGGAAATAGCATTGAACGAGATACAACGGGAGCGCAACATCGCCAAGGCAGAGGAGGTTGAACTCACCATCAAGGGTATAGAGGCACAACGTGATGCCCTTGCCCTTGCCCAGGCCCAGTTGAAGACCGATGAAAAACTACTATTGCAACAATTGCAAAAGCAAAAATACATTGCCGATAGCCATACAGAAAAGTATGGTGGTTTTCTGGGCTTTGGCCGAAAGACCCGTGTCGTGAACGATTATGCCGAAATGATAGGGCTGACCTTTGGGGAAATCGAGGCCTTGTACGAAAAAGGCAAGTTGACCGAAAGGGCAGAGGAGCTTTTTGAGCAATTACGTCGCATACATGATGAAGGGGAGGATATCAATGGTGTTCTGGGCGATTTGGAACGTCAGGCAAATGAGGTGTTCACAGGTACCACTAGTGGCGCTATTGCCGATAGCATTGTTGAAGGACTGAAAGCTGGTTATGACAGCTTCGAGGATTTTGCAGGCGATATTGAAAATTTGTTGCAACAAAGTATATTGAATTCCATCAAATACAACGTTCTTGAAGAGCCCCTACAACGGTTATACGAAGAGTTTGCAAACTTCGCCGAGAGTGAGGGGGAGTTGACAAGTTCAGAGGCAGATGCCATAAGGGCCCAGTACAATGCCCAGGTGAAAAAAGCGATGGAACAATACGAACAGTTGAGTGGGATACTCGATGAGGATTTATTGCAAGGTGACCGCTCCACAACAGGATTACAGGGCGCTATACGAAGGGAAATGACCGAGGCCACGGCCAGCGAATTGACCGGACTTTTTCGCGGCCAGTACGATCTTGGCAAACGGCATTTCCAACTATCGGAAAAACAACTGGAGATGGAGGAGCGCAACTACAAAAATGCGTTGGACTCCCTTGGCCTTACCGCCAAGATAGAAGAGAATACCAGGGCGACGGTGGACACCTTGGCCGTGGCCGTAAGTGAATTGAAATTGATAACAAAAAACACCAAGCCACAACAGAGTGGGCGTGATCTGGGCAAAGGATAATGTATAAGTTGAACGACATACCATTACGTAATTACGGTCTTCGACACGGCAGGGCGACCAATAGCAATATTGCGCTTTCCGGTTTCCTGGACATGCCGAAACGTTTGGGCAAGACGTACCATGATTGGAGCGGTGAGCCAGGAACTGAACCTTATGTGCTGGCCTCTGAGATACAGCATGCCGGGCGCACAATAGTATACCATGGCTATATGAAGGGCGATGACCGTGCCGATGCCATAGTACGGGTAAATGAGCTGTACACCGATATTAGTGCTTTTGATGATCTTGCGACCCTTTCGACCCCTTGGGGCGATTTCCAGGTATATGTGAAAGATCAGATCAAAGCCAATTATTATGCCGATGGATGGGTAGGCGTTCAAATACCGTTCAGGGAACCAAATGTACCGACACCCAATGACATTCCAACAGGTAGTTCCATCGACTTGTACCATATAGACAATGTGCCCTACAGGGCGCTTGGGGCGTATGTGACCCATGTCAGTGACAACTTCAATCGGCAACAGACCAAAGAGCCGCATTTTTCCGCCTATGGTATCGAGGGTTATCAGGTAACCAAAATGGCACCTATGGAATTTACCCAGGAACTGGTGTTCATGGCATCTGATTTTGCATCCCTTCGAAGTAATGTCCAAAAATTGCACGCCCTGTTGGCAGCGCCGGGCACGCGCATTATGAATATTGATAATATGGAGCGGGAGTGTTTCAATGTAAAGGGGTTCGAGCTGTACGGTATACGTGTGTCAGATGGCAAATGTATGTGCCAAATGAGGCTGCCGATGGTCATGGCAGGTTCGGGAGTTCCTGTATTGCCCGAATATCTCCTGGATGCCGATGGGAATACTGTTTTAGACCCCATTTTTCCGATACGGACACCAGGACAGGAAATATTCCTGTTGGATGCCGATGGCAATTTTATTTTAACATCACAATACGAAAAAACAACACTATAATGGCAGGCAAACGATTTCCTTTTGATTATGCGGACGATGAAAAGACAACCTTGGCATCTGGTGACAAGCTCTTTATCTATGATGCCGAGGCCGGAAAGCCTGGTATAGTAGATGCCGACAACCTGGGTGCGGCCGCAGGTTCTTCCCCCTTGACCAAGGACGGATACGAATGGCGAAAAAACGCGGGCAACCCAACGAACGAATACCAGCAAGGGGAAACCATTGAGGGGGTGGGCACTATTTGGCCAGGGTATTATATCAAGGCTTATTTCAAGAGCACCCCAGGGGCCGATGACCCCAAAAACCATACATTAATATTATTCAGCGCAGAGCTATGACAACATTAGAGATTCTATTATCGATTATCTCCACCATCAATAGTGTGGCCATTTTGTACTTGCTGAAGCGAAAGCGCTCGGTAACTATCGTGAAACATTCCGACGGTCGCTCTTGGCGTGACCTGGATGGAAAAACAATTAATTCAACACTTTTTAAATAGCATTATGAAACAACTACTTTTGATTTTTTCATTATTGATGACAACCATGGCCATGGGTCAAGTCCCTTCGACCTTGCCCGTCGTGAAAGGCATGGTTTGGGTAGGGCAGGCATCGCCACCGGACAATCCAAAATTATACGAGCAGTATCGTGATTCTGATGATGGTGTACTGTACGAATGGAATGGCACAAGCTGGAATGCCGCTTATGGCACCGGAGGGGTAATGTCCGTAAACGGATATATCGGCACCGTAGAGATAGATGCAGATGATCTTTCCGAGGGTACGACAAATAAGTTCTTGACGGCAGTCGAAAGGGCCAACATAGCAGCCAATACTGCCAAGGTTGGTTATCCCGGTGCCCCTACTGCGGCAGAGGTTGCCTTTGCCCCCAATGGCTCAATATCCGCAACGGATGTGCAAGCTGCAATACAGGAGTTGCGTGACGAAGTAAGTAGCACTCCCACTGGTACGGAAAACAACAATCCTGAATTGCTAATTGATTGGGGAAGCACTTCCTACCCGCCAAATGAAAGCTATACTTTGTACTGGAACACCGATTACCCCCCTATGAACAATGTGGTTGTCGAAGCTGTATATGATGATACCAACGGAGTAGGGAATGTAGTGACACAGGTTACGGGAACAGGAACGAACAACCCCATTTTTCGGATATTTTTCGAGACCGAACATGCGAAAACATACGACATCAACATAAGGTACAGGACGCTTACACCCAATACAGGGGGTAGGATAGCTGTGTTGGGTGGTGCGGCAAGTAATACCATACAGATACCCAATAATTCCTTGGAATGGCAAACGTTCCACCTAGAGTTGACGGACAATAACCAAGCCTTCAACGGCATAGTCGTTGCCGTACAAGGCTATCAACCCACAAGTAGGTTCCAGTTCAAAGCATCACAAAAAGAGAAAACACAATGAGAAAGATACTATACATCATAATGTTCCTGCACACCCTTTCCAGTTTCGGCCAATTGGAGATGAGGGGCAACACTATATTCACCCCTGCACAGGAAAAAGCGTTCAAGGAGCGGTATGCGAACCCCGAACAATCCTTTCCGCTTACCCAAAAGGGCTTTTCCAACGAAGTAGGAAATATTAAGTTAGGGGCCTCTGAGTTCTTCCATGATTTTTCCACTGGGGGTGTGGGGCATGACAGGGGCGGGTGGTATCCCACATCGGATATGGTAATCGATGGTTCATCAACAAATCCCTTCCAACCTTATGGCGACAACTACAGCGTGTTCCCAAGGCAATTGTACAACATACATTTTGCCGCATTGGATGCTTATGCCACAGGGGATGTACCGAAAGCCATGGCGGTGTTCAGGGAGCTGGCCCATTTGGCCAATCGTTCCCATTTGGACTTTTCCAACCAAACGGTCTTCGACAGGACCAAAATGAGTTTTGAAAACCCCGTGTTCTATGCCGCTGCCAAGATGCAGCAATATAGGGTGTCCTATGCGCTTATCTTCGACCTTGTGAAGAATACGAAATACTATCAGGACAACAAAATCACAGTGAACTCTTGGTTCAAGGATGCCGCCGATTATTTCAAGGCCGTAATAGACAACAATCTTGATTATTGGGTAATGTCGGGTGATTGGCATAGTGATAGCGGTATCACCCCGAGGACAGGTAATCTTAATGATTTCTATACCTATTATGATGCCACGGGAAATACAGGATACAATGAGGTAGGTGATTTCCAGTTCAACACGGTCAATAACCGGGCATGGAGATTAATCTCTTTTGTAGGAGGTTATGGGTATAGTTTTGGTGAAAATAATTATATCGATTGGGCGTTTGATTTGTTCAAGTTCACCCTGAAGATAGGGCAGTTCCCCGACAACACATTCATGGAGCATGTAAGGAGCGATTCATACAATGGCGGTGCTGTTCCGGACAAGGAATTGGGTATAGATTATACGTGGGAAACATATATGGGTCTTACTAAAATGGCATTGGAAAATGAAGTAGCTGTTGAAAGGGGTCTACTCCCGTCAGACCATAGAGGAAGGTATTTCGATTATTCCACTTCGATAGGCACAGATGAGATGTTCACCTCCTATACCTACACCAGTACAAGTGGCGGGCCAAAAAGCCTGAAAGGGGGATTGATTAATCTTTCCAAATATTATACACAAGAGTTTCAGAGATATAATACTAATGGAGAACTTATTAGCCCTACTGAACAAACATTTTCTTTAATTACAGCTATGGCTAATACTTATTATGAAGATAAAGAATTAGAAAATTTTTATTTATTTAATAGACAAGCTAACTATCCTCCTGCTAATAGTCGGAATAGAGCTTTTGGTGTTCGACCTAGTAATTTTGGTATAGGAATAGGTGTCGGTGCCGCAAGTGGTGGGATAGTAGGATATGGCAAGGTATATGGCTCCTACTCGAACATGGTAGGCATCCCCGATGCGGAAGCCGTGAACGTAGGTACTGCCGACAAGACATTGACCTTGTCCGATTTCGGGAAATGGCATTATACGACAGGGTCGCCTACGTTAGTAGTACCCAACGTGGCGGGCAATGGCAATGTGGCTACTTTCCAACCTATATCCGAAAATGGCACAATAACCATAGTACCCGATGCAGGGGTTACGTTCCATGGTAATGGTATTACCAGCGGTTTTCAGGTCAGGGAAAAGAACATCGGCTCCATAAAAAAACTTTTCGACAACAATTATTCGGTAGTGGGGAACGTAGTGCCTTATACGGCTCCCTACCAATCCAACAATATTTTCCCTAATGGGAATGCCGCAAGTCAAAATGATGCCAACAGTACCAATGGCTGGTCGGTAGATGGTTGTTCTGTCTCCAGTGTTGCCGTTGCAAACAAAGGCAATGTCATTGAGGCCACGGATACGGATGCTTCTAGTGGATATGATTATATTTCTTATGCTGTTCCTATTGATAATGGGGATACCTATACGGTTTCTTTCGATTACAGGGTCATAACAAGTGGCAATGGTACTATTGGTTTGCAATACTGGACAGGTGTGACAACCTCACCAACCGTAGATTTTAATTTGGATGGAAACTGGCATGTTGAAACATTTTCGGTAACTACCAATGACACTTCCATGGGCATGAGGTTCTACACATCGAAATACTCAACTGTAAGTTCTGGAAACTCGATTCAAATAGACAACATCGTAATTGAAAAGCAATGATGAAAAGATTATCATATTTTGTTTTTTTGTTCCTGTCCTTGGGTTGGAACCCTGTTTTTTTTGTGGATGTTTCGACTTATGGGGCGGTTGGTGATGGCGTGACCGATGATACTTCCGCTATTCAATCGGCATTTGATTCAGGCAACGATATTTCATTTGAAGCTGGAAAGTCATATCGGATAACCGCCCCATTGCAAGTAAACGCCATAGGTGAACAACATATATATGGAAATGGTGCAAAACTTATAATGACCTCTGGGCAGTTGACAGGGTATTCAACTGGTGCCATGGTCAGGATTGAAAAGCCATCGGGAACTGTTTATTTTGATGACCTTGATGTAGATGCCAATCGTCATGCTTCCCAAGCATACAATATCAATAGTTCATTTGAATTGTTGAATTGCGATGTAAGGGAGTTGCACACCCCACAAGGAAGCGGAACAACGGCATGCGGGATTTATGTCGACCTGAACAAAAGTGGTGCTTCAAGCTCCATTGTATTTGCCAATGCCTTGATTTCCCATTGTTCCGTGGAGGATGTTTATTCTGTTTCTACCGATTGTCAAGTTGCTGGTCAAGGTGCTGGTGATGGTAATGCCAAGGGTATACAAGTTGTTGTTTGGGGTGCTACTATCAACAATTCGATTACCATAGAGAACACCACTATCAACAACGTGTGGGGTGATGATGCGGATGGTCTTGACCTTATGCAAACATCAAATTTCGGTGTCTATACAGGGCAGAATTATGTTTCCGATGTTACTATTTCAAATTGCGCCCGTAGGGGAGCCAAGGCAAGGATGGACAATACAACCTGGACCAGGGTGACCATCAACGAGCCAGAACCTACGAATCCGAATATACAATGTAATCGTTCTACAGGTGTTCCTGTGTCGATAATAGCGGTTGCCCGGAACGATTATGCAACAGGGCAGCCTTATTTATCCAATACCTTCCGGGAATGTGTTTTCAATGGGGCGTATGCTCCTTATTACCATAGGGATTTTGCTATTGTGTGGGCAAAGGATGTACTTATAGAAGGATGTGATTTCAATAGGTGCAATATCGACCTAAGATACGAATGGGGGAATATATACCTTATCGGCAATAATTTCGATGGTAATAGTGTCTTTCGGGATTATAATGTACAGAATGGGGGATGGCTTAGCGGCACTGGTTTTTCGGACACCAATAATACGAAAGCATCGGCCAATTGGAACAGTCTTACATACCAAGGCACTCCCCAACAATCGCCTGTAAGCTGTTACGATGGTATCCAAAATGGCACGGAAACAGGGATTGACAGTGGAGGTATCTGTAATGGTTCGACTCCACCAAGTGAAAACAACAACGATAAATCTGAAATATTGATACACTGATGAAGAAAGAATTTGGAAAAATAAGACAGATAAGGAATTGGCTAGGGAAGGCTTTTTTGTTTTTCCTCGGCATAGTGTGGTTATTGGCGGTAAGCTACCATGAGCTATTGTACATGTTCATGCTTACCGAGAAAGTGCCGCCACCATGGACAACGCCTTATTACGTTTTCCTCATATGTGGCTTGGCGTTCATAGCTGGGGGGGTGTACCTTAATAATATATTGGATGGTTTTTCCCGTGCCTTCAGGAATATAATCACTAAAATCACAGGATAATGCCCGAAAAGTTCAAGTCTTTTTTCGTGGAGATCTTCCTTTTCAAGATATTCCCCACATTGACAGGATTAGTGTCCTTCCTTGTGTTGAGCAATTTCCTTTGGGCCTTGTTGATTTCAGCCTTGGTGAAGTTCCTCCTGTATTTTTTCGATGTGGAAATACGGAAAATAGCTTATTGGTCTAGAAGAAAAGCGGTAAAAAAACTGGAACAAAAACAAAAATGTATGAAAAAGATGAAGCAAAGTTGGTTTCGACGCAATTATCTGGGGGTGTTCACGGGGAAGAAATTCCTTGTTTGGATATTTTCTATTTTTTTGATCATTGCCTTGTACCACATTATTTTTAGGATTGGAATATGGAGCTGAAAGTATATAGGAATGCCGTAGAGGTGGCAAGGCTACCCATTGATGGGTCCACGGTGTTCACCCAGAAACTTATGGGCGAGCACAAGATCGTTGGGTCTACCATTGTTCCATCACCCTTGGGGTTGCAAATAGGGGATTATGTTGCCCATGATGGGGAGCGTTTTTATTTGAATATCGTACCTGCGGTAGAAAAAATAAACAACTTCACCTATAGTTATGATTTTGTATTCGAGGGTGAGGTATACTACCTGTACAACAAGCTTTTTATTGACGAAGGTCTGGCCGATTTCAATTATCACGGATCTCCGGTTGATTTTATCGATTTACTTTTGACCAACATCAACAGCACCCAATCGGGCTGGACAAAAGCCACTATAGAAGATGCCGAGGCACGGACATTGTCCTTTTCCAACGACAGCTGTCGTACCGCCCTTACCAAGATCGCAGAGGCTTTTGGCATGGAGTACCGTTTGGCGGGCAAGTCTATTTACCTGCAAAAAACGGTAGGTTTTGATACAACGCTCCGTTTTGAATATGGAAGGGGGAAAGGACTGTACACCCTTTCCCGAAATAGCATTGACGAAAAAAGCTTGGTCACCAGGGTCTTTGGTTTTGGTGCCCGTAAGAATCTTGGGCCTGATTATAGGGATGGATCTTCCCGTTTGGTTTTTGAAGAGCGCTATCTGGACAAGAACACAAGTCTGTACGGCATAAGGGAAGGCTCTGTAACTTTTGATGATGTTTTTCCACAACGTACAGGCACCATATCGGCAATTGATCCAGGCAATAGGATGCGTTTTGTGGACATTTCGCTCAATTTTGACATCAATACACAGCTTATCGAGGGAACGACGGCAAAAGTGGTGTTCAAGACGGGTGCATTGGCCGGCTATCAATTCGAGATCAAGAGCTATTTAAACAGTTCTAAAACAATTGAGATATTGCCCTTTTCAGAGGAGAATGGCTATACCCTGCCCAACTCCTTGAACTTCCCGGAAGTTGGTGACAAGTATGTTTTGGTCGATATTAAGATGCCCCAGAGCTATATTACCACCGCAGAACAATTACTCAGGGACAAAGCGCAAAGCTACTTGGATGAAAACAGTGTCCCAAGACTCACCTATGGCCTCGAAATAGACGAAAAGTATATAAGGGATAACGGCATTGCCTTGAAGGTCGGTAATTTGGTCACAGTGAAAGACACTGCATTGTCTATCGACAACAATATACGGGTGAATGAGATTAGTTACCCATTGGTAGCACCTGCTCGGGTGTCCGCTATTATCAGTGATACCATACCATACACATTACAAGAGCGCATCATTGCCGATACTATCGACAACCACATCCTGACAAGGGATGTTGACAGGCGAAGGGCAGAGCTTACCCGCAAATCGTCAGCACGTATGCGACAATTGCAGGATCTTGTGTTTGACCCTGACGGCTATTTTGAGGCAGAAAAAATCAAACCGTCGAGCATAGACACGCTTATGCTGTCTGTTGGTGCCAAGAGCCAAAACTTTGGACTAATGGGTGTAAGTATGCATCCAAATGTAGGTGCTGACCCCAACAAGCTGAATGTGAGCGCCGGGCAATTGGTGCATTACGAGCTCTCTATCGATGGACTTGGTTATATTTGGGTCATTGATGGGCAAAACTTCACATCGTTAGATCCAGGCAAACCTTATTACCTGTATGCCAAATGTTCAAAAACGGCATTGACGGGCATATGGGAACTAAGCGAAGTTCCAAGGGTGGCCGAGGAAGTTGCAGGGCAGTATCTTTTCAATCTGGGCATTCTCTATCCTGTCTCCGAAGGTCGCCGTGATTTTGATTTCACGAATGGAATGACCTTCATTAATGGCGACCGCATAACCACTGGAAGTATCAAGAGCTTGGATGGCCTTACGGAAATGAACTTGACAGAGGGGTATTTCAAACTAGGGAACAACGACTATTCCTTGGATTGGAACGTCACAACGCCCGGACGACTTACGATCAAAGGGTCACTTTTGCAGACGGCAGGCGGCGAGAATATTACAATGCCCAATTACAAAGGAGCATACAACGCCACAACGGACTATTTTGAGGGAGATTTGGTAAGCCACTCGAACAATACGTATATCAACCTTACGCCAGCGGCTACAAGAGGTATAGCGCCGCCAAATGCAACCCATTGGGCTATATTCTCAGAGTCTGGGGCGCAAGGACCGCCGGGAGATGTTGGCCCGGCAATTGTATATCGGGGCATTTTCAAGTCGGGCATACAGCTGTACAACAATTCCAAGCGTCGCGATGTGGTGAAACATGGGTCAACATATTATCTGTTCAAAGGGCAAAACGGATACACGACAACGGGGTCATGGGTGTCAAGTTATTGGGAAAACTTCGGGGCGCAGTTCGATAGTGTGGCAACGAACCTTCTTTTGGCCGAAAACGCCAATATAGGCGATTGGGTATTCAAGGATGGTAGGCTCACATCGCAGAACAACAAGGCAAGACTGTACGGTACGACAGGAACAATAATCATAGAGGGAACGCCAGTCGGAAGTTACGACCAGAACACAAGAATCACGGGCGAGGGTATCATGGTCACGGGAAAGGGCTTGTGGGTATTTCAGCCTGTCACGGAATACAACGACGATGGTGAGCCTATCGATTCGCAATCGGGATATGGGGCAAGGGGTTCGGTAGTCGGCAAGATATCATCAGGAGGCAACTCCACATCGGCAAAAGTGGCGGTGTACGGTGTGTCGAACAGCAACGACAGACATAATTTCGGAGGCTTGTTCTCTTCCTTGAAAAGTCAGGGCAGGGCTGAATTTGGAGGGGCGATGATGTTCAAGACAAGGAGGGTCAGCAGCAGTACGACCTTGACGATGAACGATTGCATAATCATCGTTACGGCAGGAGCGGTCATTACCCTGCCCAGTTCCACATTTCGTGATACGGGAATGACGTTTTGGATCAAAAGGGCAACATCTTCCACCGTCGGCGTGAACGGGAACGGGAAGACAATCTATTGGAAAAGCCCTGCCGGAACAATAGAGAACATTAGATCCAAGGGGATGACCGTAATGGTGACTTATGACGGAACTTATTGGCAGTATACCGAGATGTTCCAATAGAAAAACCCCCGGATTTCCTTATTTATCGTCCAAAACAAAAAAAGAAAAGCATACTCGATGCTCCGGGGGGCAAAAGCCTTTGGGCGAGTATGCTTAATTGTTTTGGACATTACAAATATAGGAAATAAAGATATGAAAACACCCACAAGTTATTACGGCGGAAAGCAAAATCTGATCACTACCATTATGCCTTTGATCCCGGAACATGAAACATATACGGAAACTTTTGTAGGGGGAGGTGCTATTTTTTGGGCCAAACCTAAAAGTCAAGTGGAAATAATAAACGATACCAACCGTGAACTTATCAATTTCTACGAATGTGCGCAAAATAATTTTGTAGAGTTGGAGAAAATGGTGCGTATAAGTCTGCACAGCCGTAGCATGCATAATGATGCCACTGTGATATACAACAACCCGCATATGTTCTCTAGGCTAAGGAGGGCATGGGCAGTTTGGGTCTTGGCAGCACAATCATTCAGCTCAATGTTGGATGGTTCTTGGGGGTATGACATTATCAAAAGCACGACTTCATCAAAGGTAAAACGCAAACGAGAGGATTTTGAAATGCTCCTAAAGCTGTTGTCTACTGTTGAGGGCAAGTTTTTGCTGAGCAGTTACCCAAGTGAAATTCTAAAAGAGTATACATCTTCAAATGACTGGTACTCAACAAAGCTGGAGCAGCCTGTGAGCGTCGCAAACGGAACTGGGAGGCCCGGTAAAAAGAAGATAGAGGTGCTTACGGCAAACTATGACCTTAGTTGATTTAAAGCTGTTTTAAGGCTGTTTAAAAGATATGTATTTGTTGTACTATTCATTTTTGCAAATTGTACTATTCAATTTTCGGATTATAAACCCGAAGTTCGTGCATTTTTACCCGCCAAGCCTTATTTCCATTTTTTTCGTAAATTCGGAGAATCAAAACAAGGCTTGGCCAAGGGTGGTGCCTAACACTAAAATTTTCGCTAACCTGGCCATAACTGAATTTTATACGAAACCGTTGGCAAACATTTGAACGCAACCTTCCGAGAGAAATTCCATCTACATAAGAAACATATTACAAATGAAAAAAATAAACTTAATTCTAATACTATTTACTGTAATTTCCCAAAGTTGTGATAGCGATGATTGTGGAGAATGCTTTACACCACCTCAAAGCTTTCAATTTGAAATTGTTGACAAAACAAGTGGGGAAAACTTATTCACTAACGGAACTTATGAATCTGAAAATATAAAAATAACTGACAACTTGGATAATAATGAACCTGTAGGATTTACATTTATTTCAGAAAATAATATAAATCTGATTCAAATCAGTTCAATTGGTTGGAAAACAGAAATTGTGAATCTAAAATTTGACATTTCTGATAATCACATCTTTGATTTTTATGTCGATGCTGAAAGAAAAATGGGAGATTGTTGTAGTCATACAGAATATAATGAAATAACAATTGGAGAATCTGAATTTGAATTAAACCCTCAAAATGGAATTTATAGAATACTTGTGGAATAAAAAACGATTTGCCAACAACGTGTATAATCCATTGCCACTACTCGCATACTTTTGGGAATCCTTGCGGAATTTCCGCCTTCAGTTAGTTTGTACTTGAGGAATTTATTGCTAAATTCACGCAACTACCCATAGCCGAGACGTTAGTGGCAAGTAAAGAGGAACAGCAACAATGAATGGACTTATTGGGAATATTAGGAAAATTGAACACGGATTCAAACATATTATTGAAACAGGAAATCTAATTCTGAACGATAAAACTCAAAATCATTTTGACCTTGCCAACGAATTTTTGACCAATGATTCTTATCAAATAAGAATGTTGGCCGTTTATTTATTTGGACAACTTTCAACAAACAATCCTCAAGCCTTAAAAATCCTTGAAACAAAAGTCGGAAATGACGAAAATTGGAGAGTCCAAGAAATGTTAGCAAAAGCCTTTGATCATTATTGTGGCAAAACCGGTTACGAAAAAAGCCTTCCGACCATTAAAAAATGGCTATCCGATAGAAACCCGAATATTAAAAGAGCGGTAATAGAAGGATTTAGAATTTGGACAAGTCGTCCTTATTTTAAGGAAAATCCAAAAATCGCCATTGGCTTAATAAGTGAACAAAGAAATAATGAGAGCGAATATTTAAGAAAATCAATCGGAAACTCATTAAGGGATATAAGAAAAAAACACAAACAATTAGTTGACGAAGAAATATCAAATTGGAAAGTTGACTCAAGCATTGAGTCCATTAAAAAGTTAATAGAAAAATAATACCTGCCACTAACACGGTGTATAAGCAATAGCGGTTCAGTCGCTTAACCCTAAATTTGTTCATTTTAACCCGCCAAACCTTATTTCCATTTTTTTCGTAAATTCGGAAAATCAAAACAAGGTTTGGCCAAGGGTGGTGCCGGAATTGAAGTTTTCGTTTTCCATCCGCTACTTTTCATACACAAAACCGTTAACAGTAATCAAAGAAGGGAAATGAAATTAACAAGAAAACAAATAGAATATGGGTTTAATTATTTCTTTAAAGATGAAGAAAGGGTCAAAAGCGTTGTAGAATTAAGTGAATATAATTGTGAAAAAGAACTTTCAATAAAGTGTACACAATTAGGGTATTGGTTGGAGGAAAAAGGGAAAAAACAAAAAGAAGCAAAACAAATCTTGGATGATTGGTGTGATTTTTTAATTAACGTGAGTTCGATGTAACCACAAGGCTAAATATAGTTGTTTGGTATCGACGAAGTTCTTTTTCAGGGATGGTTTTCTTTCCGTGAAGTTATATGCGATAAGCGCGGAGAATAGATTGGTCAGGAAGTTTTTTGGGCTTCTGTGCCGCGAGTGCTCTATTTGGAAGATGTTCTTGGGCTGGTCGATGATGGTCTCGGCAATGGCCCTTTTCCTGAGCATGATGGCATCCATTATCGGGGTCAGGGCCTTCGATTTCATGTTCTTGCGCAGTTTGGTCACCAAGTGTATGCCGTTGGCAAAAAGGTTCTGGAAGAGTTCCTTTGAGATGTAGCCCTTGTCACCGTAGGGCTTGCCCCAGAGCCTTTTGGTGAAGTTCTTGTTCTTAAGTGGCCTTCGGTCATCGACATTGCCCGGAGTGAGCAGGAAATCGATGACCTCGCCCGTATCGGAGGTCACCAAGTGCAGCTTGAAGCCGTAGAACCAACCGATGGAACACTGCCCCCTCTTGGCAAGGCCATCGAAGACCTTGTGGTTATGGATGCGCCTGTTATGGCACACCCGAAGCGGTGTGGAGTCGATAAAGCTGATGCCGGAGCAGTTGCCAAGGGCAAAGTTCTTCAGGTAGGCGGCCAAGGGAAGCATCGAATCGGAGCAAAGCTCCACCATGCGGTTATAGCTTACCACATCGGGGAAGTGCCCACGGAGGTGTTTACGGACATAGCCATTGTAAAAGGTCTTGAAATTGCGGAACCCGCTCAAATGGAAAAGCACTTGGATGGTCATTGTCTCGGAGAGCGACAACTTTGGGGGTCGATTGCGCTTTTTGCCCTTCGCGATGAGCTGTTTTTCGAAGATCGGGACAAATTCCTTGCAGAAATCGTCGATCGAACAAAATTTTTTGGTAATCTCAAATGAAGAAATCATAGGTGGAATATTTTTTAGTGAATTGAAAACCAACACTTTAATTTACGAAATATTCCACTTTTTCATTGAATAAAAACCAAGTTTCCTACGTCGAACTCACGTTAATTTAAAATATGGTAGAGGCTGGAAACCAAGAAAATAAACAACTACTGTTAACGGCTCGGGGCTTCTCGCCGTTCCCCGAAGGGGTATGGTGTCAAACCCGTGATGTGTGCAGTCCCACAGGGCTATACCATCATTGGGCGGGAAGCCCCGAGCCGTTGCCAACAAGCTGAACAAAACGTCCTGAATTGAAAACCAAACAACCATATCTGAAAGGAAAATCAGTTTTTGTTGTCTCATTACTTGTAGTCGGGGTTACAATTCTGACCGTTTATTTGACCGGGATAAATTACAATCGGAGTTTGCATTTGTCACTCGGAATTATAGCGACAGCGTTATTTCTGTCTATGGCTTACGGACTTTACAATGGGATGACCGGTTGGCAATTTCCCGAAATCCCGAAATTTCCAAACAGGCGATTTAACCGGAAAAGTGCATCACCGGCAATTGATATGCCTTCAATTGACGTTGGAGATGGAATTGGCGGATTGATTTTATCAATATTACTTTGGGTTGTAATATCAATATTGTTTGTGGTTTTACTTATAGTCTTAGAAGCCATTTTTCGGTTTTCCTTAGGGCATTGAAATTTGTTCTTAATAAATCAAAAGATACAAAAGGAGATATTGGGATTTCAACAGTTTACCCACTGACTTATACCCTACTCTATGTTGGTTGGATATTCGGAATTGTATCTGACCGAGATAATAAGATAAAGCCAGTCGGCAACAATGTATAACCGCAATTACGGCGGATTCGACTTCGTCCGAATCCACTTATAATTGCTAAGGTTCGTGCTTAATACGAAAATTTTCGCTAACTTGCCCGTAACCTGACGGTTATACGTGACCGTTGTGTTTCATTGGAGGAACAGACCAAAAGCAGAACAAATGACAAAAAAGAATTTACCATTAATTATGATTATTGCGGGTTTCGTATTAATAATATTAAATTTTGTTTTCGCATCAGACGAGATGAATTCTGGATTTTGGTTGCGAATTGTTTCTAGTTTACTTTTAATAATTGGAATGTTTTTGACAATAAAAGAACGGAAAAAAGGAAATTTAGAATGAATTGTTTTAGAAGTCCAAAAACGGAATAAATGCAGAAAGCACCAATCCCTATAATGGATAGGTTTAGTGTTTATATCGTTGATCGTCAACTAGATATGTATTTGTATTGTTTTTGAAATTCAACCCAAAAAACTAATTCACTGCTAGCACCCACATACTCACAAAAATCCTATCGGATTTTCCTGTTTGGTTTTTATTTATTAGCTTGATTGCTTAAACCACGCAATGAGATCATGCACACAACCGTTGCCCAACATTTGAATGTAATGACAAACTTGCTGAATATAGAAATCATAGAAAATAACAAAGGTGGACACGAAGATTTGATGTTTGAAATACCTGGGTTAATAGGTCAACAAAAATTTGACACTTACTATTTTGCTTTGGCAATTCTACCAAAAAACGGAATAAATGAAATTAAGAATGCTGTTGCGGAATTAATCGCTTCGTGGAATAAAAAACAAGCGGAATTAAAAAGTGGGGAGACCATCTATTTACCAATTGATTTTTCCGACCAATATACTGGTTGTTTAAAAGTGGAAAAGAAAAATAATTTGACTTTGACTTACGGATTTTCAAGACGGGAAGGTTGGAGTGTTGACCCAATCAATCCGAATAAATACTTCGAATCCATTACGGACTTTGAATCTGAAAATAAAAAGTCGCTAACAGTTGGGCAATCAGAATTTGAAAAATGTTTGGACGGGTTAATTGAAAAGCTGAAACCTGAATAAAAAACGTTGGGCAACAAGGTGTATAAGCAATAGCGGTTCAGGTTCTTGACCCGAAGTTCTTACATTTTAACCAAATGATAGTATAAGCTTCCCCTAATAAGAACTGCTTAGTTTTCTAAAACTTCATTAAAGTTATTGTTTTTAATTCTTTCGGGGCTAGACCCGAAAGAATTAAGTTCCCCATATTTTACGGGCGGTATTCTGCCTAGGGCATCATGTGGCCTGTGATGGTTGTGATCGTCCATCCAGATCTGTGTCTCTTCCCTTATCTGGTCTAGGTTTTCAAAGATATATTTGTTCAGCACCCCACCTCTATAGCTTCCGTTGAACCTTTCCACAAAAGCATTTTGGGCCGGCTTGCCCGGTTGGATATATCCCGTGCATCTGGCTCCAATCGTTCGTTATATGGGCTATGGACTCCGGGCCGTTGTCCATGCGGATCCTCTTTGGCTTTCCATTTTTATTGATAAGGTGGTTGAGCTCACCGGGAACCTCTAATGCCTCTTTCACCCTTTCGGGCAAGCTTTTCTTGACCTTTCTTCTTAATGGTAGCCCAAGGGCTTTGTAAACACGATTGACCCGTTTATGGCCCATGGCTTGCCTTCATTGCTCAAACGCTCGTAAGCCTTCCGAAAACCTTCTTCGGAACGTCCCTTGGCCTTTTATTGCAAAGCCTGCCCTATCTCCGGGTCATCTTTTGGCAACGGTTTATAATAATAGATGCTCTTGCTCATATTCAGGACACGGCACGCCCTGCTGATACCGTAATGAACAAGTCCTTTGGTAATAATGCGCTTACGGCAGGGCTTCAGAGCTTTTTTTCGATGGCCTCCTTGGCCATTTGGTGGTCCAGTGCCAAGTTGGCGTACATCTCTCCTCCAGTTCCTTGATGCGCTTGAGTTCCTTTCCGTTCATCCCGGCATACTTGGAACGCCACTTGTAGAAAGTGGACGAACTCACCCCGTGCTCACGGCAACGGTCTTGCCATTATCGAACTCCTTTAGGATCTTCGCGATCTGCGTTGGTGAAAATCCACTCTTTCCCATACTGTTAAAAATTAAGATTATTATGCTACTTTTAAAAGGAAGTTTGGACTTCTCCCATCAAGTGGTTTACCAATAAAAGGTTGGAAAACTGTTTATTGACTGTTAAAAATCTGAAATATATTTAGAAGTTGGCTATCAAAGCCTTTATGATTTTATTCGCCTACAAAATAAATTTGGAATTACACCTAAAAAACAACAAGATGAACTTTTATCAACATAAAATGAACCTTATACGATAACAAAGTCAGAGAGTTTCACCTTAATTTTGCTTTTGAATTTTAAAATAGTCTTAGAATGAAAAAAGCAAGTTTGGTTTTAGTAACATTATTTTTGGCGATAAGTGTTTATGGACAAAATACATTTACCCTAAAAAGTAATAATTTGGGAGGTCAATCCACTAAAAAAGAGGAGTTCAATGGGTTTGGTTGTTCAGGAGAAAATCAGTCACCTCAATTGAGTTGGGAAAATGCACCAAAGGGAACAAAAAGTTTTGCGGTAACAATGTACGACCCTGATGCACCAACAGGAAGTGGATTTTGGCATTGGGTTGTTTTTGATATTCCGTCAGAAGTTCACGAATTGGTTTCAGGTGCAGGAAAGGTTAATTCAAATTTATTACCTAAAAATACAATCCAAAGTGTAACAGATTATGGAATAAAAGGTTTTGGAGGACCTTGCCCTCCGGAAGGACACGGGTTTCATCGGTATATAATAACTGTTTACGCACTTAAAGTTGATAAACTTAATCTAAATGAAGATACGAATCCTGCTGTTGTTGGTTTTTATTTATGGCAAAATGCTATTTCAAAAGCAAGTATTATCAGTTACTATAAAAGATAAATACTACATACAACAAGGTGTGTAAACGATAGCGGTTAAGTGCAGTGCCGGAATCAAAGTTTCAGGCTTTTTATCCGCTACTGCCCGTACACCTGAACCGTCGTGAGTCATTGGAATGGGGGAAACCTGAAAAAAAAGGATTGATTTGGAATGGCCGAAAAATTAAAACCATATTGTACAGTTATCGAAGAGGAAATCATCGTTGTTGTTTTCGGAGATGAACTTATTGATCCAAGTGGTTATGAAATTGAAGGATACCCCTTTTGGTATATGTTGGGGACAGATGCATGGTTTGAAAAACAAACAACAGATAGAGAGGATTTTTTGGTTGCGAGAACACACAGCAAAGAATTTTTTAGAATATTTATTGATAATAATATATCGAAATTATTGAACAAAACAAGAGGGGTTTTGGTGTTCCATCCAAACTTCGAACTAAAAGCAGAAGAGATCAAACAAACTACTAATTTAGAGGAATTACGAAAATGGATTGATAATGAAGTTGGTAATGGGAATATTGAGGGGGTAATTTATTGTTTTTACACCGAAGAAGATAAAAAAAAGTATCACAAAGAATAAAAAACGAACACACAAAAAGGTGCATAAGCAATAGCGGTTCAGGTTCTTGACCCGAAGTCCGTACATTCTAAACCATTTGATTGATATCAAAGAAGAAAAACCAGATGAAGATGGAGAAAGAGAGTATGTCGAATTATGGAGGGGATTCTGATTCATTTGAAGAATGGAAACAACATTTGGAAAATTCAATATTGAGTTGTAAAAAACTATCAAAGTAAATACTACACACAACATAGTATCAAAAAGTGCTTGACTGAAAGTCTTTGTATATTTACAAAGTGTAGTTGTTAAATTATAGTTTTAGGCTAATTTGGCCGCTACTACGTAAATACGTTGGCCGTTGTACACAATTATGAAAAAACTCGTCTTAATATTGGTTTTAGCTACAATTATCATTAATTGCAAATCTGAAAATAAAGGAAAAATCGGATCTGAAGTTTCTAATATTACTACGGAAAAAGAATTGGACACAATAAGGCTCACAAACGGTTTTGATTTCCCTGTGGGAAAACCAGATGCGAAAAAATACTATAATGCCCAAAAATTTGGGGACAATAACCATTTAGGGGACGACTGGAATGGAATTGGAGGAGGAAATACAGATTTGGGAGACCCAATATATTCGATTGGGAATGGATATGTTTCTTTTGCTAAAAATGTTTATGGAGGCTGGGGGAATGTTATTAGAATAATTCATTTTATCGACAAAGAAAATCAGGTTGAATCCTTATATGCACATTGTAATGAGATATTTGTTAAAAAAGGGGAATACATAAAAAAAGGACAGAAGATCGGAACGATTGGAACCAATGATGGAACATATCCTGCCCATTTACATTTAGAATTAAGAAACGAAGTTGGTTTGCCTATTGGAGATGGATATTCCTCAAATACGAAAGGATACCTGAATCCAACAAAATTCATAAAAAATAACAGAAAATGAAATTAACTGTGTACAACACCGTGTATAATCAATTGCTAGTTATAGCCCACTTACGAAAAATCAAAAAATATATCTACGGAACAAGTTCGTGTTGACGAATTCGCAAATAGAAAATTCACATTTTTTGACGACCCAGATAATTTACCAATTGAGGTTTACGAATTATGATAGATATTAAAAAGTATGTTGAAAACATAAAGGCAAAATTCCCACGAATTGACAATTTCCAACCTTGGCAAATCATTGACAATTCAGAATACCTATTATTGCAAATCATAAAAACCTTAGACCATAATTATAAAATCGAAAACAACATTGCTATCCACAAGACAGCAATCATTGAACAAGGTGTAATATTGAAAGGTACGATTATCATTTCTGAAAACTGTTTTGTTGGAGCAAACGCATATTTACGGGGACCAATATTTTTTGGCAAATCTGTAAAAATTGGACCAAGTTCAGAAATTAAACAATCAATGATTTTTGACAACTCTGCAATTGCACATTTTAATTATATTGGAAATAGCATAATTGGACAAAACATAAATTTTGAAGCAGGTTCGATTTGTGCAAATCATTATAACGAAAGACAAGATAAAAATATATTTGTATCACAAAACGGAAACCTTATTGACACAAAGACAGAGAAATTTGGTTCATTAGTCGGAGACAATTCTAAAATCGGAGCAAATGCAGTTTTATCACCAGGTACGATTTTAGAAAAATGCAGTATCGTAAAACGTCTTGAATTAATAGAACAAACAAAATGACAAAAGACCGAACGCACGACAATGTATATAAAAAAAATAGTCGAAACAGCAATAAAACCAAGGCTTTTGGCTCGTTTCAAACTTGTGCTTAAACGAAAGTTTCGTGCTTCAAAATCGCCTACTGCCCATACACTGACCGTTGCACAACCCTTGAGAAAATCATGAAAACCAAATTGACAATCTTATTATTTTCAACTGTTTTGTTCTCTTGCAAGACTGACCCTAACAAACAAATTGATGAGGGAAAAATAACAGAAAACATATATCATAGCGAAGAAATTGGTTGGACTATGGAAATTCCAAAAGGTTGGCATGTAACGCACAAAAGCGATTTGGACAAAAGAACTAAGAAAGGTTTGGATGCCATTGGTGAAACGGCCGGAATTGAAATTGATGCAAGTGGATTAAAGCAGCTTTTGAACTTTCAAAAAAACCAATTCAATATTTTTCAATCAACGTCCGAACCATTTGAAGAGGAATATGAAGGTGAATGGGAAGAAAATAACATTGGGTTAAAAGAACTGATTTACAGGACTTATTTAGAAAAGGGAATTAGGGCGGATTCTACTGAAACCAGAACTATCAAAATCGATGGACTTGAATTTAAGTCATCAGAATTTACTATTTACAGCCCAAAAGGAGAAGTCGTTCTTAATCAGATACTGTATAGTAGATTAATAAATGGATTGGATTTTGGAGTAAACATAAACTACAATAACGAATCTGACAAAAAAGAAATGTTAGAGGCTTGGTCGAATTCTAAATTTAAAAAATGAAAACTATTGCCAACAATGGCTATAGGTAATTGCTCCTACTCGCCCACTTGCGAAAATCCTTTCAGATTTTTAGTTGGTTTTTATTTGCTGAATTAGTAGCTTAAATCACGTAACCACTATTAGCCGAGACCATTAGAAACCAACGCACAGAAAATAAAAAAATGTTAAAAGATGTCCCATTTTGAAATGTGAGTTGGGGTCTGTAAATTAAACTCTGTCCGTTGATTCGATTCCTTTGGGGCCAGCCCCAAAGGAATCGGCGTTTAAGACCAGTGGTATCCTCTCCCCAAATTTAATATAAAGTTGTTGAACGGTAAGGCTCCAATTATGCAATGGGGTTGTCCACTTTTTTTCGATGTT
>PDWI01001477.1_pt1 | contig 37621 bp, 30 predicted proteins | sample 1430891 | NCBI WGS metagenome assembly PDWI01 (sample SAMN01162508, study PRJNA174530) | Oral metagenome, whole genome shotgun sequencing project. | biome: Marine environment; feature: Marine mammal; material: Swab sample of the gingival sulcus; isolation source: swab sample of gingival sulcus... | reverse complement strand
ACATCCTAAAGTATTGGTAGATATCATGGCGGATTGGTGCATCGAATGCCGAGTTATGGAAAACAAACTATTCTTACATCCACCACAGCAGATGTCAGGCTGGCAAGTAGTTAAACTGGACATTACCAAAACAGACGAGTATAGTAAGGCGGTACTGTCTCGTTACGAAATCGTAGGACCACCAACCTTACTCTATTACTCGCAAGGTCAGTTGTTAACTAAACAAGTTGGCGAAGTAAAACGACATGACTTTATAGAGTTGTTAGAAGTTTTAAATCAAAAATAATTAGGAAAATCTATGTCTATAGCAAACACCCTTAAACTATCCACCATCGCCTTAGCCATGGCTCTATCCATGACGGCTTGCGGTGAAGAGAAAAAAGAAAGCACACAAGTACAACCGCTTGCAGATACTCAACAACAGGCTGACTCTATCAAACATGTTGAACATGACAAGCAAAGCAAAGATGACAAGCAAGCCGATCATAAAAAACAGATCGAACACGATAAGCAAATAAAGCCACAAGTAGAAGTGGTCAAAAAATCTCAATCAGATACGCAAGTCAGAGGTTGTGCCGTAGTTATCAAAGTATTACCCGATGACACCAAAGGGCATAAACACCAAAAAATGATTGTTAAATTGACCAATGTCTCCCCCAAACGTACGGTATTGATTGCTCATAATATCGATCTTGCTCCACGAGTTAAAGATTTAACCGAAGGCGATAAAATCCGCTTTTATGGCGAATATGAATACAACGACAGAGGGGGCGTTGTCCATTGGACACACCATGATCCGGCAGGTCGCCATCAAAATGGTTGGATAGAAAGGCAAGGTAAGCGTTATCAGTAACACAACTACAAGCACAAGCAAATTGAAGAGTGTTGAGATTTTGAGTATCAAATCATCAGCACTTTCTCATAATAGGATTCGCAGTTTTTACTTTATCGTTGGCGATAATTAGTATAGAATGTAGCGGTCGTATTTTTTTAAAATTATTTTTTATTTAGTATCATTTTATTTAGTATCATTAAGCAACATTAGCCCTAAGGTTTTAATAATCATATAGCCACATGAACATGTACCATACCCCTTATCTATCAGTCTTATCAAGATCAAAACTCTCATCTGCCATACTCGCTACTATGGGGGTGTTCGCACTGTCTTTCACCTCGCATGTACAAGCAAATGCTGATCAAATTAACCTCAATAATCATCAGTATGATACAAACATCTCAGTTGAACAATCCGGGCTATATGCAGATTGTTCAATGATAACTTCTGATCATGCTCGTTTGGCTTGTTATGATAATATGACAGTAGTCAGTAATCATCAGCTTAACCAACAGAAAAAAAAGCAAATCGACCTTGATGAAACGTTTAAATCTGCTTTTTCAGGAAAGCCTAAACTTGTCATTCAAAATCCTAAGCAACAGGCAACACAGCAAAAGACATCCCAGAAGAATAGCACAAAAAAAAGTGAAAACACTTACTTTTTAAATACCGAGGTAATTCGTACCTTTTATAAAACTGGGAATTACCAAGACCCAAGTAAACCAATACAAGTAAATAACGACACAAATTCGACAAAAAATTCGCTTACAATAAATGTCAAAGACTCAACTCAACAAAATAACTCTATTTCGGTAACAAAAAGTGACAAACAAATTACGTCAGAACACAAAACAACAACTGATAACTTGTTTGTAAATAAAACCAAAAATAAAAATCAATACTCATCCCTAAGTCGTGCTTATGATTTAGACAAAGATAGTAGCATTGGTCTTTGGAAACCACGTATGCATAAGCCTTTGTATATATTGCCACTGTTTATGCACGATAAACCTAACCATGCTATTCAATCACCTTCACAAAATCTAGTGACCAACACCCCTAACGACTATCGTTCTGCAGAGTTAAAATTCCAGTTTTCGTTAAAATCAAAGGTCGCTCAAGACCTGTTTGATACCGATGCTGATATGTGGTTTGGTTATACCCAACAATCGCATTGGCAGGTCTATAATGAAGACAACTCTCGACCATTTCGAGCAACGGACTATATGCCAGAGTTGTTTTTGACTCAACCTGTCAAAGCTAACCTACCTTTTGGCGGACAGCTACGCATGTTGGGAGTAGGTGCTATCCACCACTCTAATGGAGAGGATGACCCTCTTTCTCGTTCATGGAACCGAGTCTATCTCATGAGTGGTGCTGAGTGGGGCAAGCTAACCGTCGTGCCTCGCTTATGGAAACGTATTAAAACCAAAGCCAGCTCCAAGGATGATAATCCAGATATTGAAGACTATTACGGCTATGGTGATCTTACGCTCTCTTATGATCTTGACAAGGGTAGAAGTGTCTCAGGCACCTTCCGTTACAACCCTTCAACCAGCAATGGAGCGGCTCAAATTGACTATATCCACCCAATGGATAATAAGGTAAATTTGTATGTTAATTTAACTCACGGTTACGGAGAATCCATCATTGACTATAATCACAAGGACACTACTTTAGGTATTGGCGTGATGCTTAGCGACTAAACTTTGGTAACTAACTTTAGAAACTAAGGAAGGGTTGATGACTAAAGCCAAAAGTCTAGTGTGAGGATTTACAAATAAAAACTCGTAAACAAAATAAGGGCATATAAAACTTATGACATGGAAGCCTTATCAGCTCGGGATTTGGGTAAATCAATACCTTAAATCTCGCTGTCAGTTGTGCCATTGTCATTTTAGTGAAGCCAGCAGTACAACCAGTCTAAGTAGAATCAATCGACCCAGCTCACAGCGAGCTTTTAGCTGGCTACAAGCAATTAATACAGGCATCCTTTGTTATCACTGTCAGCACAGTTTGCACTGGCTACCACCAGCCATGCGTATTGAAATAAATAATCATGTTTCCCATCATCCCCACCAAAAGCACAGCTACCAACGCTGGCTATTGATTCAGCCCATTAGTTACTATCAACCGCCCATCGACCAAGTTATTCGTAACTTTAAGTTTAATGAAGATCTGCGTATGCTTCCTATCTTGCTACACATGCTTTGGCAATTACCAACTCCTACCAATCATCACAGTAACAATAGCGTCATCATTGCCATGCCAACCACTGCTAAGCGAGTCCGTAAACGAGGATTTGATCCCCTTTCTATTTTAATGCCTTATCTCTCAGAACATTGGCAAATACCAATATGGCAAGGGGTTAGTCGTGTTGATGACAGCGTCAGTCAACGAGGATTATCAAGGATAGAGCGACAACGCAACATTCAAGGCGCATTTGCTATTGATAAACCTTTGCCGGTGACTAAAGTCATACTCTTTGATGATGTTGCTACCACAGGAGCAAGTCTCAAAGAGCTTGCCCAGACATTAATCAACTATGACAAACAACTACAAATAACTGCCTACTGTCTAGCTCATGGTCGATTTAACTAAATTTGTGCTAAGATACATTGAGCGGCACTATATCAATATAGAAATAATAACCATTAGCTTTATAAGGTTTATCAAGATCAATATCTTTTCGATTTTGAACCACTTTTTTTTGGTTTACAGTATGATTACCTTGAATTAAAACAGGAATCTTGTTGATTTTATTCCAGAAATATGCTATTGGAATAAATCTTGCATTAACTATTGGAACAGCGTGCTGTGGTCTTGTTTAGATTTCGCCGTGCGTTTCTTACTATTTTGTACTAAAATAGCGAGTGGTGTATTGACATCGTCGAACTAAACTGAGAATAGATGATTAGGACTAAGCTCATGCAAATAACAACAACTCAAAAAACAGTTATCAATCATGATAGACACTTCAGTTACCCGCTTCAGCAGCAAGGTTTTACTTTGGTGGAGTTAATGGTAGTTGTTTCTATTATGGCTATTGTTGCAGGTATGGCTATTCCTAACGTAAATAGACAAATGGCAGAGAAGCACGTTAAGACCACAGAGCGTACTATTATCGAAGCACACAAAGAAGCTCAAGCAGAGGCAATGATACGACACCAAGACATTGATGTTAAGTATTATAAAGAAGGTTATATCGAAATAGGCTCCGGTTCTTTTAGTAAGAGATTTGAGTTGCCTTCTGGCGTCGAAATTTATAATGAGGCAGGGACAATACTACCTGATAGCACTTACCAGATAAAATCTAATGGTCGTTTGTCTAGCAGTGAGAGTTACTGCATCACTGCTCCTGCGATTAAAGATCAATCAAAAAAACACATTAAATTCACCGCGAATCAAATCGGTAGAGATAAAAGTAGTGATCCAACTAGAAAATGTAACTAATTTATGAATGATATAACTGGCGCCGATTATATGCCCAATCAGGATTATAAAAGGTATATTCTCAAGGGTCATCAGCAGATCAACATAGCTGAGTGATAATTGGCATACTCCTACAAAAATCTTTATATTTACGGAACAGCAATAATGAAAATGTATATTAACTTACAATCTCCACAACAAGGAATCGGCTTGGTTGAAGTTTTGGTATCCTTGTTGTTGCTGGCAGTTGCTATTTTAGGATTTTCTGCCATGCAATTAAAGGCTGTAAAATCAACGGATGAAAGTATGTTGCGAAATCAGGCGTTGACTACCATGCGAGGCGCTAGCGAGATGATGAGAGCAAATTCACCTGACTATAGAGAGCAATTTCAGACGACTCTTAAAGAACTCAGTTCTGAAAATGACATAGGGGAACTTAAAAAAAAGTTTGAGGGTGCTAGTGGTGATGGTGGGGTAAAAAATAAATGTACCGGTAAGGGGACAGATGGCAAAATCAAATTTTGTTCGCAGGAAGATTTAGCCGAAAAAGATGCAACCATTGTAGTCTATCAAGCACGTAAAAAGGAAATTAAAATTAGCATGATTGATTGCCCTGCTCAGAGTACTGCTCGTGTCAAATCGTGCTTTATTACCAGTTGGGGAAATACGAACCCAACTGTGACTACCACTACTGACACTACTAGTGAGACTGACTGTATAAATAAAAATGGTAAATATCACCTAGGCGCAACTTGTTTTGTCATGGAGGCTTATTAATATGCAAACTTACCATAATCAACTAGGCCATCATAGACAACAAGGCTTCACCTTGATTGAACTCATGATCTCTGTTACTTTGGGATTGATCATTATTGCTGTTGCTTCACAGATATATCTAACGAGCTACAGTACAAGTGCCGTACAGAGCAGTGCCGGAGAAATACAGGCGAGTAGTATTTTTGGCATTCAACAGGTAGAAAGCCACGTTCGACTTGCAAACCTAGGCAATGAAATTTCTAGTATCAATGGCACTACGCCAAATGGTGGCATTGCTTTAAAGGCAAGTAATGTAGCTGGTATCACGGATGATAGTAATGTGAATCTTACCAAAGCAGGCTCACTCACAGATAGATTGACCATACAATTTGATAATATTACTGGTAAAAAAATGTTCAGCTGTGAAGGAGCCGAGTTTCCTAGTGCAACAAACTCTGCGACAACTATTATTGAAAGTTATTATTTAGATACTACTAATCATGCGCTTAAATGTGATGCCAGTGTTGGTGGAATCGCAGGCTTAGGCTCTGGAGCGGTGACCATTATTGAAGGGGTGGATGCTTTTAGTGTACTGCTAGGCGTACAAGATTCCAGTGGCAAAATCGCCTATGTTACAAAAGCTGATTATGGCTCATCCACTGACAGCATTGTTTCAATAAAAATGGGGTTTTTATTGCGTGGTGATAAACCTATTACCGGAGAGACCCAACAGCAATTTAGTGTATTAGGTCAAACCGTCACTGTTGGAACGACCAGTGGCGTTAGTGGTAATTATATCCGTAATTCATACGAAAGTACTACTTCATTGCGTAATGCACGAGTGATTTTTTAACTCAAAATCACTACAGTTGCTTGTGTAAAAATTAGATAATGCTAACAACACAATAGTTACACTGTACTTTAGAGATAACTTATATCTAGGTGTCAATAATCAATAAAACAAGTGATAGGTAACATAAAATGACAAACAGTTCACATACCAGTCAACACTCACAACAAGGAGCTACCTTAATTGTAGTATTAATGGTTCTGTTGATGATTACCATTGTTGGCGTGGTCGCCCTTAAAAAAAGTCGTACTGACCTAAAACTAGCTACCAGTGATCAAGTTAACACCCTGTTACTACAAGCATCTGATGCTCCGATTAAAGATTTAGAAGAGATCATTAATAATAAAGATAAAGGAAGTACTACAGCTGAAAAAAAGAAGGCGATGCAGATGTATAGTAACCTTGTTGATAATAAAACGGGATTATTTGGTTACTTTATGCAAGATGAGGGAGAGTCTAGCGATGTCTATTCTTACTGTTTTACAGCTGATACTGATTACAAATTGAATAAAGCCACTATTACTAGTGGTGGTGGGGTACTAAGCCCAACAAGCACTACGGGGGGCTCTTGCTACAAGGGAGGCTCAGCTAATTTTACTACCAGTATGAATGTTGCCATCACTCAAGTTAGTGTCTCAAAAAAAGGCGCAAGTGAAACAGAAGTTCCATTTAGTCATTTAGTAGAAGGAGAGGATGCCTCTCAAAAAACTGCGATCAAGCATATGTTCAACGTCTATGCCACTTCAGCCATTCCTGTCTATAATGATGATCTAAAAACGGGATATAGTTCAACAGTGTATTCTGATCCAGATACACTACAAGATCATATGAAAGAAAAGGGTGTGCCCTACACTACCGTTTATGAGCAGGTAGATGTATTTAAAGATGCCGATCCTAAAATATGTGGTTATGGGGATCATATGTCCACATTTCATGATGATGTAAATAGTTGTGAATCTACTGTAGGAGATTTTAACTTTGATGATATTTTCGATAATATTGGTACTGGGGGGGCTACAGGGGGCTAAACCAATTAATAATATACTTAATTTAACGTAATGAAAAACAGATAACTTAACAAGCAAAGATGACAAGGAACAAACCTATGAAAACAGTAAGCGCTATAAACAATCATACTCAATCTATGCCTAATACACGGCTAAAGTATTTAGCTGCTAGTGTCCTCGGCGTCTTATCATTATCAGCTATGCCAGTAGCTCATGCTGATACGCAAGTTAAAAAAATTGGTGACTTAGAGATTTATGCTAAGCCTAGTGGTAGTACTGAACCGAGTTTGTTATTAATGCTCGATTTTTCGGGATCTATGTGGTCAACACCAGATCCCAAAGGTGTAAGTGACAACAACAGCGTGTTCTCTATTCCATCACAAAAGAGTGTACCTACTGACAAAAGACTAGATGCTGGTTATGGTTCTGAAGAGGGTTGGCATAAGAAGGACTATACTTTTGCACCAGGCGCACCGGGCAAGAGGTGGTTGTACAGTTCGGCTTGGGCTAAAGGCAAGGATAATACAAAGAAGGCATGTGACTGGGGTTATGCCTCTGATTATCATGAAGCGACAGACACTTATGATAATACCATCTATAAAAAAGTTGGCGTTTACGATCCAAAGAAGAAAAAGAATGTTTATGCCTTTTGTCGGTGGCAAAATCGAGATGCGGAATTAGGCAATGAGCAATGGGATAGCCCTGATTGGTGTTTAACAAATCAAGATGCAGCTGAGTTTGAATATCAAAACAATCAACAAATTGGTGGTAAAACTGTAAGCGTGTATTTTAGAAAAAAAAGATTTTCTAGCAACAGGAACGATTATGGTTATTACTGTAAAATGGAAAAAGGCTTTAGTGATGTTTGTAAAGCAGCTTTTGGACAAGATGTATCTACCTTTTCTGAAGGTAAGTCTTACTCTTATACTGATCCCGAGGATTCTACAAAGACATTTACTGTAAAGTTGCCCATTAACCCAAATGATGAGATTGGTAAAGACTTTAAGGGTGATTCTTTATATGGTAATCCTCTGTATGGTTTAACAGGCTGTCAGACAGATACTAAAAAAACGTATAGTAGAGTTGCAACCCTAAAGGATGCTTTATTAACTTTATTAACAACTCCAAACGCCATTCCTAAGGGTACACGGTTTGGTTTGGGAACCTATTCTGCTTTAACTGGTGATTATAAAGGCAATACCAACCCAATAAAAAGACAGAGTAGAACGGGGACGATTATGGTACCTGTTAAGCCTGTAACCTTTGAACATCGAAAGTTATTAGCAGAAAAAATTGCTAACTTGGTACCAAGTCAGGGTACACCAACGGCTCACGCTTTGGCTGAATCGGGGGCTTATATGTTTGGTACCTCAACTATGAGCAAATCTGATCCATTAGATGCTCAAAATGATGGAGAAGAGATAAGGAATTCTTCTTACTTTGGGGTGGCTTTATCCGCAGAAAGATATAAAGATGTAACCACAGCTTACGAATCAGATAAAACAAAAGAAACCTTTGATCCTGCGACAGACCATTATATTAAGGGATCGGGGGATGCTGAGTGTGCTGCCAATGGTATCTATCTAATGACTGATGGTTTACCTGGAAGGAGCTCTGAACGAACTTTATTCGAGATGAACAATAGTTTAAGCGGAAAGGATCCACTTGACACGAGCAGTGGTTCAGGACTTGAAGATATTCGGGATAAGACAGGTTGGAATTACATGTCAAGGTATGCTCGACGTCTGCGTGATGGTGATAAAAATCCAGGTGGTATTTCAATTAAGGTAGCGACAGCAGGCTTGGGTGACTTATTTGCAGGCATGACCAAAGAGCCTTATGTTGATCCTGATACAGGTAAAGAAAGTACCAGATACGTATGCGAAAGTAATTTGACAGACACAAGTACTGATAGTGAAAGGCAAGCCAGTAATCTTTGTAAACTCGGTGAGAAAGATTATGGTAACGGTTATGGTGAAGGTGGTTTCAGTTATCTAACAGACGCAAAGAGCATCTCTGATAGTATCCAGAACTTTATTGATGACTTAAATACAACCTTACCCACCAAACCATCAGGTACAATTATTGTTCCTGATGATCCCTATAGTACCAAAGGACGAGAACCTTTTGCCTATTTACCCATGATTGAGTCTAAACCAGCGGGGAAAATCATGGTGTGGCCAGGTAACATCAAAAAATATCAAATCGAAAATGGTACGCTCTATGGTAAAGACGATGAACATCTCTTTGGCGGAGATGATGGAAGTCTTAACCCCGAAGCTCAAGACTTATGGAGCGATAAAGATTATCCACAAAAAAACTCGAATATTACTTCTGGTGGTATCTACGCTAATCTAAAGACACCAAAGAGTGGGCTGTCTTCTGTACGTAAAGTCTATGTTGAAGATACTGTATCTGACAAGCCGGTTCTTAAAGAATTTGCTGTTGATGCTAGTGGTAAAATAACTGTGGCGGGTTCGGCACTTGCAGATGATAGCTTTGCAGACACTACCACTTATAATGCTCAGATGATTGGCAGGCTGTTGCAATTCTTAGGTTTTAACAATGTAACTAAAGACGATGATACCAATGACCCTAAAACTCTGGTTGCTGTTGATACGCTAACATCTACCGATCCTCTAACATCTGTAATAAAGGAATTATCAGACTATAACGATTATACATTAGTGAAACCAAGTGAAGCAGTTAGAGTACTCGGTGCCAGCCCTCACTCAACACCTGCTTTATTATCTTATGGAGCAACTATTGAAGAGATAAAAGATGCTGATAACAATCTAACAGGTAGATTTAAATATGTCAGTAGAAATGATTATCTATTATTCGGTTCGATGGATGGTGCTTTGCATTTAGTTGATGCTGACAACTATAACGTTAATAACGGTGGTCAAGAGCAGTTTGCTATCCTAACTAAGACCATGCTCACTGCCCAACCTGAGGCCATTGTTCCAAACAAACTTGGTGAGGCAGTAGGCGTTCCTAAATTTGGCGTTGATGCACCGTGGTCAGTAAAACAAAAACTGAAAGACACCTACACGAAAGATAGTGATGGTGCTATCACTGGTGGTACTGCTAGTCCTGAAGGCGACACTATGGCATATGGTGGATTCCGTATGGGAGCTGAGGGTCTTTATGGCATTGACATTACCAATAATAGCAGTCCTAAAATTGAGTTCAAACTTGAAGCCGATAAAACTTGTAGTGAAGTGACGGATGCAGACGGAAATAAAAAAGAAGAGTGTGTATATACAGGTAACTTTGCTCGCTTAGGTCAAATATGGAACAAGCCAACCATTGCTAAGATTAAAACTAGTAGTAGTGATACTGGAACGGATGTCCTTGTCTTTGGTGGTGGTTATGATAGCTGTTATGAAGATCACACCTTTCAAATAGAAAATACTAACTTTGATAATGCTACCTTAACCAACCAACGTGGTGAACTCTGTAAAGATAATATCGGACAAAAAGCAGTTGGTAATGCGGTTTATATTATTAATGCCAAAACGGGTGATTATATTTGGTCTACAAATGATTTAAGCTCTGGTAAAGACGATATTAAACACAGCGTTGTTGGTCAAGTTCTAACTCTAGATAGAGAAAATGACGGTTTTATGGATCACTTATACTTTGCAGATTTGGGTGGGCAATTGTTCCGTGTCGACTTTACCAATGAAGGAACAAAAACCTATAAAAGTGACGGTACTGAAGAATTGGCCTCTGGATTTGCAGCAAAGCGTATCGTTCGCCTATATCACGATAATGAAACCGATAAAAAATACGTTCGTCGTTTTTATGAGCGCCCTATGGTAAGTATGCAAAGAAGTAGTGTCTTTAATGATGGTAAAAAGTTCACGATTGTTAATCTTGTATCAGGTGATCGCAGTTCTCCATTATCCAAGTTAAGAAATGAACATAAATACGCAGATAGAATCTATGGTATCTTTGATGTAGATGTTACTAGACCAAATCGTGAACTTTATAAGCAGACTGGTTTTCAGCCAACCAGTATATCAACAAGTACCGAGCCTGCTGACTTAATCGATCTAGAAGCAGATAGGAAAAAAATTGCTGCCAAAGGTTACCAAATCTATAAAGGTAAAGATCATTATAAAGACGAGGAAAACAAAGCCAAGATTACAGAAAAAAGAAATGAGAAGAAGCGAGTAATCAAGTCTGTTATCGCAAAACAAGGTTGGTACTATCCATTCGTGACTTTTGATGGCTATAATGATGTCTTATTTGGTAAAGGAGTTGGTAGATCTGAGCTGACTGGTAATATTCTCAGTATTAGTGTCTATAATCCTAATATGGATTATGCGAGTACAGCAGACAGTTGTAGTGCGGATATTCTAGGGGGAACAGAGGTGGAGTTGTATTGTTTACCTTATGGAGTCTGTACTGGTGATGCATTTATTGATGGTACGGGTGGTTATATCCGGTCAGGGCGTGGCATTCAAGAGTTAACGCTCGGTCCTCGTGGTAGTAGTGATGAACACAGAAGACAACGTATGATTATTACTTCTGCCGCCTATACCTCAGCATCACTAAAAGACAAAGGTAAAAACTATGGTGATGATGATAAAAAAGATAATAAAGGGTTGGTGAAAAACCAGAAAAAAGATAAAGATAAAGAAGGTGGTGGCTCTAGTATTCCTCCTGTAACAAAAGAAGATGGCAAGAAGACAACCATACCTCCTATATCTTCTGATAACTTTACCCTAAAACCTAAAGTGTGGTACGACTCTAGAGTGGTTGATGAATAAAAGGTCTCAATATGAATATAAAAGTATCAAGTGAAGGCTTTACTCTTATTGAATTGATGATAACGGTATCTTTGTTGGCAGTTCTTGCTGCAGTTGCCATCCCTTCTTACCGAAGTTATATGATAAGAAATGCTGAATCACAAGCTCAGGCTCGTATCCACGAGCTTGAACTTGAGCTTGAAAAACAGAAAAGTACTCGTCTGACTTATAGAGGTTTTGCTCCCAAAAAGATAACTGTTAACAATGGCGTAGTAACTGAAGCGTACGAGTATGATGATGGAGTGAATGGTTCCACTATTTACATACCTAGGGAAAGTGGTTCTGCTAACTATAAATACAAAATCACTCTGATTGATGGTGCAACTGATACCAGCCTGAGAACTACTACTTCAGGTGGCAGTTGGCGTATGTTTTCTGAGCCGAATAATAGCATGGATGGGTATGCCTATAAATACTTAGCCTTTAGTAATGGCAGAAGATGCAGAGTTATTCTAAAGAGTTTTAATGCCACTAAATTTAAGGCTTTTGATGCAGATAAATCTTGCGAAGAGAATGGAAGTGGAGTTGAGTCGTGGTAAAAAGTGTAAAGTGTAATAATTATGGGTTTTCTCTTCTTGAAGTAATGATCGTTGTCATTATCATTGCTATCATGGCTGGCTTCGCTGTTCCCAAATACCAACGCTACGTCATCAAAACAAAGCGTGCTAACATGATGGTAGAATTGCAAGCTATTGCAAATAAAATTGAAGCTAAAAAAATAGCAAGGGGTGGTTATGAGAATGTTACTTCAACAGGTGTCGGCAATGATATAGACAATATTATTGGAAATGCCGAATACCCTAAGGGTGGTACCGCTTTATATATTGTGACAGTGAGTCCTAGCCCCATCACTGCTCAGTGGAAAATATCAGCAGTTCCCAAAGTATTTGAACAGATGTCAACAGATGGTACACTCACATTAAACTACCAAGGTGTAAAGTGTCGAGCTAGTAAATGTGGTATGGGTAACGAATGGCAAGAAGACTAACTACCTATCCGCCCACTATGAACTTACAGATGGCTCGTCGGCGTGCTAATATGCTGGCGACCATTCGTCAGTTTTTTGCTCATAGGGGGGTGTTAGAAGTGCAGACCCCTACCCTATCGCAAGCAGGGAATACTGACGTATTTATCGAATCTGTAACCAGCGAAGTTCATTATCAAGGACGTAAGCTAGCGGGATATCTGCACACTTCTCCAGAGTTTGCAATGAAACGCTTGCTTGCCAGTTGGCAACAGCCTATTTATCAGATTTGTCCTGTCTTTCGCAATAACGAAATAGGTAAACGTCATAACATTGAGTTCACCATGCTAGAGTGGTATCGTCCTAGTTATGACTTAAATCAGCTTGCCAACGAATTATCAGACCTACTGTCCGAGCTGTACGGTTATCCGCAAATTTTTAAACGCTATCGCTATATTGATGCCTTTTTACAATATGTCGGCGTGCATCCTCTTAAGACTTCCTGCCAAGTATTATCCGCGATTGCGGAGGATAGAGGCATCGGGGTTGATATGGGCGACGATCATCAAGGCTGGCTGGATTTATTATTTAGTCATCTGGTTGAACCACAGTTGGGCTATGATATGCCAACATTGATCATTGATTATCCGGTCGCCACAGCATCGCTTGCTAAAATCGATATCGATAAAGATGGCAATCAAGTAGCCAAACGCTTTGAGCTATATATCAATGGTCTTGAGATTGCTAATGCTTATGATGAGCTGGCTGATGGACAACAGCTAAAGCAACGCTTTCAACAGGATAACCAACAGCGAATTGCCAATGGATTGGCAACAATACCCATAGATACACATTTACTAGAGGCGTGTGATGATATGCCTGAGTGTAGTGGCATAGCCGTTGGTGTGGATAGATTGCTAATGGTATTAACAGGGGCGAGCTCTATCGAAGAGGTGATTAACTTTGGCTTTAGTAGAGCTTGAGGACTCTTATAAGATGTTGTACATGTCAGTTGTTTACTAGGGTAATCCCAGCCTATAGTAACTGAGCTCAATTTCTGATACATCAAAAAGGCAAGACTGGTGAAAGTTTCCTTGTTGGCTGTGCGTAGTTCCAGAGACTACGGACTAAGCTCTTGAAGTCAGTCTCTCTGTCTTGCCTTGTACTAGTTTTTAAGCTCAATAACTATAGCAATCTTAATTTATCTCCGATATCCAATGTGATGAGTCTTTCTTTCTGAGTCTGCTCCATATAGTAGCCCTGTTACTAATCCACCAAAATGTCCAGCAAAACTAATGCCCATCTGCGGAATTAATCCTTGCAACATGGCTAGCCAAAAACCCGTTCCCAAAAAAATACAAGCCAGCAAATACCCCCAGCGCTTTGCAAATAGAGCACCGCCAATCATATAACCCATCATAGCAAAGGCCAGCCCAGAAGCTCCAATATGAATAGAATGATCTGAACCCAACAGCCACGTCAATATGCCAGAGCCAATAATTAATAATCCAATGGTGCGAAATGCATTGCGTTCAAAGATACCAAATAAAAATAAAATCTGCATCAGCACAAGCGTATTGCTCATAATATGATCAAACCCGCCATGCATCGTCCACGAAGCAAATACACCAATTAGATTGCCAAATGACAATACTCTAGGCTCAATGCCAAAGTTATTCCACGTACCAAACAGAATCGTATTATTAAGCCCAAACATTAACCACATTGGAATAAAGATTAATGCATAAAGTTTAACAGTCTGGTGCAAACGCTCTTGAATCAAAGTTTTAATGGAGTCATTCATCTCACTGATAATCCTGTATTATTTTTTCTGTTAACTTACACAGTTTATTTTGTACTTTAGGTAAAATTTTTTTATAATATAACTCTAATATAACTACAGGTGATTTTTCATGGCAATCCTTCCCATACTAAGCTACCCAGACCCGCGACTTCGTACCATTGCTAAGCCAGTTAAAGAAGTCAACGATGACATTAAAACACTCATTGCTGATATGATGGAAACCATGTATGATGCCAAAGGAATAGGACTTGCCGCCACGCAAGTTGACAGGCATGTTCAGCTCATCGTGATGGACTTATCCGAAGAGGGTAACAAACCGAGAGTGTTTATTAATCCAAAAGTGACACCACTAACCGAAGAAGAAAAGCCCTACGAAGAGGGCTGTTTGTCCGTGCCAACTGTCTATGATTCTGTTGATAGACCAGGTAAAGTAAGAATTGAAGCGCTTGATGCTGAAGGCAACGCCTTTGTTGAAGAAACGGATGGGCTACTTGCTGTCTGTATTCAACACGAAATGGATCACCTAAACGGCGTGCTCTTTGTCGATTATCTATCTAGTCTTAAGCAGTCTCGTGCCAGAGACAAGGTCAAAAAAGCACTAAAAAAAATGAGTAAAGCAAGGGCGTAACCCGCCTTTGCCATTGCCTACAGCTTAAACTTCCAATTACTATAAAACCCTGAAATGGCATAGACTGTGCCGAGTACCAATACCCCCATGGGTATATCGCTTAAGGCTATCGCCATTACCACCACCCCAAGTATCAATACCCAGAACGGCACTCGCTTTCTATCAAACTCTTTAAAGCTATAGTATTTAATATTACTAATCATTAATAGCCCACAAATCACTACCCACACCGCAGAGGCGATTGGCAAAACATAGGTATTCGTAAACAAGCCATCAAACCAATCCTTATGGTCGATATTTACCATGACAAAACTGGTAACTAATAAAGCAGCTAATGGACTGGCTATACCCACAAAATATTTTTTATCAACGATGCCTATCTGCACATTAAAACGTGCCAAACGAAAAGCGGCACAAGCGGTGAAAACAAAAGCAAACGTAACACCCATCCGCCCAAACGGCTGTAAGGAAAAGTGATAAATCAACATCGCAGGAGCAACACCAAACGCAAGCAAATCTGCCAAAGAGTCAAACTGCTCACCAAAAGGACTTTGAGCATTTAAAAAACGGGCAACTCGTCCATCCAGACCATCCAATATCGCCGACAAAAAAATTGCCATCGATGCTTTATAAAAGTTACCTTGCGTACTCAAGATAATGGAGAAAAACCCTGATAACAAGGATAAAGTAGTGATCAAATTAGGAGCAAGATAAACCCCTCGACTGACAACAGGCTTTCCTTCTGCCACTTCTTCTTCAATTACTTCAAAAGTCAGCCCTTCATATTCATCCGTATCTGCTAACTGCCGATTGCGTTCGCTATCGTCTGTCATGTCATTAATCTCCAACTGAATTATATCTACACTTACCCGTTACTAACAATCTATCATTCACCCACCAGCCAACGAACACTAAACGACTCTTCAGCACTCATAGATGGGCTATCTTCTGATTTTAGGATAGGTTGCAGATATTTTAAGATATCTAGGGCATGGTTGGCAAATTTCCACGGTGGATTGATAATAAGCATACCCGTACCGTTCATCCCAACCGGTAAATCATTAGGATATACGTTGAGTTCACAGACCAGTTGCTTTTTAATCCCTGTACGTTTCATCTTTTTATGAAACAAACTCACGGCTTCTTGATTTTTGATAGGATACCAAAGTGCATAAATACCTTGCGACCACTTGTTATAACTGCTGACTAACAAATCGACCAGATTACTAAAGTCTTTATGCTCTTGTTCAAACGGAGGATCGAGCAAGATCAATCCTCGTTTTTCTTTAGGTGGAATTACCGCAGGGATACCCTCAAAGGCATCACGATGGTGAACACCAATGGGTAATTTAAATAATTGATAATTAAGTGCATCGTACTCATTGGCTTGTGCTTCAAAGGCTTCGGCTCGTATATTCAAGCCCTGTTTACTCTGCACTTCTACTTCTTGAGCAATCCACCAAGGAGACCCTGGATAGACATGTTTATCATAGGTACGTTTGGCGGTCTGTAGTTGATTCAGATAGCGTTGGATGATTTTAGGTGTTGTATCTTGATTGTCAGCACAGTGTTCAAGCAATCGTCCAATACCTGCTTTTGCTTCATGAGTTTTGTTCGCTTCATCGCTATTTAAACGATACAAACCCTGTCCGGCATAAGAATCCAAGACGTAATAGGGCTTACCCTTGGTACTCAATTGATCGAGTAGTTGAATCAGTAAAACGTGTTTGACAACATCAGCAAAGTTGCCAGCATGGTAGGCGTGTTTATAGTTCATAATATAGTTACTCAAATAAATGTCAACTATCTTAGCATAAACACAAAATATTGTCTTATATTAATTCACATCAGATAAATTGCAACTAACCTAGCAACCAGCTTAGCAACTAGTCTAACTGCACTAATCATCCAAATCTACAAGCTGATAGGCAATAACATCAATATCAGGGACAACGTATATCTCACCTTCAACCTTTACCGTTTGATAAATAAAAGGAATCCCAATAACGCCATCACCCATATCAATTACTGGCGCAGAGACTTCGCTGTCCGCCCCTATGTTGAAATAGTTATCAGGAAGCTCTGCATCTACCACTTCAGAGATTTTTAGTTGTTTGGTAACTATCTCACCTGCTATTTGTAAGGCAAGCCTATGCACCGAGGTGTTACCCTCTAGTACAATGATTTTTTCGGGTTGAACATCCTCTGGCAATAGATGATACACAGAGACGTCCTGCCCATGCCAAATGTAGTTCCATATACGTTCGTGAAAGTCATTAATCTCAAGTATCAATGATGACGGAATCAACCAATCCGGCTGTCCTACAACAGGCACAATCGTTACATCCAACAAGCCACTCTGTGTGGTTAATAGGCTTACTGCCTCAAACTGATGTTTTTTAATATTTCTCATATCAATACTCTAACTTATCGTTGACTTGCTGGGATAAACCTCAGCCTACAAATCTATTACGAAACCATTGAGGTTAACTCGTCTGCCAATTGCTTTGGTGTACCATGGAACTGACAAAACCCTGAGTCTATAACCGCTTGTGGTTGGTTAGGGCTGGTACAACTTGCAGGATCTTGAGCCCAAATATAACTATGATTCTTTCTGACTTGTTCTAGGTATAGTGAGCCATCATTGCCCATCCCTGAAAAGATAATCCCTATTAATTCATCACCATACACTTCGCTGGTGTTTAACAACAGCTTACTAATTGAAGGACGATAGTTACCTTCCCACAAAGCTTCTGTTAAAAATATCCGACCGTGAGAATCACAAATGATTTGATGCTCAATCGGTGCTATCAAACACGTACCCGCCTGTAAGCTCTGGGTTGTATCGATAACTTGACACCGCCAGTTATTATGCCTGTTCAAGATTTTTGGTAAGGTATCTACCATATTACTGCTAAAGTGATGTGCCAAAAGGATACAAATGGGCAAATCGGGCGAAATGTTATCCAAAAACTCCTTCACCGCCGTTGGTCCGCCCATCGACGCACCCAAAAACACCACATATCGCCAATTCCTTAACGGCTTGTCGTATATCTTTTTTTCTACCAATTCTGGCATGTTCAAGGTTTCTGCTAGCCTGCGTTTTAGCTTTCTTTGCCACTTTGCATATTTATTACTTTCATTACTATAGGGCGCTTCATTAAAACCAACCAGCACATTATCAAATTGATGACTTTCGATAATATCAATCAGTTCTTGATCATACAGGCTATCAATCAACCACAGATCAACCTTATCGGGTAAATCTTTTTCTCGCAGGACTCGTTTAGGGATACAATCAATCAGCTCAAATCCACAAGCGTTAATCGTGTCAATAAAAGCATGCCGTTGCTGTTGTGACTCAGCGATTGCTACCACCTTTATTCTACGCTTAGACCCAGCTTCACCTGTAGCGAGTGGTTGCGCTGACTGTTCTGGTGCTTGCAACTGTTCCGATGATTGATTTTGAGAGCTCTGATCGTTACAGCCACGCTCCTGAAAGCTATTCCCCTGAAAATTTGGCTCTTCTGAATTAGCACTATTTATCATCATGTATCACCAAATTAAGCCCTAACAAACTACTGATACGCTCTAATAAGACATTTTCTTGGAATGGTTTACCCAAATAGTCATTCACACCAACTTCCATTGCTCGCTCTCTATGCTTGTCACCCGTACGAGAAGTAATCATAATAATTGGCGTTTCTTTTAATCGTTCATTATGGCGAACTTGGGTGGCAACCTCAAAGCCATCCATACGAGGCATCTCAATATCCAACAGCATAATATCAGGTGTAAACTCTTGTAAGATTCTGAGTGCATCAACACCATCTTTGGCAACATGCGTATCAAAGCCTTCACGCTCTAAGAAACGAGAGGTCACCTTACGTACCGTGACTGAGTCATCGATAACCAAGACTTTTTTGCGTACATCCGCAGTCTGTTGCGTATCCAGCTTGGTAATCTTACGAATCGGTGCGTTACGAATCAAAGCAATCAGATCAAGGATCAACATTACCGAACCATCACCCATAATGGTTGCTGCTGATACCCCTGAGACGTGTGACAATTGTTTACCCAATGGCTTAACAACCACCTCTTGACGTGAACCAACGATTTCATCGACCTGCAAGGCTAAGTTCTGACCTGTTTGGTTTTTAATAATAATAACAGGCAAGGTGCTATTGCCAGCAATGGCCAAGTCATTGACCGTACTACCTGTCAAAATTTCATTGAGATAACGTAAACGATAATCAGCACCGAAGATATTAAAGGTATGGCTATCTGATTGATAATAAGTGAACAAGTCATCTGGGCTAACCTGCTCAACACGCTCAATCTGTACCAATGGAATCGCATAACGTCTATCAGCGGCACGTACAATCAGAGCATCAGAGACGGCAACAGTCAATGGTACTCGCATAATAAATCGAGAACCCTTACCTTGTTTTGACTCAACTGAGACCGTACCACCCAACTGACGAATCTCACTACGTACCACGTCCATCCCAACGCCACGTCCCGAAATTTGGGTGACTTTTTTGGTCGTTGATAAGCCTGCGTTAAAGATATATTGCATGACATCTGCATCGGTTAAGCTGGTGTCGTTTGGATCAATCAGACCTTGACTAATTGCTTTTTTACGTACAGATTCAACATTAATACCGTGACCATCATCACTGAGCTCAATAACTAATTCACTACCCTCTCGAGAGACCGATAACGTCACTCGACCTGTCCTATTCTTCCCTAACTGGACACGCTCATCTGGTAATTCGATACCATGGTCAACTGCGTTACGCAACATATGCTCAAGTGGTGAGGTAATTCTCTCTAGAATGCTTCTATCCATCTCATCATCGGCATTGATGACTTTAAGCTCGACGTTTTTGTTCACTTCATTCGCTGTCTGTCTGACGATACGCTGTAATCTAGGTATCAAGCGAGAGAAAGGAACCATACGAGAGCTCATCAAGCTGTCTTGTAGCTCTGTCTGTGTACGAGATAATTGCAACAGTAAGTTTTCACTATCACGTGTTTTGTCAAGCAAGGTCGATTTAATATCCAACAAATCCGAAGCAGATTCTGACAGTGACTTAGATAACTGGTTCAACGAAGAGTACTGATCCATCTCTAACGGGTCAAAGTCTTCTTTTTCTAATAACGTTTCATCATCAATTTGTGCAAGAATCTGAGCTTCAAGCTCAATATCCATACGTCTTAACTGATCTGCCAAACGCTGAACCGTGGTACCCATCTCCTCAATACTATTACTCAAGCTACTGATACCCATATCGACACGGGCTCGGTTAATCGCAGATTCACCAGAGAGGTTAATCATCTGCTCCATGAGGGTAGAAGAAACACGAATAACCTCACTACTGACATCAGCCGTTTCTTTAAAGTCACCGAAGTTACCTACCATTGCCGGCATTTCTGAAGTATCATGATTACCTTTCAGAGTGAGCTTGTATGACTCATAGGTAGCAATGGCATCTTGATATTCTTGCAAGCTAATGATTGGGATATCAACCAACTCATCTGGCTGGCGATGAAAGTCTTGCAATGCCTTTATCAGAGCAGTTGGCATTGGTGGGTTGACCATGTTTTTTAATAATTGGATAGAGCCTGACAACCAGTCATGACAAGCGACCAATAGCTCAGTAACCTTTTTCGTTGCCGGCAACTGACGACCGCCCAGACCTTCATAAATGGTCTCCATCTCATGGGACAAATCGGCGATACTATTGGTACCTACCATCCTTGCTCCACCCTTAATAGTGTGTAACTCACGTTGCAAAGCTTGCAAATTAGATAAGTTACCCGTATTACTGATAAAGCCTTGTAGATGCTGAGCGGTACTCTCAATTAACTCGTCCGCTTCTTCTAAGAATACTTCTAAAATATCTTTATCTGGTAAGGTGCTATTCCAAGATTTTAATACCAGATTATTAAAGTTACTCTCAATTTCATCAAATTCTTCTTCCGCTTCTTCTACAGGGGCTTCTATTGTAGGCTCTACTACTTCTTCAGTCGCTTCAGTTTGTAAGACTGGTAGTACAAGGCGGGCATCTGCTGGCAACTCATCTAAAGTAGCAAACTCAAGCAACTGCTCAATCAATTCAGGTGTAAAGAAAGAGCTGTGATGCTGACCCACATGTTCAATCTGCATAGACAGTGTATCCTGAGCAGTTTGCATCACATTGAGCCAAGGCTCTGACGGGGTCATGGATTGATTGACAAACTTCTCATAGATGGTCTCCATCTCGTGTGTCAAATCACCGATACTACTGATGCCTGCCATTCTTGCACCACCTTTGATGGTGTGTAGATGACGCTGTAGTTCTTTTAATGCATCCAAGTCGGTTGGTTGAGATCGCCATGCAGAGAAGCTACGAGTAATATCACTCTCAAGCTCTTGTGCCTCTTCAAGGAAAATCGCTAACAGCTCTGCATCGGTTTCAATCGTTTCAAACTCAGTAATGAGTAATGGCTCATCTTCAACTTCTTCAACCGAAGCATCGACTGGTGCTGATACTTCTTCACTTACCTCTTCATTAGTGTCTTCATGCTGAACGTCAGTAGCACTAACCAATTCAGATTGCTCATCTACCACACCATCGACAAGCTCATCAACATCACCTGCCACATTCGCCACTATCTCATTAAGCTTATCAACGATATGTTGATCAACTTGCAATGACATATTGCCCGCTAAAGAATCAAATAGATTCGTTAACTGTTCATGTGCCGAGATTAATGCCAACAAAATATCTTCGTCCGTTGCTAATTCAGGTTTAGATATGATTGCCTGATAAACGTTACCCAGAGGCACAAGCAAGCTCTGGAAACTGCTAGAGCCAAGCGTACGAGCTTGTAATGTAGCAATCTGCTCACCAATTCGTTGTGCATAACTCAGCACTTGCTCTTCATCTTCCTGTAACTTATACTCTAGCTCCCACTCAGACTCCAACAAGTCATCAATATCAACAATCAGTGACCGAACAGCCAAATTACTCTCTACATCAGCGGTAGCTTCCTGACCTTCGACCAATAATGAGTGAATATCCTCAACATCAGTGTGGCTACCGACGCTCGTCGCCTGTTGACCAGATTTTTCTGCCTGATAATCTGTCAAGCGTTCAGCAATCAATGCTGAAGACTGAGCGATGGCTTGCAAATGTTGCTCATTCATCAAGGATTCATTATGCTGTAGATGAACGAGATTGGCTTCAATCGTACCACTGACATCACTGATATCTTGCAAGGCATCAGAGCCAGACGCTCCTCGTAAGGTATGGAAAGCTCTCACGACTTTGTCATTAACCACGATCTCTGTTTTATCTTGATTTTCTTTAACAAAGTCATCAATGGTCGCTAATAGCCCTTCTGCTTCATCAACAAAGATATCTATAAATTCACGTTCATCTTTACTCAAATCTTTATGCGTTGAACCCACCCCGTCAACCAGTTTTTCATTAACTTCACGGATAGAGCCAAGCATATTTTGCTCGGCTTCTGATATAGCTTTAGCTGAATCGTCAGTTACTGGAGAAGCCGTTACCATATCAGCATCGTCAGCTAAGAAACCTGCCGATAAGGCTCGATAATCAAACTGGTCGCCCAAATTTTTGCTATAAGCATGTGCACAAGCAACCCATAAAGACACCACTTCAGGATAGTCATTCGTGCTTTGTTCAAAGGTGGCAACCAACTCAGGATACACACGTAACACATCGTTGACTAATGCTAACATACCTGCATCAACACCAACCGTATGGTCTAAAACTCGGTTAAGCATGTTTTCGACCGACCATGCCAACTCAGCAGAAGTGTTTGCGCCCACCATTCTGCCAGAGCCTTTTAAGGTGTGAAAGCCTCGACGGATTTCGGTTAGTGTTTCACTATCACCTGTATCCGCTGACCATTTGACAAACTCTGGAACAATGGTCTCCAACACTTCATCGGCTTCTTCGATAAAGATTTCTTTAATATCTTCATCCATATCCGAAGTATCAGAAGGGAGGTTCTGTGCTTCATTCCAAAACGGTTGTAGCACCATTGGCAAGGTTAAATCACCAACCCTAAAGCCCTCAGAGCTTTGTTCTTGTTTAGCTTCACCAGACTCATCGCTTACCATTGCATCCGTATCACCCGTCGCAACGCTATCATCATGCTCTGCTACATTTGTTTGCGCTTGAAGTACTGCCTCGGTTGACGAATCCGATAATACACCCGCTAGAGAATCTGTTATCGAAGCTGGCAAACCTTCATTAATATCTCTGCCTGCCAGTAAGTTATTTGCCCTTAATACGGTAATTGCAGGATCTATACTCGGTGATTGCTCATTGGCAAAATCAGCCACTAAGGTGGGTATCTTTTCTTTCGTATCAGCAATAAAGGTAACAAGTTCATCGTTAACGTTAATGGTATTGTCTAGCACTCGATTGAGCATATTCTCAACTGCCCATGACATCTCGCCAACATTGTTAGCACCGACCATACGCCCCGAGCCTTTTAGGGTATGAAAACCACGGCGAATCTCTTTTAATTGTTCTAGGTCTGAAGGATCATCTTGCCATGCAGGAAGCTGTTCATCCATCGCCTCTAACACTTCACCCGCCTCTTCGATAAAGATTTCACGGATATCTTCATCCATACTAAAATCATCATCAGCGAGGCTTTGACGAGCTTCTTCTAGTGCTGGACTGGTCTCTACTTCACTAGCATCCACTTCATTGTCCACTGATTCAGTCATTTCAACATCATCAGCCCCTGTAGCTTCTGCGAGCACCTCATTTTCTTCATTCACGGCATCATCAACAGCAATTGCGTTATCTTCTACAGGCTCTTCTTCTAATGGAATCTCTGCTACAAGACCGTCTTCAAGCGCTTCTATATCTTCAAACGCTTCGACAGGTAGTTGATCATTATCGGTAATATCACCAATCATGACGTCACCATCGTTGATATCCAGATCGACAGTATCCAACGACACACTTAATTCATCTTCAATAACTGGTGAACTGGATTCTGCGATATCATCCGCCAGATCATCATCAATGACAAATTCACCCTCATTAGCAAAATCAATGTCTTCACCGACAGCTAGATTGATAGCTACATTTTGTCCTTCTTGTTGCTCTTCTTGCTTCTCATTGTCATCAAATAAGTCAATGTCAAAACCATCAAACTCGGATAAATCTATAGCTTCTCCGTCAGTCGTTGTATCCCCTGTATCGGCATGAGCACTATCGACATGGGTGCTACTGACATTATCGGCAACAAAAGCCTCTCCCTCAACAAAATCATCAAAACCAGCAAAGTCTAAGGTAAAAGATTCTTCTTTTTGAGCTTCATTATGTTGATTATTCTGTAAATAACTCTCTGAGTCATCATTTAGCTCAATCGTCCCTATGTCACCGATATCAAATTCTAGCGTCTCATCAATTGTTATGCCCTCAGTCATCACGTCATCGACTGCTGTTCCATCTGAGACAGCATCTAACACTATCGTCTTATGCTGATCATCACCGCTAAACGCTTCTGCCAGTGCATCGTCACTGCTACTAACTGTATCAACAACAGGCTCTATCTCACCACCATCACCGTAACGCATGACAGAATCATCTTTTTCTTCTTCAGTCTCTACAAACAGCGGATCCTCCTGCAAGAAGGCATCTATTAGCGCGTTGGTTTGTTCAATACGTTGTAAGGTTTGTTCTAGTCTGTTATTATCCAGTACGTGTTGCGCTAAGTGATCAAAGAAAAACTCAAACTCGGCAATACTATCAACGGTTGCACCCATTACCTTCCAACTGACCCGACTCAACTGATTATCACGGAAGCGATCAAACAGCAAAGCAAAAGCATCTACTACTTCAATTGCTTCTGATAACTTCATTTCTAACAGTTTATCATTGACATCATTTAAAAACTCAGTCGTTGGAATCTGGGTTACATCATGGCTATTAGAATACTGTTTAAATTGATTTTTAATGGTCTCAATGCTAATACGCACTTGACGGAGTAACTGTGCTTGATCTAGTGGTTCCTCGATATTTTCTGACTGATTATCGTCACCACCAATGCTTTGCTTCATCGCAAAGACAGCACCATACAACTCCTGTAACTGCCGCTCGATTTGCCACTGAATTTGAGCAGAGTCCTCTTCATTGTCAGATTCTATGATGCGTCGTAGGTCTTCGATAATTAATTCTAGATAGGTGACATAAATCGCCCAACCACGACGATCCAAGCGTTGCTTAATGTCCGCTAGTGATTGAATTACCTGCTCTGGCTCTTGTAGCTGAAACAATACCTGTTCAAGCTGTTGTAGAATATTGGTAAAAAACTGAACTTTTTGGGGCTTTTCTATCTGAAGTTGTTGAATGACAGACTTTGTCTCTTCATCAATATGAGCAAGCAAGTTAATTTGTATGTAGAGTTCAGCGATTAATGATTCGTATATGATATCATCTTGATCAAAATTCTCTTCAGTCAATCTACCACCAAAGAAAGAATCAACCAAAGTAACTTCTAATACTTTATTTAACCGAGTAAATACTCTTTTATATTGCGCTGGCTTTGGGATGCTATTATTAGCTAAGCAACGCAACCATAACGTCGTTAAATACCACAAACGCTGTAATAATTGTACTTCACAGCTATGCCACAATAACTGGGTCAGTTTATATAATTGCGCAACCGATGGGCTATCATTGCTGTTATCAGAGATGAGTTGTTGCTGGTGAGATTGCCAAGACGCTTTTATGCTTTGTTTCTGTTTACTATCTAAAGGGATAATGCCTTGTTCAAGTTTAGGCAACTCAATAAATTGACTTAAAGTCTCATTAATCACACTGGCTTTAACCAGATCTGCCACTTTTGTTTGATTCGTCGTAAATTCATTCTCTGGTAATAACTGGGCAATATCTTCACTACTGTTGATTAATAATTGCTGATGATAACTACCAGAATAAGCATACTTACTCAACTCCATCCACAACAGCTTGTGTGAGTTGTAAGCCAAATTTATTAATGAATCAACATCACATTCTGTACCAGTACAGACATTCTCTTTATCTCTTGAACAACAGTCAATAACGTGTAAAGTCAATAAGCTCAATCTACTGGTCAAATCTGCAAACAATGGCAGATTTGCCACTATCATTGCCCCACTCAACTGATGATAGTCTCGAGCCATATCAACACAGATGGCACTGACAGCACCATCCCGATAATCTTGCCACTGTTCTGACAGGCTATCCATATACTCTTCAAAGATGGGCATCAACCAATCTAGAGAAAGCGAATCATTATGCTGTATACTCATAAAACTATCCTAAACTTCTATTATATTTTTTTACACATTCACTTAACTTTTTGCCATGCGTTGACTTGATCATCGACAACCCGCACCATCTGTGGATGTTGCCAACCAAATCCTTCACCTGGAGCTAGAACAATGTGACCTCCTAGCTTACACCTATCAACCAACCTTGCCAAAATATCCCTTTGATCAAACTGACGAAAATAAATCAGCATATTCTGACAGATAATCACATCTTTTCTTGTTAATAATTGAGCAGAAGACTGCCATAAACTATCTGATAAAAATATATTATTCTGAGCAAAAGAGACGTGTGGATACAGGCTTTTATCAACACTCCATTGGTCATTATCTTTAAAATCAGCTGCTGATAAATTGCTTTGATGTGGATGAATGAAGTGATGGCATTCTTCAGGAATATCTTTTATGAAACGGGCATCATAAACCGCCCGTTTTGCAGATCTGAGTGCTTTTTTACTGACGTCTGTACCTAAAACATGATAGTCTTCAATCCCTGCTTGAGCCAAGCTCATTGCAATCGACCAAACTTCCTGTCCTTCTGAACAACCAACACTCCATACACTAAAGCTTTTATCCTTATCCTGACGTTCATCATTGTATTGATCTGTATCAGCGTCTTTAGCAAGCTCTAAACTTTTGATTTGTTTTGATTTTGATTGTTGTTCTAGAGCAAGATCACAGATATAACCAATAGACTGCCGATGACGAAAAAACCGACTCTCCAATATTAATATTGAATCAAACAGCTCTTGTCTAAGGTCAGCATCAATATGTATCTGCCTCCAAAGACTTTCAATATCCAGATTGTAGGCTTCTGCCGTTGTACGAATGGCATTTATCAACCAATTGTGCTGTGCCACTGGTAAGACAAAACCAATCTGACTTTCAATATACTGTAGCCACCTGGGCAAAATTATCATTATCTTATCCAATAAGCCTTTGCACGAGTCATGATGATATTTATAAATGTCACGCGCATCTCTAATAATCCATCTATAAATACCATACTAGACAAGCTAAACTTACATATCGTTTGATAGTTTAAAACCAGATACAGACTCTTGCAGAGCTGCTGACATCTCATTTAACTGACCAACCGAACGTGCAGTTGCCAAAGTACCCGAAGAAGTCTGAGCAGTAATATCCTGAATAACGTTCATGGTACTAGAAATATGACTGGCCGACTGAGCCTGTTGTTGAGCTGCATTCGAGATGTTATGAATGAGGTCTGCCAAACTGTTCGATACCGTTTGTACTTCTTCAAGTGCCTCACCTGCGTCTTTTGCCAATTTTGCACCACGGACAACCTCAGTTGTGGTTGATTCCATCGAAGCTACCGCTTCGTTGGTATCTGCCTGAATGGTTTTAACCAGTGTTTCAATCTGTTTGGTTGCATTTGCAGAGCGTTCTGCCAGACGTTGTACCTCGTCCGCAACAACGGCGAAACCACGACCCGCTTCACCCGCCATCGATGCCTGAATCGCCGCATTCAATGCTAGGATGTTGGTCTGTTCTGCAATGTCGTTAATCAAGCCAACGATATCACCAATCTCTTGAGATGACTCACCAAGACGTTTAATACGTTTAGAAGTTTCTTGAATCTGATCACGAATGGTGTTCATACCTTCAATAGAGCGTTGTACCGTATCCGCACCATTTTGGGCAATGACAACCGAACGCTGGGCAACCGAAGCGGACTCAGAGGCGTTATGAGATACTTGGTCAATCGACACCGCCATCTCATTAATCGCCGCCGATACCCCAGCAATCTCTTGTGCCTGATGTTCTGATGCGTCAGCAAGCTCCACCGCGTTTGCCTGCGTTTGTTCAGACGATAGGGCAACCTTATCTGCCGTGGTGTTAATTGCCAATACCAATTGACGCAGTTGGTCAATCGCAAAGTTCACCGAGTCAGCAATGGCACCAGTGAAGTCCTCTGATACGGTCGCGTTTACCGTCAAGTCACCCTCTGCCAAATCGCCCAATTCATCAAGCAAACGCAGAATTGCCATCTGGTTGCGTTCGTTTTCTTCCTGAATCTTCCTCGCTCGCTCAGACTCAACTTCCAAGTCTTGACGCTGGCGCAAGGTCTCACGTTCAACGAGTAATCGCTCATGAGATTCACGCTCAGACATCGCCTTTTTCGCACTAAATAAGACAACTATCAGAGCGACAATGGTAATCCCCATCAGCAGAACCGTATAAACAACACCTGCCCCTTTTATTAATAATAAAATAACAAGTAAAGCACAGGCGATACTAACCGTGATAAAAACCCACAGAAAAATAGTCCATATATTATTTTCACTACTCGAACTTACGACACCGCTATTTGCAGTTGCTACATCACTCATGGTAGTTTCCTCAGTAACTTATTCATTGCTAACCATTTATTGACAACTTATTGATGATGAGATTCAACCAATATGTTTAATTCATTTTCAATAATATTTATTTTTTTGTTCAAGACCTGCTCAGATAAGTTTCATCTATTATCTAGCACATCCACAACAACACCTAAATTTAACACTTATATTTATCTACAATCCATTGTTTTACATTGCACCGAGTCATTCTTAAGCAACCATCATTCTATTACGGACATTTACGGACTCACAATTGCAAACGGACGGCTACAGGCATATATACAGGCACACGACAGACACCCTACGTGACAAACACCTAAGACATTTATCTGGCAGCATCTGCATAGTGCTTATCATTTGCCAACAAGCTTGGCATAAACACTACCCATTCCTCACCTTCTTTAACAAACTTGCCATGAGTATAACGAACAAAGGGCGAGTCTTCTGGTAAAGATTCATCGCGATAATGCACTTCAGTAAATTGCTGAATACCCAATACGTTATCCACCACTAACCCTGAAAACAGCTTATCTCTATCAACAACCAATACCTTTTTTTGACTAAGTCTAGGCTGCCTACTCTCTACTTTTAAGAACCTTGCTAAATCTGTCAACGGCAACAACCTACCTCGCACGTTTGCCAGTCCAAGCAACCACGGCTTAACCAAAGGCATACTGGCAAACTCTGGCATCGCTAACACTTCAGTTACCTCACCCATAGGAGCTACCATCCGTTGTCCTGCCAGCTCAAAGACAATACCTGTCCACTGAGCTTGCTGTAAGTTACCACGTCCAGTCTCACGAGCTTTTGCCAAATCCGCCAAACGTAATAATTCAATAAATCCTCGTGACGCCACTGTTATTCTCCTATCGCTTTTAAGCAATGATTAACCATCTACACACCCAGCAACCCAATCTGTCCATTAAAGATAAATACCGTTATTGGGTTTAGGTGGAACTGGTTTTGATGGTACAGATGCTGTTGCCTGTGGTGCTGAGCTTACGGTCGTCTCTTGCGTCACTGATGCACTTGCTTGAGCGGTATTATTAACCGCTACTGGACGAACGCTTTTAATAATGTCTAATAGCTCTCTTTCGTGAAACGGTTTGGTTAAATATTCTTTTGCCCCTTGACGTTTACCCCACACTCTATCCGTCTCTTGATCTTTAGTACTAACGATAACAACAGGAATATGCGCCGTTGTCTTATTACGAGTGATTTTTCGTGTTGCTTGAAAACCATTCATCTCGGGCATAACAACATCCATCAGAATAACATCAGGCACATGCTCTGTCGCCAACTGAATGCCTCGCTCTCCATTCGTTGCTTCTAGCACAGTAAAGTTATTCTTCTTCAAAATATCACGAAACTTTGCCATTTCTGACGGAGAATCGTCGATAACTAAAACTGTTGTCATTTTTTCACTCCCAATTGCGTTCACTGTTAACTCAACCAGCCCGCTTTAACCATTGTTAAAAAACTATTATCAAAATTAAAAAAGTTTATGAAAAGTCCTAAAGACCCCCCAATGCCCATTAATACAACACAAATCACAGCCAACAACAAACCACAGTATAAGGATAAGTCACCACCCAACATTCAGCTTAACGCAAGCTAAAGCAACTTGTTTATCCTTATTCACACCCACTTATCTGCGCTCATCATCTGGCAATTGCGTACTTGTCTTTACTTGTACTGTTTAATAGCATTGAATAGTTCATCTTTACTAAAAGGTTTGGTAAGGTATTCATCAGAACCAACAATACGACCACGAGCCTTGTCAAACAGACCATCTTTTGATGACAACATAATCACTGGAGTATTGGCATATTCAGGATTATTCTTAATCAAAGCACAGGTTTGATAACCATCCAAACGAGGCATCATAATATCACAAAAGATAATGTCTGGTTCGTGATCGACAATTTTTGCTAAAGCATCAAAACCATCGACTGCTGTCGATACCTGACACCCTGCTTTTTGCAATAATGTCTCTGCCGTACGACGAATGGTCTTTGAATCATCAATCACCATAACTTTTAAGTCATTAAAATTGGTTTCCATTTATCAATACCTTATATAATTTAACTGTAACGTGTATAAAACTTATTTTATCAATACATACAAAAATAAGCGTGTAAATCATTAAATCTAACCACCGTCACCGGTACCATTTGTGGTCTTTTTTATGTTGACAGGATGCCCCTAAATACCAGAGCTTCACATGACAATACAACCAGGACGATCGAGCAAACAATTTTACCTCTCATTTTTAGCATAATTACCAATTTTTTTCCACTAGTTTTTAAATGAGTCCACAAAATAAGTTGCTGAACCACCAAAGCGGTCTTAAAATTCGCTAAAAAGCAGATAAAAAAGTAGCACTTTTATCTATATTTTGTCATTATATACCCATCCGAAAGAATATGCTATTTCCTATGTTTAACTTGATAAAAATTATCAGTCTCAGATCGCCTTTATCCAAACCATTGGTACAAATGCTGTCCATAAGTTCAATGGTCGTAGCTGGTTGTGTATTGCCTGCCTGCCAACAACCAACACAGGAAACACAAGTTATTGAAATACAAGATGATATCGGTAAAATATTTATCACTGATGAATCCATCACGGTTCAACCAGAGCATATCGCTCATATTAAATCAGAACGCTATCAACCTAGCCTGAGTTTGTATGGTCGGCTGACTCCAATTAAACAAAGCTTTATTCGTGCACCACAAAACATAAAGCTATTACAGGTGGCGGTGGATAACCAAGAGATGGTAAGCAAAGGTCAGCTATTATTTACCGCCCTACCGGTTGCTGATACGAATACAAAGCCTCTTAAACAAGATGACAAGCACATCACATCTACAAAGCATACAGACAATACAATACCTCAACCCATAGCACCTAAACACACAACATCTCAACACTTAACCCCTCAACCTACAGAGGATACGATTGACATCAGCTATGACACAGCTTATCACGATATTAACCGCAAGCGTGTCAAACCAATTTCTATTGTTGCCCCTTTTGCGGGTAAAGTACAACATTTATATTATCAACAAGACAAAGTCGTGAATAACTTTGCACCCACAGTTGTTAGAAACAATCAACCACTGATGATACTCAGTGATGAAAGTGATTGGCAGTTTATCAGCCTGTTACCGGCTTATACTCAATCTAAGCTCTCTATCGGACAACATGTCAATTTTAGTCCACGCCTTGATAATAAAAAATCGAGTAACAATAAAAATCATAATTCAGTTAAGTTAACAGGACAGATTAGTGATATTGCCACCCATAAAAATAAAGCAATGAGTGTGACTGTACGTGTACTGCCTGATGATAATCGTCCCTTTCCGCTTAAGCAAGGCTTACCAGTGCAAGGAAAGGTTGACTACGGACAGATAGAGGTAGGGACTCTAATTGCACAATCTGGCGTTCATCCCATTTTAACCCACGAAACTTATGGTGGTCTGGCAACAGATTTATCGGTATTTAGCCAGCCTAATGCTCATGTGGTCGCTCCTGTAAAAGCCTATGTGTGGATAGTCAATCATGACCGTCAATTAAAACGACAGGTGGTGGATGTGATTTCTTTTGATAAACAAAGTAAGCAATATCTGGTCGCAGGTATTCCCAGTGAGGTGCTAATATGTTTGGTAGATTTGCCTCGCTCTGCTCAAGGTCGCTTGTTAAAAGTATCTTAGAACTTAAAAATACCTTAGAGCTTGGAAAGCTCTTAGAGCAAAACTTCTGATTATCAATAGCAACATTAGCAGGACTTGTGTTACATTAGTCTAATATAGTAACAATTTACCTGTTGTTAGTAGATACGATTGGGTATGATAATAATGTGAAGCGTATTCGCGTAGTTTATTATTAGTCGTATTTATTCATAATTTAAACAATAATTAAGAGGTATTAACAACCATGAGCAAGCAAATTTTACTTATCGAAGATGATCCAGATTTATCCGAGTTAATCAGTGACTATCTATCAATGAACTATTATGATGTCATCCCTGCGGTAACAGGACAAGCAGGGCTAGATACCTTGAACGCCAAAGAGCGTGACATCGATCTGATTATTTTAGATTTAATGTTACCTGATATGGATGGGATGCAAGTTTGTCAGACTATTCGCAGTAGCAAAAATATGCAGATTAATAAAGTCCCTATTGTTATGCTCACTGCCAAAGGTGATACCACTGACCGTGTATTAGGGTTAGAAATGGGAGCAGACGACTATATTGCCAAGCCCTTTGAACCTCGTGAATTGCTCGCTCGTATCCGTGCTGTATTGCGCCGTCACGACCAACCCAATCAGGTAGAAAATCGAGTAGATAGCCTAACATTTGGACGCCTACAAATATTCCCAGATAGCCATGAAGTCAGCATAGATGGGGAGTCTATCCGCTTAACCACGCATCAGTTTCAGCTATTGCACTATTTTGCCTCCAACGCTGGCAAAGTACTCAGCCGAGAACAATTATGGCAAGCCATGCCAAATGACGATAGCTCTGACAATATCGACCGAGCCATTGATGTGCATATCTCTCGACTACGTGCCCTGATTGAGGACAACCCCCGTCAGGCAAAACGCATTATTACTGTACGTGGTGTTGGTTATCAGTTTGCGACAGATCAAGTGTAACAACTAAGCAGCCATGTAAACAGCCATGAAGTTATTCCGCTTTCGCTCCGTCTTTATTCAGCTCTTTGTCAGCGTAATGTTGGCATTGATTCTGTTTGCGATGGCGATGATTTTTTTGACGAAAGTTGTACAAGATAAAAATAACGATGTCCGTTCTGAGATTCTTGCAGGGCAAGTGATTGAACAGATCAATCCTTTTTTACGTGAATTAAATGAAGCTCCTAACCGTCTGCAAACTCGCTTTATGCTTGCAGTGGTCAAAAAAAGCCTTGATATCTTTGATGAATCCTTAGATGCAAAAATGGGCGTGTATAATCTTGAAGGTCAACTACTTATCCAAACTGAAGGTAGTGACTTACCTAAGACGCTCCCCGAACCGCCATCGTGGTTTGCCAAAACCTTTCCCACCTTAGCGGGTGTACCGCCAACCACCAGTGCCAGAGTATTAAGCCCTGCCGGTTATACTCTGTTTCTTGAGCCTAGACAGTCGCCTAAACACAACGCCTTAACAGCTATGTTTAACCTGTTTACAGGGACGGTATTACTATTGTTAATTATGGCGGTAGCGCTATGGTGGATTGCTCACTCCATTACCTGGCGAATCAATCAAATGAACAAACAAATGGTACAGCTGGGCGAAGGTGACTTTAGTGTGCGTGTCCCTGTGCTTGGAAAAGATGAAATCAGCACTTTGGCAAAAGGATTTAACCAATCGGCAGAAAAAATCGAACAACTCATTAACGCCAATAATCTACTGCTTGCTCATGCATCGCATGAGTTTCGTACTCCCATCACTCGTATCCGCCTACAAGTTGAAATGATGGATATGCTAGCCGAACAGCTTCCCGATAGAAGTCAGGCCATGTTTATTAAAAGGGCTAATGCTATTACCAAAGACTTGACAGGGCTCAATGATTTAATCGAGAGCATCTTGCTCGTGAGTCGATTAGATGCAGGACATGCATTACAACAGGTTGTTGATCTCGATATGTATGAGCTGGTCGCACAAGAGACACAACATTATCCTGAGGCCAGCCTTATTGGTGAGTCCATTCAAATACAAGGACAATCCAAACTACTGACTCATCTTATCCGTAATCTATTAAACAATGCGCTTATTCATGGAGTTGCACCAATACAGGTCTATCTATATGGTGTAGAAACTAAAGAACAAGCAATCCTTATCCCAGAGCGTCTAACTCATAAGGCTTATCCAGAAGTGATAGAAGGAGAGACAGACACAAATATAGAGGAGATAAAAGATAATCTGCTGGTTGATCACTCACCGGTTAATGAGGCGATGATACAACAAACCAGCACCCCGCACGCTTTAGATATGTATCTGATAGCAGAAGATACAGCAGACTCAATACAAGATAATAAACAAGCAGCCATAGTAACAACAGAAACAGCAAACACTGATACAACCAAAGCTGATAGCTCAAATATAAACAATGGCAGAATGTCTAAAATACGAGCGAAACTACCCGCTCGACCAAAATTACCAACCAAACTCCCTTCACTGACCAGTAATAAAAACAAACCGGATGCACCAAACTATCATTACCTTGCTCTGGCAGTCGTTGACCAAGGTTCTGGCATTCCTAAAGATAAACGAGAAGATATCTTTAGCCCCTTTGTACGTCTTAAACAAGAAAAGAAAGGATCAGGACTGGGCTTGTCATTGGTCGCCCAAATTGTCGAAGCCCATCAAGGACAGATCAGCACAGATACGTGGCAAGGGCATACCCGCTTTTTGGTCGTGTTACCCGTTGCCCTTGATAAAAGTACCATACCAGCAAAAACATTCGACAAGGCTAAGTCTTCATAAACGCCTGTCACACCCCCCTCAACCACTGTACTTCAGTCACTGCGTTTAGGCCATGCTGGGAACTCAACCCCAAGCTTAGTGCTCAAGCCCAGCAACCAGACGATAGACACCCAACAACGCACTGGCGATAATAGCAAAAAATCCTAAATAGGCAAGCATTGAATATTTACCACCTTTACCTTCCCATATTTGCAACTCAACCTCTTCAAAGATAAAGTTCTCTTGCCTGCTTAAGCCGGCCTGCACTGCATAATCACTATCTTCTGAATTTACATTCAAAGAAAAAGGATCTGAAGGTAATATCAACAGCACTGATTCATTAGCATCATATTCATGGGTATCCTCCTCTCGAAAAATTTCTGGAGACATTCCATCCGTTGATGACATCACCCCACCCATGAAGCGTACATCGACCTCTCCCTCTCGCTGGGTCTTACCTCTAGCAACAATCACAAAACGGTAAGGGTTATTCTTTTGCTCTACCATAAAGTTTATAAACAACAATTGCTCATGATCTTGTTTTAAAAATGGCTTAGGCAATCTATCAGAGTTTAGCTCATCTATCAATTCCTGATCGACCTGAATGGAAGTCAATAATTTTTGTCCATACTCACCCTTGCGAGGGGGATGGTCTGCTTGTCCACAACCAACGAGCGCTAAAACAACGACAGATAAAATAAAGCACAATACCTTGATCATCCATGATCGATTACTAAACTGACTTTGCTGAAAAAATAACACAAGCATCTCCTAACTTCCATCTAATACCATACCGTCCATTCCAGCTTAATACGGAGCGTAAGCCACTTCTACATCACCATCATCAAAGCTATCATCAGAGTCGTTATCTTCACGATTCAGTTCTTCACGTTTCGCTTTTTTCGCTTCTCGATAGGCTTGTTTTTGTTCTTCGGTATTATGACGAACTTCTGCTTCTAAACGAGCAAATCTCTCTCGTTGTTCCTCGGCAAAGATAGGATCTTCTAATTCACGCTCTTGTTCACGTTCAATATCATTCATAAGATGATATTTCACCTCATCAACGCCTTCTCCAGTCAAGGTTGAGGTGCGAAATACCATACCTGTCCAACCAATCTCAGCCACGATATGGGTACAAATCTCATTCAACTCTTCTTCTGGAACTTGATCTATTTTATTTAAAACTAAAATTTGTGGTAATTTTGCCAATTCTGGTGAAAATTTTTCTAATTCAGCCAAAATTACTTTGGCATTTTCGACAGGATCGCTCTGATCTATTGGTTTAATATCGACAATATGCAACAAACGGCGAGTACGAGCCACATGCTTTAAAAAGCGAATACCCAAGCCTGCTCCCTCTGACGCCCCTTGGATGAGTCCTGGAATATCTGCCATCACAAATGAGCGATGTTTACCAATATCAACCACACCTAGATTAGGGGTAAGCGTGGTAAAGGGATAGTCAGCAACTTTTGCCTTAGCGGCTGATACTTGACGAATAAAGGTTGATTTACCTGCGTTTGGTAAGCCAATCAAACCAACATCAGCAACGACTTTTAGTTCAAACTTTAACTCTTTTAGCTCACCTTCTGTACCCTTGGTACATTTACGTGGCGCTTGATTGGTAGAGCTTTTAAAATGAGTATTACCCAAACCACCTGTACCGCCTTTTGCCACTAGTAGCTCTTGCCCTTTTTCAGTCAAATCACCAATGACTTCATCGCTATGCATATCAATCACGGTTGTACCAATAGGAACAATCAGATAAATATCATCTGCTCCTTTACCAGAGCAGTTACGACTACCACCATTTTCACCACGCTTAGCATCATAACGACGGGTAAAGCGATAATCGACTAGGGTATTGGTATTATCATCAGCCACAACATAGACATCACCACCATCACCGCCATCACCGCCATCAGGACCACCTTTTGGTACATATTTTTCACGACGAAAACTAATGATACCATTACCACCATCGCCTGCTTTGACCGTCACTTTTGCTTCATCAATAAATCTCATAACAGCTTTCCAAAATATTTATTTATAAAAATTGCTCTAATTATCTCATATTTAGTCGTTTTTTTATACCATTACAACAAACTGAGCATAACAAACTATGCTAAAATACGACGACTTATGTCAGAATACGATAAAATCGAACTTTTACAGCGTATTTACAATCAACAGCCCTACACAATAATCCCTTATTATTAGGGCGTGTTGAGAATCCAAACGTTAGGACTGCTGATAAGCAAAATTGTTCCAAACTAGGAAGAAAACGCAATTAATATCAAGATATTGATAAGTTTTTTGACAACGTTTGGGGCA
>PDWI01001435.1_pt1 | contig 37676 bp, 30 predicted proteins | sample 1430891 | NCBI WGS metagenome assembly PDWI01 (sample SAMN01162508, study PRJNA174530) | Oral metagenome, whole genome shotgun sequencing project. | biome: Marine environment; feature: Marine mammal; material: Swab sample of the gingival sulcus; isolation source: swab sample of gingival sulcus... | reverse complement strand
CAGCCTGTACGAATAAAACTCGTCCGGATGGCAGGATGTGCATAAATATCCGGTTCCTATGCGTTTTTCTGAAACTCCGGCGTGCATGAGCCGCTCTTTATTGGCCTGTGCGATATCCAGTAAAAGCGGTTTTCTGAACACTTTTGCCGAATAGGGAAAATGCTGCATAAATGTCTGTTTAACTTCTTTGCCCACATTGTAGCAGCACGGACCTATTCCGGGGCCGGCGGCGGCCACTAAATCTTCGGTGCGGCTGCCGCCTCTGCGCAGTTTCCATACAGCTTTTTCCGCAATACCGGCGGCCGTACCTCTCCAGCCGGCGTGGGCCACAACACCCCTGTGGCGCGCTGGATCGTAAACAATAACAGGATGACAGTCGGCCAGCTGTACGGCCGCAATCACGCCGCTCATACCCAGCTCCACCCCGTCACAGTTACTGTGCCATATAAGCTTATTACACCCGGCCGCATCGGCAATACGGCTGCCGTGAACCTGTCTGCACAGCTCCCATGCGTTTTCTTTCAGTTCCAGAGCTTCTGCCGCGCAGGCGCGGCCGGCAGCACTGGAAAAATCCCGCCCAACTGCGCGGGTTGTCAGTACGGCCCTTATTCTGTCCCGGTAGTTTTCAAAAATTTCCCAGTAATAAAAAGTTTTGCCGTTTAATTCACGGCGTATCATTCCGCTGTGCTTCATGGTATATACTATGCGCTGAGGGGGAATGTTATGCCAAGAGCAGTTGTTTTTCTGGCTGAGGGCTTTGAAGAAGTAGAGGCTGTTACGCCCATTGATTATCTGCGCCGCGCCGGAGCGGAAGTTGTGATAGCCGGGGTTGGTACAAAGTGTCCCCGGGGTGCCCGGGGAATAGCCGTTCAGGCCGATGCGGACGCCGGGGAACTGTCGGGTTATTTTGACGCGGCCGTTCTTCCGGGAGGTTTGCCCGGAGCCGATAATCTGGCTGCTTCAGCAGCGGTCCGCTCTTTCTGTGAAGAGCTGTGGAATTCAGGAAAGCTGATTGCCGCCATCTGCGCGTCACCGGCTGTTGTTCTGGGTTCCTTCGGCATGCTCAAGGGGCGGAGTTTTACCTGCTATCCGGGCTGTGAAGAGGGGCTTCAAGACGCTGTTTTCAAGGAAGAACGCGTGGTGACTGACGGTAATTTGATTACCAGCCGGGGAGCGGGGACGGCCGGTGAATTTGCCCTGGCCATTATTTCTTATCTTTTTGACAGGGAAAAGGCTGCGGCCGTGGGAAAATCGGTTCTTTTCAAATAGCTGAAGTAAAAGCGGCCGCCGGGAAAATCTGCAGCCGGGAAAATCTGCCGCTGGGGGAAATCCGCCGCCGGGAAAAGCGGCCGCCGGGGAAAGCCACAGCCGGGGAAATCCGCCGCCGGGAAAATCCGCAGTCAGGGGAAATCCGCAGTCAGGGGAAATCCGCAGTCAGGGGAAATCCGCAGTCAGGGGAAATCCGCAGCCGGGAAAAGCGGCAGCCGGGGCTTTCTGCGGCCAGGGCCCCCCGGCCGCAGATAAGCTTTATGGAACTATTCAGCCGGCCAGAATGTCTTTCAGTCCGGGATTCTTTTCCAGGTCGCGTTTCAGAGCGGCGTCTCTGGCCTTGTTGCGGTAGCCGGCACTCTGGAACGAGTAGGTGAAGTTTGTGTGGGCATCGTAGGTGCCGTTCATCAGGGCGTAGGCGTCTTCGGTCATTACCAGCTCTTCGTCGGTGGGTATAACAAAAACCTTAACCGGAGAATCATCAGCGGAAATGCAGGTTTCAGCGTTCCGTGAATGGGAAAGATCGTTCTTTTTGGGATCGATCTTAATTCCCAGATTTTCCAGTCCCTTCAGTGACTCCCAGCGGTAGGTGGGGTTCATCTCACCCACACCGGCCGTAAATATAACGGCATCAACACGTCCCAGAGCCGCCGAATAGGCGCCGATGTACTTGCGGATTCGGTAGGTTTCCATGTTCAGGGCCAGAGTGCAGCGTTCATCGTTTTTCTTAACGCCTTCGTGCACATCACGGCGGTCAATAAATTTTTCGGTAATACCCAGAATGCCGCTCTTCTTGTTCAGAATGGAATCCATTTCGGCAGCCGATACGTTTTCATTCTGCATAATGTAAGTGGCAATGGCCGGGTCCATATCGCCGGAGCGGGTTCCCATAATTAAACCTTCCAGGGGTGTCATACCCATGGATGTATCGTAGCTGCAGCCGTCCTTTACAGCGCAGATGGAGGAGCCGTTACCGATATGGGCAATAATCAGGTTGGTTTCCAGAGGGTTCTTTTTCAGCAGCGCTGCGGCGCGTTTGGCCGTGTAGATGTAGCTGGTGCCGTGGAAGCCGTAACGGCGAACCTTGTATTTTTCGTACCACGCGTAGGGAAGGGCGTACATGTAGCTGCTGGCCGGCATGGTCTGATGCCAGGCTGTATCCATAACAGCCGAGTGGGGAACATTCGGCAGAACTTCCTGAGCCGCCCGGATACCGGTAATGTTGGCCGGATTGTGCAGGGGGGCCAGCGAACTGCAGGCTTCCAGATCTTTGAGAATGGAATCATTAACAATAACCGATTTTGTAAATGTTTCACCTCCGTGAACCATGCGGTGTCCTACTGCCTTGACCGCGCTCATATCGGTAATGCAGCCGTATTCGGGATGAACAAGAGTTTCCATAATCCAGGCAACCGCGGCCTTGTGGTCCGGGCAGGACTTTTTGTCTTCGTAATCGGTTTTTCCCGGTGTTTTATGTTCAATGTTCGAAATATCCTGTCCAATGCGTTCAACCAGACCGACACCCAGTACTTCCTTTTTGTCCCAGTCATAAACCTGGTATTTGGCTGAGGACGAACCGCAGTTAAGCGTGAGAATAACCATAGAGAAGCCTCCGAAATCAATAAAAAAATAATGTTCCTTATTTTCGCACAGTCACCGGGTGAAGGCAAGCGGGAGGAAGAGGAAAACCCGTCTTGGGCACGGCTTGAACTGTTTCTGGTTACCGGGGGGAGGCTGGGGTAACGCCCCGGCGGCCGGGGCCTGGAGGTGATTCGTTACCCGGTGAAGGCAAGCGGGAGGAAGAGGCAAGCCTTCTCATCCGGCATTCTTTTTCAAGCAGCAGAAGCTGCCGGCTGGTTAACACATGTATGCGGTGTTTTAACGGCCTGTTTGCGGGGGCTGAATTTACGCTTAGCTTCCGCCGCCGGAACAGACGTGCTCCCTGCATTAACGGCGCTGTCTGCGCTTCCTGCCGGGGAGGCGGGAATTCTTGTGCCTTTCTGCGGTATTTCCTGACCGGGCTGCTGGCGGTGCTGCTGTTTTTATTTATTCCATCAGAGCCGGTTTGCGCTTTACCGTCAGAGAAAATGGAATGCGGCATATCTGTTAATTTTGCCGGTGGCGGACAGGCACACCTGCTGTACTACGGCCCGGAATGGAACGCAGGTTTCAGCTGTAACTGGAAACGCAGCACCGGTATGGCCGCCTTTAACGGTTTTAATCTGGCCATTGGGCATTTGGAAGAGAGCGGTCTTATTCACCGGCTGCGTCATCCTTCTTTGTCCGGGCTTTTTGAGCTCTCTCAGTCAGAAAAAACGCGTTTTACGGCCAGACTGCGTACAGCTTCCTGTTCAAGGTTCGGGGCAGCCTGGATGCCCTGGAATGGCCGCATCGGTCTGGCTGCGGAAAAGACAGAGAGGGGGGCTGAGTTGAATCTATGGACTGTTGCTCTCAGCTCCAGTCTGTGGAAATGGGAAATACTGGGTTCTTTTTCGTTTGCAGAGGAGACGCCGGAAGATAATTCCTGGTATCCGTCTTCTGCTGTTGTACCAGGCGGCTGTTATATACATTCGGCATCCCGGCTGATTTACCGCGCAGAAAAATGGAAGGCGGGTTTTACCCTTATGGGTTCGGGCGGGCAGCGGGTAAGGCCGGGGTATCTCGCTCTTGTTTCGGCGGCTTGTTTTTTGGGGGAATGGAAACTGGGGCTGCGCGGACTGTATGCAAGCAGTTTTTTCCGCTGCGGGAAGCTTGAACGTTTGTCCTTTCATGCCGGAGGGGCGGCTGAAGTATGCCGTTCTCCGGGGCGCGGTTTCCGCTTTAAAGCAAGATGTCAGCTGAAGGACCGGCAGTTTAAGGGTTTTGTGGAGAGCGGCTGGGCTTTTCAGCGGTTTATTATTCTGGCCGCATTGAATGAAACACCCGGAGTGTTCTGCAAACTGGCCTGGTTCAGCGGAGGCGCGGAATTATCCGTTCAGACCCAATGGAACGGCGGGGAAGAGTGGCAAACGTCTCTGGAAGCCTGCTGGACTGAACCCGGCCCTTTGAGGATGAATGCATGTTTGTTGCTGCTGAAGCAAGGTGTAAAAACCCGGTGTAATGTCAGAACAGGTCTGGGTATTGAAACCGCCGAAGGAAGGCAGCTTTTACTGAAAATGGAACTGAACGGTTTACCCTGGAACCTTAAAACAGGCAGCGTGTCCTTAACGCCGTCAATGGGATATTTTTCTATACGGTATGTCTGTAAAAAAACACCAGCACCCGGGCAATGAAGAGTTTATCAGCACGCAGGCCGGGGCAAAAGCCGCGGGGGCGGAGCTTCCTTTTTGTGCGGGTCTCTGTTAACCTGTATTATTCAAAACTCTGCGGGAGTTATGGAGAACAGTTATGTCTGAAGCGAATATTCCTTATTTGAAAAGTATACGCAACATCCTTGTCATATTTCTGGCTGTTACCGGCTTTGTCCTGCTGCATCAGCTTTCGCATTTACTTCTGCCTCTGGTACTGGCCGGTCTGCTGACCATTCTGGCCCTGCCGCTTGTTAATATTCTGGAAAAAATACGTATTCCCCGGTTTTTGATTACCCTGCTTGTTGCCGTTCTTACCCTGGGACTGCTGTGGGTGGTTGTTTCCCTGATAAGCGGAACAGTGCAGCAGATTGTGTCTCAGCGCAACGTTCTGGCCCGGCAGCTGGCCCAGAAGATCAACATGATTTTTCTCTGGGCGGCCGGGGTTATTCCCGGTTTTGATGCTGAGTCATTCTGGGTTGAGACAGCTAAAGTTCTGACTCCCCAAAAAATATCCGGCTTTATAGCAACTGCTCTGGGAACTCTGGGAGACTTCGGCTCCTCCTTTATGCTTTTTCTCATCTACTATCTTATTTTTCTTTCCGGAGCTACCGGCTATAAAGCCTATGTCGAATACGTTACCGGTCAGGAAGGAAACCGCGGAACACGGGAGATATGGCATCTGACCCAGGAAAGTTTTTCGGCGTACATGGGCATTAAAACGCTTATCAGTCTTCTTACTGGTGTTATTGCAGGAGTTGTGTGCGCTCTTTTTGGACTCCAGTTTGCACTTTTCTGGGGATTTTTGGCGTTCCTGATGAATTTTATTCCTTCCATCGGCTCCATTCTGGCCACACTTTGTCCGGCCCTTATGGCGCTGATTCAGTTTGACAGTGCCGGTATGGTTCTTGGTTTGGTTGCCCTGTTGGGTTTATCCCAGTTTCTTATTGGAAGCGTTCTTGATCCCATGATTATGGGAAACAGGCTGAGGCTGAACACCATAACCGTTATATTCGGACTGCTGTTCTGGGGATATATCTGGGGAATACCGGGAATGCTTCTGTCTGTGCCGCTCATGGTAATGGTCCGTCTTATTCTGGAACGTTCAGAGGATCTGTCCATACTGGCCCGCATAATGGGTAATCCGGTTAAGCAGCAGAGAAAGAATCCGGCTCTTTACACCCGGATAGTGGATAAAAATACACCTCAGCCGGATGCGGCTTCCTCAGAGGATTAGGCCTGTTCCCGCAGGCGGCTGTTGCAGAGAGTGGAGCTGTATTGTTCACGTTTCCATGGGGGAATTATAATAATTTCCGGGCGGTATTCCGGCCGGGTTTTTAACCAGGAAATCAGATCTGTATGCAGGTGGCTCTGATCGTGCCCCAGACAGATAACATCAGGGTTAATACGTTCAATAACACCGTAGGTGTGAATTTGTTCATCAGAGAAAACAGCATTGTCCACCAGGCCGGAAGAAAGCAGCGCTTCTTTCCGCTGTTCTTCGTTTTTTAAAGGCGCCATTCCTTTCCACTTGCTGACAAACGCGTCTCTGGCAATTGCGGCCGTCAGCTCACTGCCGTTCAGCCTGGCCTGGCGGAGAAACCAGCGGTGTCCGGGATGAATAATGTCAAAAGTGCCGAATACAAGAATTTTCCTGCTGTTGTCAGTCATAGCCGCTATTATACTTATCCGTCTTTTGCCGGGAAAGTGGAAGGGCCGCCGGATTATGAGCATTTTTCTGATAGACCAAGTATGTTTTTTATTGTAAAATCTTTTAAAGATTACGAAAATGGTAATATTAGGAGGCTGAGTAATGCAGGTTCTCAAAGATGAAGTGCGGCAGCGCATTCTCAAATCATCAATCAAAGAATTCAGAAAAAACGGATTTGCAAAAGCCTCAATGAGGGTTATTTCAGCCAATGCTTCCATGACAGTGGGAAATCTTTACCGCTATTACAGCAACAAGGAAGAGCTTTTCGGGGCAGTGGTAGAGCCGTTATACGAAAAAGTGAAAACTTTGAATGAGCCGACTTCCGAAAAGGCAGGGGCCCGGCTGAACACCCTGTTAAGCGGTCTTGAAGAACTGCATTCTCAATACAGTAAAGAGTGGTTTCTTTTGTTTGCAGGCAGTGAGGGCACTCAATACAGAAAAGTTGTAACAGATATACATATTCTTTTAGGAAATGCGCTCGGGGATATCCTGGAAAAGGAAGGTCAGTCTGCTGAAATTGCCGCTCCTTTGGCCTCGGCGGTACTGTACGGTCTGACAAGCATGGTGAGTTCCGGGAATTCTTCGTCAGCTGTTCTGAGCAGTCATTTCCTGCAGTTTATACTGGGTAAATACACACAGAACGCGGCCTGAGAGTTCTTTCTGCAGAGGGCCGGGTATACCTTGATTTATGCCCGGCCGGCGTTATTTAATTTTTTTTCTGTTTTTATAAATATTGCTTTGAAATAACTGATATTTGTGATAAGTTACACCAACAATTATTAATAAAATGTACCTGGAATACTATGTTTATGCTTTCAGCGTGGAAGTTGCCAGGAGGTTTTATCGTGCGTAAATATACTTTTCTTCTTATTCTGCTTTTATTAACAAATGTTCTTTTTGCGGGAACTTTATTTGAAGACATAAAAAATATAAGTGATCCGTTTGTAGCCGACATTGGCGGTTTTAATTCTTTTATGATAAATCCGGCCGGAACTGCCGGTCATTCCGGCTTTGATTTTTCCGTGAACGGCGGTTTCCAGTCCAGTATCAACGATCTGAAACTCATTAACGCTCTTACCAGTTTGGCCCTGAAGCAGTCATCCAGCGGTTTTACAGACGCTAACTTAATGGAGACAGTGTCAGTTTTTTCTGATTTGTACAATGAAGGTCTTGTTAATGATTCCCTTTTTAACGGGCTGTTTAACGGTGTTACCATGCCTGTGTCTGACTGGGGCGATATGGATCAGATAGAGTCGGCCATATCGGGGCTTTCAGATGCTGATATGGATCAGATATCCTCCAATATTAATGACATTATGGAGGGAACCAATGCCGCTTTTTTCTCGGGGCTGCCTTCGGGGAATATGAATCTGGATTTTCTGGGTTCTTTTAAAAGCGGTTTTCTTGTGAATGGCTGGGGATTTGGAATTTACAATCAGTTATTCAGCCTGATTTCTATTGACACGGTTTCTCCTCGGTATGGAATAGAAAACGTCTATAACGAACTGGGCCTTATGGCCGGCGGTGCCTTTAAAATTCTAAACGGAAAGCTGGCACTTGGTGTTATGGGTAATTACAGTCTCCTTATGAAGAGTAACTCCTTTACTAAAATGAATGATTTTCAGTCCCTGCTGAGTAATAATATCAATTACGGCTACAGCTGGGGTGTTGATATTGGTGCTGTATGGCGTCTCTCACCAACCTTGAATTTCGGGTTTGTCTTGAACGATGTTGCAGGTTTTACGCAAGCTGATACCCCCTATAGTGCGGCCGGTATTGATGGCTTCTTCAGCGATCAGGCCTATCTGATGAAGCAGTTTGATTACAAGGTAACCATGGATATGGATACAGGTATTTCATGGCATCCCGACTGGTCCATTGTCAAAGCACGGTTCGGAGCGGATTTGTACAATACTGTCAGCTACATTCGTGATGTGGCAGAATCCGGCGAGAGTTACAAGGATGCCCTGTACAGGAGTCTGCATCATCTGAGGCTGGGTGCTGACTTTACTTTTTTTAATTTTCTGACACTGGGCGCCCAGTATAACCGTCATTATATTTCTGCCGGAATTGGTTTTGATTTTATGATTATGGAAATTCTTGCCGAAGCAAAAATGAATGATCGGTTTATCCATGAAAATTCTTTTAAGGATATGCCGGTGGCCGCCGATCTGCTGATTCGTTTCTATTACGATGACAAGCGCTGATCAGGCGTCGGCAAACTGCAGTTTATACAGATTGGCATAAACTCCATTTAACCGCATCAGCTCTTCGTGCGTTCCCTGTTCGGCTACCCGGCCGTGACTGAGAACAATAATTGAATCGGCGCGCCGCACTGTTGAGAGGCGGTGTGCTATGAGCAGTGCTGTCCGTTCAGACAGAATTTCCGCCATGCCTTCCTGAATAAGCTGTTCGGTTGCCGTATCAATACTGGCAGTGGCTTCATCCAGTATAATAACGCGCGGGTCGTGGGCCAGTATCCGGGCAAACGCAATAAGCTGCCGTTCACCGGCCGACAGGTTAGAGGCACCTTCGGTAACTTGAGTGCTGTAGCCGTCCGGCAGCCTGCGTATAAATGATTCAGCACGGGAAAGCCGTGCGGCGCGTTCAATTTCTTCCCGGGAAAGAGCTTCTCCCATGGCAATGTTATCAGCAATGGAACCGGCAAACAGAAAAACGTCCTGCTGTACAGGCTGTATCATCAGCCGCAGCCGGCTGAGCGGTACATCCTGAATATTTACTCCATTACAGCTTATCTGCCCTTCACATGGATCCCACAGGCGTGTAAGCAGATTGGAAATGGTTGTTTTTCCGGAGCCGGTTGCTCCCACAATGGCCACGGTTGAACCTTGCGGAATTGTCAGGGAAATACCGTTGAGCACGGGTTCTCCGGGAACATAGGAAAAGTGTACGTTTTCAAACTGAATGTCTCCGCGGGATATTTCCCTGCTGCCGGTATCCTGAATGCGTTCGGTATTGTCCAGCATGGCAAAGATGCGCTCTCCTCCCGCCATGGCGGATTGCAGAATGTTGAATTTTTCCGCAATATCGCCCACCGGCTGAAAAAACTTGCGTATAAGATCTATAAACGCAATCAGCACCCCCAGGGTAACAAAACCCGAGTTGTACATTCCGCTGGAAAACCATATTACCAGGGCTATGGCTGAAGAAGAAATCATGTCAATAAGCGGGCGGAAAACCGCCATAATGCGCATTTGTTTCAGCTCCGCTTTCAGCAGAAATTGTGAACGTTCACTGAATTGCTCACGGCTTTGCTTCTGTGTGTTGAATAACTGTAAAGTTTCCATGCCTCCAATATGTTCCGAGAGGTATGCGTTCAGTTTGCTGACACGGGAGCGCACCTGACGGAAAGATTCCCTCATTCTGTTTCTGAAAATAACGATGAGCAGCAGCGTGGGAATGAGGCTTGTAAGGGTTATCAGGGCCAGGCGGGTGTTCAGGGCAAAAATGGCAATAACAACGCCTGTCATAATGGAAAAGTCCTTGAGAAAAGACATGGCAACGTTTGTAAACAGTTCATTGACAGTTTCAACATCGTTGGCCACTCTGGAGACAAGACTCCCGACAGGTGTGCGGCTCAGATAACTGAGAGACTGCTGCATAATATGTTCCAGCAGCTCCACGCGGATGCCGGCCATAACCTTTTGTCCGGCCCTGGCGGCGGCATAGATCTGAATAAAGGAAAAAAGCAGAACGGCCAGCAGAAGAAAAAAATACTGGGCGCAGCGTATTTTCAGCCCCTCAACAGGATCAGTTTGCTCTGCGGGCTCTGTGTTCCCGGCCTCTTCTGTTCCGCTTTGGGGCAGTATGTAGTTGTCCAGAGCACTGCGCATAACGATTGGAAGCATTATTTCCGCACCTGAGGCAATAATAAGGCTGCCGAGAGCCAGAATAACGGCTCCCGGGCAGAGGCGCAGGTAGGAAATAAGGCGGCGCAGAACACTTTGTTTCATTGAGCTTCCTCCTTTTGTTCCATGTTCTGCAGCATGGCTATACGCCTGTAGAAGCCTTCGGTGTTTATCAGTTCTTCATGTGTTCCTCTGGCGGTTATGCTTCCGTTTTCCAGAACAACAATACTGTCGCAGCGTGATAATGCCGAAATTCGGTGCGATACCATCAGGGTTATTTTGCCCCGGCGCAAGTCAATAACAGCATTCAGTATGTGTTCTTCGGTATGCGCGTCTACGGCGGAAAGAGAGTCGTCCAGTATCAGAATTTCAGGATTTGTCAGAAGAGCCCTGGCCATGGCAATACGCTGCCGCTGACCGCCGGAAAGTGTAACACCCCGTTCTCCGGCCACTGTGTCCAGGCCTTCGGGAAAGTAGGGCAGGTCTGCTGTTAATCCGGCGGCATTGATAACCGCTTCCAGTTCTTCCTCCGATGCGTCCGGCCTGGAAAACAGAATATTATCCCGTATTGTTTCAGAAAACAGAAAGACATCCTGAACGGCCATTCCCAGCATGCCGCGCAGGGAGCTGCGTTTAATGCTGCGAATGTCTGTTTTGCCGATAAAAACGCTGCCGGGGGGAGGGTCGAGAAGACGGGAAAGAATTTTGAGCAGGGTGGTTTTACCGCTGCCGGTTGAGCCGAGTATACCCATGCTGGTTCCCCGGGGCACAGTAAAACTGACATCCTTGAGCACTGGAGGCAGATCTTTATATGAATAACAGAGGCGCCGGAATTCCAGATCTCCGGGCGGGGCTGTTTCAACAGCTCCGGGTAAGTCCGTAATATCCGGTTCCTCATTGAGAACAGCGTTTATACGCTTCATGGAGGCGGCGCCTCTCTGCGCCATGGAAAAAAACCACCCCAGTCCGGCGGCAGACCACAGAAGCATGCCGGCGTAAAAAAGCAGGGCAACAAAATCTCCGGAACCCATATGCCCATTCATTACTTCCCGGCCGCCAAAGTACAGCAGCAGCAGAATGTAAAATCCTGTAGCAAAACCCATCAGGGGAAACATTATTCCCCATAAACGGGTCAGATGCATGCTGGCCTGTGTGTATGCGCTGTTGACGGCCCGAAATTCCTTCAGCTTTTTCTTTTCGGCAACAAACGCCTTAACAACGCGTATTCCGGAAAGTGTTTCCTGGACATGTTCACTGATCCGGGCAAAATTCTTCTGTACTTCCACAAACCGCGGACCAATAAAGCGTCCCAGAAACACCACCAGAAAAATAACCAGCGGCAGCGGCGCCGAGAGCAGAAGCCCCAGTCTGCCGTAGCTGACAAACAGAGTAACCAGAATAACCAGAATCATGAACATGCTGTCAACAAAGGCCGCCAGTGCCATACCGGAGGCCATGCGTACAGACTGAAGATCGCGGGTGGCCCGTGACATAAGGTCGCCGGTACGGTAACGGGAGTAGAATGACCCTGAAAGCGTCAGCAGTTTGCTGTAAAGGTTTAAACGGAGTGTGTTTTCTATTTTCCGGGCTGAACCCAGAATAAGGTTGCGCCACACAAACCGGCCCAGAGTTACTACCAGAGCCAAAGCAATAACCAGAAGCATCAGGTTTCTCACCGTATTATCCGCGGTGTTCCCCTCGGAAAGAGTGTCCACGGCCTTTCCCAGCAGACGCGGAATAATAATCTGACCGGCATCGGTTATGAGAAGAAAAAACAGACCTGCCAGGTAGTGGAAGCGAAAGGAATAATAATGTTCTTTAAGAGTACGGAACTCACTCAGTAGAGATGTCTTTTTGCGGGGGCCGGCGCGTGACATCAGGTTTAAAGAATATGTTCCAGAAATCTGCGGGTGCGTTCTTCCCGCGGATTATTGAACAGTTCCTCGGGAGGGGCAATTTCCACTATTTCGCCTTCGTCCATGAAGACAACTCTGTCAGCCGCCGCGCGGGCGAATCCCATTTCATGAGAAACCACCATCATTGTCATACCTTCGCGGGCCAGTTTGAGCATAACATCCAGAACTTCTTTAACCATTTCCGGATCCAGAGCACTGGTAGGTTCGTCAAAGAGCATTACCTTGGGTTCCATGGCCAGAGCACGGGCAATGGCCACACGCTGCTGCTGTCCGCCGGAGAGTTTGCCGGGATAAGATTCGGCCCTGTCGGCCAGTCCTACCATTGCCAGCAGTTCCCGTGCCTGTGCTTCAGCTTCTTTTCTGCTCTTCCTGCGTACTTTCATGGGGGCCAGGCAGATGTTCTCCAGTACGGGAAGGTGGGGAAACAGGTTGAAACTCTGAAAAACCATACCGGTTTCTTCCCTTATTTTCCGAATATCCGCGTCCGGACCGGTCAGGGGATCTCCGTTAACAAAAATCTGTCCGGCGGTCAGAACCTCCAGCCGGTTGACACTGCGCAGAAGAGTGCTTTTGCCGGAGCCCGAGGGGCCGATAATCAATACCACTTCCCCGGCTGTTACCTGCAGATCAACCCCTTTGAGTGCCTCTACTGTGCCGAAATCTTTTTGTGCTTTTTGAATATCCACCATGATATTGTCAGCGTTCATGTTGTTTCATCCTGTCTTCCATCATGGCTACCAGTTTGGAGAGTATCAGGGTAAAAACCAGATACACCAGAGCCACCAGTGCGTATGTTTCCAGAGAAAGGAATGTGCGGGCTACGTGTTCCCGTCCGCGGCGCAGAATGTCGCGCAGGGCAACAACCGACACCAGCGACGAATCTTTGAGCAGCGCGATAAATTCATTTCCAATAGCCGGCAGGACAATCTTTAATGTCTGCGGCAGAATAATGTAGCGCAGTGCCTGCGGGCGGCTCAGGCCCAGAGCCTGCGCCGCTTCCATCTGCCCTTTGGGAATGGATTCAATTCCGGCACGGAAAATCTCCCCAATATAGGCACCGTAACAGATGGAGAGTGCTATAACCGCGGCCGGAAACCCGTCCAGCTGGAAAAACTTGCCCAGGGCAAAATAAATAAAAATAAGCTGAACCAGCAGGGGAATCCCCCGAATCAGTTCGACATAGACACCGGAGAGCAGCTGCCAGAAGCGGCTCTGTGATATCTGGCCCAAACCGGTAAAGAGTCCCAGAACAACAGCTCCGAGAATGGAACCGGTTGTTACCCCGAAAGTGAGAGGTGTCCCCTTAATGACAACCTGGAAAATCTGCCGGTAGGGATCTTTGGCTATGAAAAGCAGAACGGCTATGGCTGTAAAAGCAATAACCATGGTCAGGCGCCAGGAGTCTATAACACGTTTATCTCCCCTGGTGGGAAGAAGAGCCCCTTCTACAACTTTTATACGGTCTTCTTTCTGAGTATTTAACGCAGCCACTTCTCTACCAGTTCGGCCTGTTTACCGTCGGCAATAACGGTTGCCAAACCTTTGTTAATAAGTTCCAGCAGTTCCGTATTGTCTTTGTTCACAGCTATACCGAATTCCTCTTCTGTAAAGGGTTCACCGATAATTTTCAGTTTGCCCTTGAAATTTTCGTTGGCGGCTACATAGTCAATGGCAGTGACAGAGTCGCATACAACCGCATCCAGATTCCCATTGGCCAGATCTTGCACAGCCAGACCGACGTCATCGTAGGCCAGGCGGTCAATCTTCTCAATGTTCTCTACGACAAAATCTCCAGTGGTACCCTGCTGCGTACCGACTTTTTTACCAGTAAAATCTTCCAGTTTACTTCCGCCGGAATAGGCTGCCGGAACAACAAGGATCTGGCCGGCATTGATGTAGGGTTTTGAAAAAGCCATGGTGGCTTTCCTTTCTTCGGTAATGGTGACCGAACTGATAACAGCATCGTAGGCTCCGTTGGCCAGACCGGCAAAAATACCGTCCCATCCTGTGTTTCTTATTTTGTACTCAAAACCGGCAGCTTCGGCGACAGCATCGAGCAGGTCAATATCAAATCCGACAATTTCACCCTTGTCGTTGACGAATTCCATTGGGGGCCATGTTGCGTTGCTGGCAAAAACATATACTTTGGAAGCAGCATCGGAAGTTGTGTTTTCCGATTTCCGGCACCCCGTAAATGTTATGAATAAGGCTGCAATCAGGGCCGCTGCTGTAATAAATCTCCATTTCCCTTTCATTTATTTCTCCTTGATTCCTGTTTTTATACACCAGGAACGGACTTCTCAAAAACCCCCGCCCGGGGAAAAAACGTATTATACGGGCTGTAACAGTTCCCGTTCAGGTTTCTATTCATCCATTTTCTGTATAAAATGCTGTTAATTGTCCGCTGCGGTACACCACCGCTGTTCAAAAATTTCAAAAAGGAGTTTTCATGCCGGGCCGAGCATTGCTGAGTGTTTACGATAAGAGCGGTATTTGCGAATTTGCCGGTTTTCTTCAGAATTCCGGCTTTACGCTGATGTCTACCGGGGGCACTTTCCGGGAACTGCATTCTGCCGGGCTGGAGGTGGAAGAGGTTTCCGCCTACACCGGAGCTGAAGAAATAATGGAGGGGCGTGTTAAAACTCTCCATCCGCGTATCTACGGGGGTATTCTGGGACGCCGGGGTAATAAGGGTGATGTTCAGACTATGGAGCGTCTGAACATGGAGCCGGTGGATGTTGTCGCGGTTAATCTTTATCCGTTTTTTGAAAAATCAGCCGAAAAGCTGAGCTCCGCGGAAATTCTGGAATTCATTGATATTGGCGGACCGTCCATGCTGCGCGCCGCGGCTAAAAATTATGCTGATGTTATGGCTGTTACTGATCCTTCTGATTATCAAATTCTTATGGATGAGTGGAAAGAAACGGGCTGCTGGGCTATGGAAACGCGCCGTAAAATGGCGGCAAAGGTGTTTGCCCTGACATCCGCTTATGACTCGGCCGTTGCCGAATATCTCAGCAGCGGCGGCCCGCTTGAGGAAGACGCTCCTGAATGGCTGCACTGCTCTTACCGCCGTGTTTCCCCTCTGCGCTACGGGGAAAATCCCCATCAGAAGGCCGCGTGGTACGTTCCCGGCTCCCGCCGCTGCTTCGGCGCGCTGAGCGATTTAATACAGCATCAGGGTAAAGAACTCAGTTATAATAACCTGCGCGATCTGGATGCCGCCTGGAAGACGGTGTGCGAGTTCGGTTTTTATGACGGGCCGGCTTATTCTGCTGAGTTCCGTTTGTGTGCGGCGGGGGCTGCCGGTTCTGCGGAGGCGCCTCAGGCGGCCCTTCCGAAGTCCGCCGCAGCGCAGTCCGCCGCAGCGCAGTCCGCCGCAGCGCAGTCCGCCGCAGCGCAGTCCGCCGCAGCGCAGTCCGCCGCAGCGCAGTCCGCCGCAGCGCAGTCCGCCGTAGCGCAGTCCGCCGCAGCGCAGGCTGCCGCAGCGCAGCCCGCCTCTTCGCAGTCCGCCCCTCCGCAGTCCGCCCCAGCGCAGGCCGCCCCAGCGCAGGCCGCCGCAGCGGCCTCTTCAGAAAAGACTGCCTGTGTGGGCCTTAAACATGCCGCTCCCTGCGCCGCCGCTCTGGCAGACACTCCTCTGGAGGCCTGGCAACTGGCCCTGGAGGGAGACCCTGTTTCCATTTTTGGCGGAATTGCCGCCTTTAACCGGGAAGTGGATGCTCCGGCGGCTGAAGCCCTGGCCGGAATTTTTCTGGAAGTAATTGCCGCTCCGGGATACACCGAAGAGGCTCTGGCCGTTCTGTCACGTAAAAAAAATCTCCGGGTTGTGAGTCTGAAGCGTCCGCCTGTTTCTACGTGGGAGGCTCTGCCGGTAGACGGCGGCATAACCCTTCAGCAGACTGACAGGGAATTTGTTTTGCCGTCTGAGTGGACTGTGCCCACGCGGCTGAAGCCTGATGAGAGTTTGATGGAAACGCTTGTTTTTGCCTGGAAACTGGTCAAACACGTTAAGTCCAACGGTATTGTTCTGGCCCGCAGCAATGCCAGTGTGGGTATTGGAAACGGGCAGCCCAACAGGGTGGGAGCGGTCAGACTGGCGCTGCAGGCTGCGGGCGGAAAAGCCGAGGGCAGTGTGCTGGCTTCGGATGCCTTTTTCCCCTTTGCCGACTGGGTGGAAGAAGCCGCGGCCGCGGGTGTTAAAGCTGTTATACAGCCTGGCGGTTCTATCCGCGATGAAGATTCCGTAAGCGCCTGCGATAAAGCGGGACTGGCCATGGTTTTTACAGGCCGGAGGCATTTCCGTCATTAATGTGCGGAGTTGCGGAGGGGTATTAAAGGCGATTTTTGCGGCTGAACTCTATTGCTTTTTGGCCGGCAGCGCGTCTGTTATGGTTCCTTCAGCCATCTCGGCCGCAAAGGCCAGGGTCTCGGCAAAAGTGGGATGGGCGTGGACTGTTCCGCCTATGTCGGCTGCGTCGGCACCCATTTCCATTGCCAGAACAGCTTCAGCCAGCAGATCTCCGGCCCGGGCTCCCACTATGCCGGCGCCTATTAAACGTCCGGTTTCCTTGTGGAAAAGAGCCTTGGTGCTGCCCGCAGCTTTATCGGCTGAAAGAGCCCGTCCGCTGGCGGCCCAGGGAAAGACGCCTTTTTCACAGGGAATGCCTTTTTCCCTGGCCTGTTTCTCGGTATAGCCGGCCCATGCCACTTCCGGTGTGGTATAGGCCACTGAAGGAATGGTAATGGGCGTAAAGGCGCTTTTCATGCCGGCTGTAACTTCAGCGGCTGTCTTGCCTTCATGTACAGCTTTGTGGGCCAGCATGGGGCCGCCGGCAACATCGCCAATGGCAAAAATATGGGGAACTGCTGTGCGCATCTGGTGATCCACGGGAATAAATCCCCGTTCATCAACTGTAATACCCAGATTTTCCACGCCAAGGTTTTTTCCGTTGGGAATACGTCCTACGGCTACCAGCAGCGCGTCGGCTTCAATGCTTTTGGGTGCTTTTTCACCCTCCAGGCTTATTTTCAGTGTGTCTTTTGCTGCTTCCACAGCCGTCAGTTTTGTCGACGTGTAAACGGCTCTGTAGTCTTTTTTCAGACGCTGGGCCAGGGGGCGCACCATGTCGGAATCGGCCGGCGGAATTATCTGATTCAGCATTTCTATTACAGTTATCTGCGAACCCAGAGCGGAGTACACTTCGGCCATTTCCAGACCGATAATTCCGCCGCCCAGTACGGCCAGATGTCCGGGAACAAAAGGAATACTGAGGGCATCGGTGGAGTTCCATATCCGCTCGTCGTTATGGGGCAGAAAGGGCAGCTGTACGGGACTGGAACCGGCGGCAATAACGGCATGCTCAAACTGAACTTCCATCAGACCCTCTGCTGCGGCCACTTCCAGGGTATGGCTTGTGCTGAAGGTGCCGGTTCCCTGAACAATGGTTACCTTGCGGGCCTGGGCCAGTTTTTTCAGGCCTCCGGTCAGCCGGTTTATTACTTCGTCTTTCTTCTGCCTCAGCACATCCACATTTATTTCCGGCTCGGCAAACTTCAGACCGTAAGCGGCCGCTTCCCGGGCTTCGGTAATAACTTCGGCCGCGTGGAGCAGGGTTTTGGACGGAATACAGCCCACGTTCAGACAGACGCCTCCAAGACGCTCCTCTTTTTCTATCAGGACAACCTTCTTACCCAGATCCGCCGCCCGGAAAGCGGCCGTATACCCTCCCGGACCTCCGCCGAGCACGGCTACTTCACATTGTATGCTTTTGTTCATTCCAGACTCCTGTATTCTAAAGCAGCGCCCGGCGCAGATCGGCCAGCATGGAGGCCAGCGAAGCGGCAAAGCGGGCTCCGAGAGCGCCGTCAATCACCCGGTGATCGTAGGAAAGGGAAAGCGGCAGCATAAGCCGGGGTGTAAATTCACTGCCGTTCCATACCGGCTGCATAAGCGCGCGCGATACTCCCAGAATGGCTGTTTCCGGAGCATTCACAATGGGTGTGAAAAAGCGTCCGCCAATACCGCCGAGGCTGGAAATACTGAAAGTGCCGCCTTTCATTTCATCCGCCTTGAGTTTGCCCTCCCGCGCGCGGGAACTCAGGTCGGAGAGTTCTCTGCTCAGTGCCACTGTGCCTTTGGCATCGGCATTGCGGATAACCGGCACAACCAGTCCGCCCGGAGTGTCCACGGCTATTCCAATGTTTATGTATTTTTTGCGTGTCAGAGTTTTTCCGTCAGTGTTGAGTGAACTGTTAAAGTCGGGAAACTGTTTCAGAGTACGTGCTGCCGCCTGAATAATAAAAATCAGCAGACTTATTTTGGGTTCTCCGGAGGCGCTCTGTTCGGCATTGAGCGTTTTGCGGAACAATTCCAGATCGGTAATGTCGGCTTCTTCGAACTGTGTTACATGCGGAATGCCTATCCAGTTGCGGTGCAGGTGAGGGCCTGATATGCGTTTAATGCGGCTCAGTTCCTCTGTTTCCACCGCGCCGAAGGCCGCGTAGTCTGCTTCGGCTATGGGCGGCAGACTGAATGCGCCGCTGGGAACGGAAGCGGATGTGTTTCCTCCCATTACCTGTTTAACCAGCGCTGTTACATCTTCGCGGGTAATGCGTCCTTTGGGTCCGCTGCCGCTTACTCTGGACAGATCCACGCCCAGTTCCCGGGAAAGGCTGCGCACAGAGGGCGTGGCATGGTAAACCGCGCCGGGCTGTGGAGCGTTGATGGGCGCGGCCTTGGGAGGAGTTGCGGCCTGCGGGGCGGCGGCAGTCTGAGATGCTGTGGGCGCACTTTCTCCTCTCTGGGATGCCGCGGCCGGGCCACTCGTGTCCGCTGCGGCCGCTCCGGAGGGGCTTTGCTTTTCCAAAGCGGCCGGGCCGGAGGGCGGCCCTGATTCTGCGGGAGCGGCCGCCTTATCCGGAGCGGTTGATGTGCTGTCTGCCTTATCCGGAGCGGCTGCTGTGCTGCCGGCCTTATCCGGCGCGGCTGATGTGCTGTCCGCCTTATCCGGCGCGGAGTCCGCTGCAGCCGCCCCTGCCGAAGCCGCGGAACCATCCGCCCCCCCGGCAGAATCGCTTTGCTTTACTTTACCTATAACATCGCCGGTATTGACGGTGTCTCCTTCAGAAATGCTGAGTTCCACAATCTCGCCGCTGACAGTGGAGGGAACATCCATAACGGCCTTGTCGCTTTCCAGCGATATCAGCGGAGTTTCAACCTCAATAATGTCGCCTGCCGATACATACACTTCCACAACGGCCACATCGGCGGCACCTTCCAGATCGGGAACTGTTATTTCAACTATTGCCATAATTTTTTCCTTTGCCTTTGCTGTCAGTCGGTCAGCGGGTTCGGCTTGGCCGTATCGATACCGTACTTGTCAATGGCGCTTTTCAGTACTTTTTTCTCCAGGCTGCCTTCCTGCACCAGTGCTCTCAGGGCGGCCAGAGCAATCCACCTGCGGTCAATTTCAAAGAAATCCCGCAGTTTTTCCCGGCTGTCCGAGCGGCCGTAGCCGTCGGTTCCCAGAACCGTCAGTTTGTTGGGGATCAGGCGCCGGATCTGTTCGGGATAGGCACGCATGTAGTCTGAAGAGAAAACAGCCGGGCCGTCATGGCCTTTCATAACACTCGTAATGTAGGGAACACATTCGGCCTCCGGATTCATAAGGTTTTGCCGCTCGCATTCCATACCGTCCCGGTGCAGCTGGTTGACACCCGGAACACTCCAGATGTCGGAATCTACCTTCCAGTCTTTTTTAAGCATGTCGGCGGCCGCCAGAACTTCCCGGAAAATGGTTCCGGAACCCATCAGCTGTACTTTCGGATTAGCGGTCCTGGCTTTTGCGGCTTTCCGGAAGAGGTAAATACCTTTCACAATGCCTTCTTCGGCGCCTTCGGGAAGAGCCGGCTGTGCGTAGTTTTCGTTCATTACCGTAATATAGTAGAAGAGGTTTTTCTGTTTGGCGTACATTTCTTCCAGTCCATGGCGGACAATAACGGCCATTTCAAAGGCAAATGCCGGATCGTATGCGCGGCAGGTGGGGAAGGTGGATGCCAGAAGCAGACCGTGTCCGTCCTGGTGCTGAAGACCTTCGCCGTTCAGTGTTGTACGTCCGGCCGTTCCTCCCATCAGGAATCCTCTGGCATGTATGTCTCCGGCCGCCCAGGCCAGATCGCCTATGCGCTGAAAGCCGAACATGGAATAGTAAATGTAGAAGGGGATCATGGGTATGCCGTAGTTGGAACCGGCTGTACCGGCCGCAATCCATGAGGAAAAGGCTCCCGCTTCGGTAATGCCTTCTTCCAGAATTATTCCGTCTTCAGCTTCCTTGTACCACATCATGCTTTCGGCATCCTGGGGAACGTAAAGCTGGCCGGCCGGGGCGTAAATGCCGAGCTGCCGGAACATGCCCTCCATTCCGAAAGTACGCGCCTCGTCCGGAACAATGGGAACAACGTACTTGCCCAGTTCCTTATGGCGCGCCATAGCCGAAAGCAGGCGGACAAAGGCGTTGGTTGTTGAAACCTTCCGTTCTCCGGACGATTCAACCGCGCTTTTGAACAGTTTGTCGGTAATGGGCGGAATTTTCAGCGGCGGAGCTTCAAAGCGCCGTGCCGGAATGGAGCCGCCCAGTTTCTTTCTCTGCCTGCGGATAAATTCCATTTCGTCGGAATCTTCCGATGGACGGATAAAGGGCAGACTTTCCAGTTCCTCATCTTTCAGCGGTACTTTAAAACGGCTGCGGAACTCTTTCAGCGATTCCAAATCCATTTTTTTCTGGCTGTGGGTTCCCATGGAGGCTTCACCGGCCTTACCCATACCGTAACCTTTTATGGTATGTACCAGAATAACGGTCGGTTCTCCGTCCGCTTTCACGGCCTCTGCAAATGCCGCGTAAATTTTCCGCGGATCGTGTCCGCCCCGTGTCATCTGCCACAGACTGCGGTCGCTGATATCCTTAACAAGTTCGGCCACCGCGGGGTCGGATTCAAAGAATATTTTTCTTAAGTAAGCTGGGTCTTTGGAGCGGATATCCTGAAACTGTCCGTCCACCATTGAGGCGAATTTTTTCAGCAGCGCACCTTCTTTGTCTCGGGCAATCAACTCGTCCCATTCGCTGCCCCATATCACTTTTATAACGTTCCAGCCGGCACCGGTGAAGGCCCCTTCCAGTTCGTCAACAATGCGACCGTTACCGCGTACAGGACCGTCAAGCCGCTGAAGGTTGCAGTTGACAACAAAGATAAGGTTGTCCAGTTTTTCCCGGGCAGCCAGACTTAAAGCTCCGCGGCTTTCGGGTTCATCGGATTCTCCGTCTCCCATAAACGCCCAGACTTTCCGCCTGCCGGTTTTCGCGTGTCCTCTGGCTTCCATGTATTTCATAAAACGCGCCTGGTAAATGGCCATAAGCGGGCCAAGTCCCATAGACACAGTGGGAAACTGCCAGAAATCAGGCATAAGGAAGGGGTGGGGGTAGGAAGATAAACCTTTCCCATCCACCTCCCTGCGGAAATTGTTCAGGTGTTCTTCATCCAGGCGCCCTTCCACAAATGCCCGGGCGTACATACCCGGAGCCGAATGGCCCTGGAAAAAAATCAGATCCGGTCCGTCAGGAGCATCGTATCCCTTGAAAAACCAGTTAAATCCCACTTCATAGAGCGCGGCCGATGAAGCAAAACTGGCAATGTGGCCGCCCAGCGCGTCTTCGTTCTTGTTGGCCCTGGCAACCATTGCCATGGCGTTCCAGCGCACATAGGCGGCTACACGCATGGCCGTAAGGCTGTCGGAGGGAATCTTTTCAGATTTTTCCGGAGGAATGGTATTGGCGTAGGGGCTTATGGTGTTATGAGGAGGCCGTATTCCCAGGGCCCGGACCGAATCGTTGAGCGTACGCAGCAGGTATACAGCTTTTTCACTTCCCTCTGTGCGTATAAGGGCTTCCATGGATTCTACCCAGTCCCGGGTTTCCTGGGGGTCGGTATCGTTAAAAATTTCTGACATGGCGTACTCCTGGACAGCTGGAGGGATATTTTTCCACAGCTCATGTGTTTGTAGTTATATTCATATATTACTATTCAGCTGGTAGTAATTCAATGGCGGGTGCGCGCTTCATTTGCGGTTTTTTACGGCAATCGATTGCCGTAATTGACAGTTCTGCGGATAAATTTTATAGTCATCCTTTTAACATGGCCGTTCTTTGCATGAGGGGCCATTACACGCGTAAAGGAGATTATATGAAAAAAAATCTGATTACTATGCTGCTGCTGCTCATTGCCGTAACAGCTCTTTTCACTGCCTGCGGCGGGAAAAAGGACGTCATTAAAATTGGAGTTGTCGGGGCTCATTCCGGCGATTTGGCTTCCTATGGTCTTCCTACGGTTAAAGCGGCCGAACTGGTTGCGGCCAAATGGAATGAAAATGGCGGAGTTCTCGGCAAGCAGGTTGAACTGGTTGTGGAAGATGATGTCTGTAAACCCGAAGTTGCAGCCAACAGCGCGGCTAAAGTTGTCGGTGAAGGTGTTGTAGCTGTTATCGGGCATATCTGCTCCGGTGCTACCAAAAGTGCTTTGGGCATTTACAATGAAGCCGGCATTCCGTGTATCAGTCCTTCAGCCACCAACCCTCCTCTGACAAAGAGCGGCGAGTATCCCAACTTCTTCCGTACCATTGCTCCGGATGACGCTCAGGCCGAAACGGACGCAAACTTCATTGTGAATAATCTGAAGCTGAAAAAAGTGGCCATTCTTCATGACCGCCAGGATTACGGAAAGGGCTTTGCGGACTTTTGTGTAGCAGCACTTGAGAAAATGGGTGTTGAAATTGTTCTGTACGAGGGTATTACCGACAGTGCTCTGGATTATTCCGCCATTTTAACCAAAGTTGCCGCGTCCGGTGCTGAAGGTATTGTGTACGGCGGTTATCATCCGGAAGCTTCCAAACTGGTTCAGCAGATGAGTCAGATCGGTTTGAATATACCCTTCATTTCCGATGACGGTGTAAAGGACGACACCTTTATTAAGGTAGCGGGTAAATTTTCGGAAGGCGTTTATGCCTCCGGTCCCGTGGACACTTCCTCCAATGCCATGAATATACAGGCTGTGAAGGACCATGTTGAAGCTTACGGTGAAGATCCCGGCGCGTTCTTCATTAATGCCTATGCGGCATCTGAAGCTTTGATGAATGCTATTGACAAGGCCGGAAGTACTGACGGTGCTGCTATTATGAAGGCCCTGCGTTCCGAGTATGTGGAAACGCCTCTTGGAAAAATCAGTTTTGACGACAAGGGCGATGCCATTGGTGTGGGATTTTCCGTCTACCAGGTGCAGAACGGTACCTACGTTGAGCTGAAATAGCGCTTTTATGGATTAAGCGGCTGACATGCCGGGTGTCCGGGAGCTTGACTGACATCCGGTATCCAGCCGCTTTAACGCTTTTTTCTGCGGGCTGCTCTTTCCTGGCCGAGAGAGTATAATGGCCCGCAATTATTTCCAAAGCGAGGAGTTTATCCCTTGAATTACTTTCTCCAGCTTGTACTGGCCGGATTAACAAAAGGCAGTATTTATGCCCTTATTGCTCTGGGGTATACAATGGTGTACGGCATTATAAAGCTGATAAACTTTGCCCATGGTGAAATCTACATGATCGGAGCTTTTACCGCACTGATAATCGGCGGAGTGCTTCAGATTATGACGCCGCTTCATCCGGTAATGATTCTGATTGTTTCCCTTGTGGCGGCTGTACTGTTTGCTTCCGGCTACGGAATAACCATGGAGAAGATTGCCTATAAGCCGCTGCGCAATGCCCCCCGGCTGACCGCACTCATTTCAGCCATCGGTATGTCGCTGATTCTTCAGAATTATGTCCGTCTGGCCCAGACGTCCGACTTTCTGCCTTTCCGTTCCATGATACCCGACCTGCCCTTTCTTATTCCGGGCAAGTCTGTAATGACCACAACGCAGCTGGTTATTCTGCTTACAACACTGGTGGTTATGATAGTTCTGACCATCCTTATCCGCTATACCCGCATCGGGAAGGCTATGCGGGCCACTTCCCAGGACAAGGTTATGGCTCAGCTGGTGGGTATTGATATTGATAAGGTTATTACTTTTACCTTTATTATCGGTTCGGCAACCGCGGCTGTCGGAGGTGTGCTGATAGCCAATCATATGGGGCAGATTAACTTTTACATTGGTTTTCTTGCCGGAATAAAAGCTTTTGTTGCGGCTGTTCTGGGGGGAATAGGAAGTATCCCGGGCGCAGTTCTTGGCAGTTTTGTTCTGGGCATGACAGAAAGTTTCGGCGCGGGGTATATCTCCAGTGCTTATGAAGACGCCTTTGCCTTTGTTATTCTTATTATAATTCTTATTTTCAAGCCGGCCGGAATTCTTGGACGCAGTGAAGTGGAAAAAGTTTAGTTATGAACAAATCATTTGGAAAATATTTCAAACAATCTTTTCTGACGGCTCTCTGGATGATGCTTTTATCCTTCCCTTTTGTTGTAATAAAAGTGAAACCCCGCGATTCGCTGGTTATCTGGCGCTGGGTAAACCTGGCCTACATGGGGGCAGGCTCCTTTGTGCTTTCGTGGATATGGCGCTTTTTTCTTGACAGAAAAGAAAAGGGCGGACGCGATACTGCTGAGCCTTCCGGTAATGAGGGTAATGAGAAAGAGACATCTGCTTTCCGGGGGCGGCTGGCCTTTCTGAGGGATCTGAAGGAAAAGCGGCCGAAGCTGCGTTTGTCCTTTTTCGGGCTGCTGGCAGTCCTGGTTCTGGCTTTTCCCCTGATGGTTAATTTTTATCAGGTGGGAATTATTACCAGTGCCCTGATTTTTGTTATTCTGGGACTGGGACTGAACATTGTTATTGGTTACGGCGGTCTTCTTCATCTGGGTTATGCCGCGTTTTATGCTGTAGGTGCGTATAACTACGGAATAATGTATTTGAACTGGGGTTTGCAGTTCTGGCTGGCTCTGCCTCTGGGGGCGGTTTCCGGTCTGCTTTTCGGCCTGCTTATTGGTATTCCGGTGCTGCGTCTCCGGGGAGATTATCTGGCTATTGTTACTCTGGCTTTTGGTGAAATTGTCCGGCTGCTTCTTGAAAATATGGCCAGCCTGACTAAGGGGCCTGAAGGCATTGCCCAGATTCCCCGCCCGGCTTTTTTCACTTCATTGTCTCTTCAGGGAGCCACCAATTACCTCTACTACATAACGGTGCTTCTTGTTTTTATGACTATAGTGGTTATACGCCGCATTGAAGATTCACGTCTGGGCCGTTCTCTGGAAGCCATGAAGGAAGATGAAATTGCCGCTCAGGCCATGGGTATAGATTTAACCCGTGCCAAGCTGGCCACCTTTGCCCTCGGTGCTTTCTGGGCCGGTATGGCCGGTGTGGTTCTGGCTGCTAAAACCACCTATATCAATCCCCGCTCCTTCACACTGATGGAATCGGTGATGATCCTTGTGGCGGTTGTGCTGGGCGGAACCGGTTCCATACCCGGAGTTTTTCTGGGGGCTTTACTGGTAACGCTCATTCCCGAATACTTCCGGGTTTTGGCAGACTACCGCATGATGATGTTCGGCGTGGCGCTGGTTGTTATGTCGATTTTTCGTCCTCAGGGTATTATTCCCAGGGTGCGCAAAAAATATTCTGTTGACGGAGAGAACCTATGAGCCGCAGAATCCTTGGCATTCAGAAATTATCAATGGTGTTCGGCGGTCTGCGCGCGGTCGATCATGTCAGCATGCACATTGACGAAGGTGAAATTGCGGCCCTTATTGGACCGAACGGCGCGGGGAAAACAACGCTTTTTAACTGTGTAACCGGTGTCTATCAGCCCACTGAAGGCGCTATTTCCGTATCTGATCCGGAAGGAACTGAAAAAACCATTAACGGCATGAAGCCGAATAAAATAACAGAGCTGGGGCTGGCGCGTACTTTTCAGAATATCCGGCTTTTTTCCTCCATGACGGCCCTGGAAAACGTTATGATAGGCCGGCATCCCAAACTGCATGCCGGTATTTTCGGCGCCATATTCCGCGATAAGAAAACCCGGCAGGAAGAAAAACAGGTTATTGAAGACAGTCTGGCCATTTTAAAGAAACTGGGTCTGGAAAAACAGGCCAATGAAACAGCTTCCAGTCTGCCTTACGGCGATCAGAGGCTGCTTGAAATTGCCCGGGCCATGGCCACAGAACCCCAGCTCCTTCTGCTTGATGAGCCGGCCGCGGGAATGAACCCTCATGAGACACGGGAGCTTGATAACACACTCAGGAAGATCCGCGAAGAGGAAGGTATTTCCATTTTGCTTATTGAGCATGATATGAGCCTTGTTATGAGCCTTTCTGAGCGGATATATGTTCTGGATTACGGAAAAATGATAGCAGAAGGCTCTCCCGCTGAGGTGAAGGAAAATCCTGCGGTAATTAAGGCCTATTTGGGAGAATAATATGCTTAAAGTTGATAATATTCATACCTTTTACGGGAATATTGAAGCGCTGAAAGGAATCAGTCTGGAAGTTCAGAAGGGAGAAATAATTACTCTTATCGGTGCCAATGGAGCCGGTAAATCCACCACTTTAATGTCCATTTCGGGTGTACAGACTCCCCGCAGCGGAAACATTGTATTTGAAGGAAAAAATATTACCCGCGTTCCGGCTCACAGCATTGTATCAATGGGACTGTGCCAGGTTCCTGAAGGCCGGCGGATATTTCCTCAGTTAACTGTTGTGGAAAATCTGGATATGGGTGCTTATCTGCGTCAGGATAAGGAAAATATCCGAAAAGACATGGACTATGTGTTTGAGCTTTTTCCCATATTGAAGCACAGACGTCTTCAGACCGGAGGTACCCTTTCCGGGGGAGAACAGCAAATGCTGGCTATCAGCAGGGCTCTGATGGCCCGCCCGCGCATGCTTCTTCTTGACGAGCCTTCTTTGGGCCTGGCTCCGTTGATTGTTCAGCAGATTTTCGATATTATAACCCGTATAAATAAGGAACAGGGTGTTACTATCTTTCTGGTAGAACAGAACGCCAACATGGCTTTGAAAATTGCTGACCGCGGCTATGTTCTGCAAAACGGTCAGATAGTAAAAACGGACAGTGCCGCCGCGCTGCTGGAAGATGCTGAAGTAAAAAAAGCATATTTGGGCTTATAGGTTTTTACAGGTTTTGGAAAGTTTCATTCTTGGGACCAGCGGCATGATGCCCCTGCCCAACCGACATCTCACATCCATGCTGTTACGCCGGGAAGGCGAGCTTTTTCTGTTTGACTGCGGAGAAGGCACTCAGGTGAGTTTGAGAGAGCTCAACCTGAAGTGGAAAAAAATATCAGTTATATTAATCAGCCATACCCACGCCGATCATATTACCGGGCTTCCGGGCATACTCATGCTTTCCGCTCAGGTTGAACGCAGCGAGCCTCTCATTATTATTGGCCCGCCCAAAGTAAAAGAATATGTTGAAACCAGCCGGCGTGTTCTGGACATGTATATTAACTATCCGGTTGAAGTAAGGGAAATTGCTTCTCCCGGCACTCCTCAGACAGTCTTTGAAAGTTCGGAGTATTATATCCGTTCATTTCCCCTCCGTCATTCGAGAGTCTGTGTCGGATATTCCTTTATTGAAAAAGACCGTCCCGGTATTTTTTATCCTGAAAAAGCCGTGGAAGCAGGTGTTCCCCGCGGTCCGCTCTGGGGCCGTCTGCAAAAAGGTGAAGATGTTTCTCTGGAAGACGGCAGGGTTATTAAACCTTCTCAGGTTATGGGAGCACCCCGCTCGGGACGGAAAGTGTCGTACGTTACCGATACCGCATGGCGAGGCTCCATTCCCGCTGAGGTGGCGCATTCCGATCTTCTTATCTGTGAAGCCATGTTTACCGAAGATCTGGCGGAATCCGCAAGAGAGAAGAAGCACCTTACAGCCCGCCAGGCAGGGCAGCTTGCCCAGAAGGCCGGGGGCATAAAACGCATGGGACTTATTCACTACAGTCCCCGTTATACAAACCGGGAGCTTAAAATTCTGCGTTCCGAGTGCCGGGAGTTCTATCCGGAGGCTTTTCTCTGCCGGGACAGAATGCAGATACCGCTCCCCCACGAAGATGAAACTCCGCCGGAGAGCGGTAAACAGGCGCCCGCCGAAGAATAAAAACAGTCGTTTTACTTTGTTTCCATTCTGTAGACGCCGTCCCAGTTTTTGGGAGGGGCTTTCTTCCTGTAGTTCTTGCAGCGCTCAATAAAAAGGCGTGAGGGCACATCGCCGGGCATCAGTTTCTGCGCTTCCTTAAAGAGCTTTTCAGCGTCGTTCCACTGCTGTTCATAAAACATGTCCAGACCGGCCTGATATTTAACATATCCCTGGCGTTCCTGCTCCGTGAAGCCTCCAATGTCTTTGGAGTAACTGAGCTGATGCAGATTTACCGGTTTGTTGCGCCCGACAACACGCACTTTATCCATTCTGCGGGTAAAGAATTCATCGGAAATAATATTTTTAGTGTCATTACTGATCAGGGCCTGGGTAGCATAGAGCTTGTTGACACCTTCCAGTCTGGCGGCCAGGTTCATTTCATCTCCCAGAGCCGTGTAGTCTTTTCGGCCCTGAGTTCCTATAAAGCCGACATTGTTTTCACCGCTGTTAATTCCGAAACGGGTAAAAAGCCGGCCGTGAGATTCCGGGTTCCTTTTCCGGATTTCCTTGAAAACCTTTTCGCTCAGATAACCCCGTTCTACAAATTCCTGGTGAAGCTGCTTTTCTTTTTCAGCCATCCGCATAACAGCGTGACAGGCGTGAAAAGCGTGGCGTTCCTGATCCAGGGGAGCGTTCCAGAAGGCTATAATGGCATCGCCTTCAAACTTGTCTATTGTTCCCTGCTCATCCAGAATAATGTCGCATAAGGGGCCCAGATAACGTTCCAGAAATTCAAATACCCGGTCAGTGGAGCCCAGATATTCAGTAATGGTGGAGAAGCCTTCTATGTCGCTGAACATGGCCGTAATAAAACGCTTTTCTCCGGCAGTGTTCATCAGCTCAGGATTCTTTTCCAGAATTTCCACAACAACCGGAGATATTACCTGTCCGAACATGCTCTGAATTTCCGCCCGTTTACGGCTTACAGTCAGATAGTTTACCGCCTGGGTGGTGAGGTAGGTTGTCAGAAGAACCAGAATAAGCGGCAGCATGTTCAGGTAAAAACCTGTTGTAACAAAAAGAAAACCTCCTCCTGCCCAGATAATCAGCATAAACAGTATGCCGGCAAAAGTGTTCAAACCAGACTTCTTTTGAAATGCCTGTCCAATAAAGGTCATAAGAATTCCGCAGAGCAATACCGCTGCAAATGTCAGCCAGGCAGGGCTTTCCTCCAGAAAACTTCCCTGAACAAGAGAGTTGTAGACAGCTCCGTAAATTCCCATGTTCATGTATTTTTTTTCAAAAGGATTGGCTCCGTAGTCGGTTGTGCTTGTACCAGTGTAGCCGACAACAATTGTGGCGCCTGACACCTGCTCTCTGAGCTGTTCCCTGAGAACCAGAATATCCTGAACACGCCAGAGAAGCTCGTCAAACAGTTCCGGAATGTAGCTCAGATCCTCTTCATACAGGGCAGCCATGTCTGCGCTCAGATCCGGGTTTTCCAGCGCCGCGCTGATTTCCTGGAGATAGGCTTCCTTCACACCGCTTTGCAGGTAATCTTCAATCTGGTGAAGAAACTGCTCACGGTATTCGCCGTATTCTGCCGCCCGGGAACCGTCAGCAGCTTCCAGCATGGATGCGTGCATGGCCGAAAGGTCCGAGGCATAAGCGCTCAGGGGCTGATCCGTGTGGCCGGTCAGCTGAGCGTCAAGCCCGACATTTTCCATTTCATCAATCAGCAGCAGAATGTCATCCCACAGGACATCGTGGTACCAGAGTTTCAGAAACTGCAGCCGGTGAGAAGCCGTGGCGGGATCGAAAAGGGCGGCTTCTTTGTTATTCAGCGGGGTACCGTCGAACATTCTTTTGGGCCAGTTGATCAGCAGTTTACCGTGTCTGTCCAGAGGAATGCGTGTTCCGTTTATGGTGATGCTGCGCTTGTTTATCTGAATGGGCGGTGCGCCTTCCAGAGTGCCGTCACCCTGACGGAGCCACCAGGTTCCGAACCCCATATGCGTGTAATAATGTCCGTCATTCTCACTCCTGTAGAGAATATCAACTCTTCGGCGGACACCGTCAGAATCAATATGCATGCGGGGGTAGCCGGCCCACGCCGCGGGAGTAATAACCTGGGGAATGGAGGGCAGAATATCTTTGTCGGAAGGGAACATGCGGGTGTCGCCCTGCAGTTTGCCGTCAACAGAAAAATATCCAGCCGCAAAGTCACGCTCTTCCTGAGTAAGGGAACTGCTGGGCACTTCCGTAATATTGAGCGTTACACTGACCTGACCCAGATAGCCGACAGCCCGGCCCAGGTAGGCATCGCGGTCTATGGCCACCTGGCGTATATAAGAGTAGAGCCTGTTACTTTCCTCTTCTCCCATCTGTGCCAGCTGTTCCATATATTCCAGTGCTGTTCTGCGGTCTATCAGGCCGTTGAGAATATTGGTAATGAGCTGACTGTTGTTTTCAGCCAGAAAAGTGTAGGAAGCCTGAATTTCAGAAGGAATGCTGTAGTCGAGAAAGTTCAAATCTATTCCGGTTGGACTGCGGTCGACAAACTCAATATCCAGCATGGTCCAGGCCGGCTCAAACTCTTTAAGCAGAATTAAACCGTCGGCAGTAATATCTCTTCCCAGCGGATACATATCAATAGTGGTAATGGTTTCATCATCAATTTCCAGCAGAACGATATTCTGGTCTTCTTCAACAGGCGGTTTGAGCCGGAGTAGAAAGTCGAACAGACGATTATCCAGACTGCTGAAAAAGTTGCGTCCGGAATTGTCGCTGCCCGAACCGGCAAAATCAACATAGAGTAATCCTGTAAAAACCACAGTGCTCAGAACAGCTGCCAGAAGCGGAGCGAAAAGGCGTTTCATGTCGGTAAACCTCCGTTTGATACCATTGTAACCTATTTTGATGATTTTTTCCCGAGAATCTCAAGTTGTTTGGCAGTGCACCGAAAATGAAAGTGGAAATTATTTTTTGGGGGGAAGAGAATGATACGGGGTTTGTTTACAGCCTCCAGCGGAATGCGGGCGCAGGAGCACCGTCTTGACGCGCTTTCCAACAATCTGGCTAATGTTGATACCAACGGATACAAAAGAGATGTATCTGTGCATAAAGCTTTCCCCGAAATGCTCATGCACCGCTTCAATGACAATGGAGAGTTCCGTTTCCCTCTGGGAAGTGTGGATACCGCGCCCATTGTGGGACGACTGGGCACCGGAGTGGAGTATAACGAATCATATACCGTTTTTGAGCAGGGTTCCCTGAAAGTTACAGAGAATGACTTTGACCTGGCTCTGGACGATAAAGGCTTTTTTGTTGTTGATACTCCGCGGGGTATCCGCTACACACGCAACGGATCGTTCTGGCTGGGTAAGGAACAGATTCTGGAAACGAAAGACGGTTATCCGGTTATGGGCGAAAACGGCATAATCCGCATAACCAAAGACTTTGTTAAAATTGACAAACTGGGGCGTGTCTGGCAGCAGGAAACGCAGGATTCCGATCCGCAGCTGGTTGATACCATAAAGCTGGTGGGCTTTAAACGGGACCGTTTTCTTAAAAAACAGGGTAACAGTTTCTGGACGGAAAACGACTTAAGCGGTCCGGCCGTTGATTTATACGGAACCAGACGCCCGGGGGTGCATCAGGGCTATCTGGAAGGCGCGAATGTGAATCCTGTAACGGAAATGGTGAACATGATTGCCGTAAACCGGGCCTATGAGGCCAATCAGAAAGCCATCAGCACCCATGATCAATTGCTTAACCGCCTGATCAATCAGGCCGCGAAATACTAGGGAGAATTAAGTTATGATGCGATCGCTCTGGACAGCTGCTACCGGAATGCATGGCCAGCAGTTTAATATAGATACTATTTCAAACAACCTGGCCAATGTGAATACCACAGGATTTAAGCAGGTCCGGGCTGATTTTGAAGACTTAATCTATCAGAATTCCCGTATTGCCGGTACTCCCGCAACCGAAAGGACTGTTACCCCTACAGGTATTCAGGTTGGTCATGGTGTAAAAGTGGGAGCTACCCAGAGAATCTTTACTCAAGGGTCTGTGAAAAAAACGGACGCCCTGGGTGATATGGCCATAATGGGCGAAGGATTTTTCCGGGTTCTCAATATTGACGGAAGCATTGCCTATACGCGTGACGGCTCATTCAAGATCGATTCCAACGGTCAGTTTGTTTCCAGTGAAGGATACCGTTTAATGCCGGAACTGGTACTGCCCGAAAATTTTATTCCCGACAGCCTTGCGGTAAGCCAGCAGGGAAGGGTAACTGTTAAAATACCCGGCCGGGAAGACCCTGTTACTGTGGGGCAGATTGATCTGTACCGTTTTGTTAACACAGCAGGCCTGCAGGCTGTTGGAGAGAATCTTTTTGTTGAAACCGCGGCTTCAGGCGAAGCCATGCGCTCCCGGCCCGGAGAGGAGGGTATGGGAAAGGTTCTGCATAAATTCCTTGAAAATTCCAATGTGTCTGTTGTGAAGGAAATGGTGGGAATGATTGTGGCTCAGCGGGCTTATGAGCTGAACTCCAAGGCCATTCAAACTTCGGATTCCATGCTGGGAATAGCCAATAACCTTAAGCGTTAGAGCGCGGAGCAGGAGAACTGAATGGATATTAATCCGGTATTGAGCAGCAGTCAGATTATTAATACAGATGAGCTCTCACGGCGCGCGGCAAGCGCGGAAAACCGTGAACTGAAAGAAGTCTGTGAAGAGTTTGAAGCTATTTTTGTCAAAATGATGCTTGATTCCATGAGAAAAACGCTCAGTGACGATACATTAATACCAAAAAATGCCGGAGAAAAACTTTTTGAAGATCAGCTCTACGATGAATACGCGAAAAAAATAAGCCGTACAGCCCGCTTAGGCATTGCCTCAATGATGTACAGCCAGCTTTCCTCTGCCGCGGCAGGTTCCAAAATCAATCTGAACGGTTGAATTATTTCAGTACAAACCGTATACAAAAAAGTACAGTAAGATATTTTTTTTAGATACAGATATTCTGTCTTTTTATTTAATTTATTACATATTAACAAGATATAATTTATCTCCCGGGTCGTTTTGTTTTTGGCACAATATTTGCTTAATAAGTTCTGTTATGAGAAATACAACAGATCAGACAATTGATGCAGATTACAGCCTTCATGCCTATCTTGACGAAATCAGCCGGTTCAGCCTGCTCGATTCTGAAGAAGAACTGGAACTTTCAAGAAGAATTGAAGGGGGAGACTCGGAAGCCCTGACAAGTCTTATCAACTCTAATCTGCGCCTGGTCGTTAAAATAGCCAAAGCCTATACCAATGTTGAAATGGGTTTGATGGACTTAATTCAGGAAGGGAATCTCGGCCTTATGAAAGCCGCCGAAAAGTACGACTACCGCAGGGAAGTGCGTTTCAGTACTTACGCTTCCTGGTGGATCAAACAGTCTATCAGCCGCGCGCTTGTTAATAAGCGCCGCACTATACGTCTTCCGCACCGGAAAGAAGAAACGCTGAAAAAACTGCAGAAAATTACTGATGATTTTTCGCAGGAATATTTCCGCAAACCCACTGTTGAAGAACTGGCCGCTTATACCGGCATGAGCGAATCTGAAATTACCAGTGTTCTTGATCTGGGCAGTATGACTGTTTCTCTTGATTCAGAACTCAGTGCCAGCAAGGGCACTCTTCTGGATTTGTGTGAGGATCTTTCCTATTGTCCGGCCAACGCGCTTGTTACTAAAAGTATTAAAGAAGATACCCGGCGTTTCCTTGACAAGCTCAAAGAGCGTGAAAGAGATATTCTTAAATACCGTTTTGCCATGGACGGAGGCAAGAAAGAAACATTAAAAAGTATTGGTCATAAAATGGGTATTTCTCCGGAAACTGTCCGCCAGATAGAAATTCGGGCCCTGAAGAAACTTCGCAATGAAGTGGAACCGGTCCGTCAGTATATATATAACTAGTTCCTTTTCTCTCCTGTAGAAAGGCTGAGCTTAGCCCTTAAGGCTCAGCCTTTTTTTTATTGTTTATTCGGGTATAATTATAAATCATGAATGTACTTGGAATTGAAACCAGCTGTGACGAATGTGCCGTGGCTGTTGTTGCCGACGGTAAAACCATTCTTTCCAATGTTATTGCAACCCAGGTGGAGCGCCACGCGCCCTGGAGCGGTGTTGTGCCAGAAATTGCGTCCCGTCTTCATGTGGAATGGATTGAAGAAGTAACAGCCCGTGCTCTTGATGAGGCTGCTTTAGACTTCCACAAAGACATTGACGGCATTGCTGTTACCAACAGGCCGGGGCTTATAGGTTCTCTTCTGGTGGGCCTTTCCTATGCGAAAGGTCTGGCCTGGTCTTCCGGTAAACCGTTTGTGGGAGTGGATCATATCCGCGCCCATCTTTATGCTCCGCATCTTGAATACGAAATTCCCTATCCTCATTTGGGGCTGATTGTTTCCGGAGGCCATACCATTCTCTGCCGCGTGGATTCTCTGGAGGAAATCAGCATACTGGGAACAACAATAGACGATGCCTGCGGCGAAGCTTTTGACAAAGTGGCCAAGTTCCATAACATGGGATACCCCGGCGGAGTTATTCTGGACAAACTGGCGGAAGAAGGTAATGAAAACGCCTATCATTTTCCTCAGCCCCGTCTGCATAAGGGCTCTCACCGGTACGATGTTTCGTATTCCGGCTTAAAAACAGCCGCGGTGAATCAGCTGGAGCAGTTTCACACTCCGGGTACAGAGCCGTCTTTGGCCAATATTGCCGCTTCATTCCGAAAAGCGGCTGTTGATATGCTGATTGACCGTGTAGAACGGGCGGCAGAGGACACCGGAATACATTATGTTGCGGCAGGCGGGGGTGTTTCGGCCAACCGGTATCTGCGGCGCATTCTTGGAGAGCATTCCGGGTTGAAAACTTATTTCCCTTCCATGAAACTCTGTACAGACAACGGGGCCATGATTGCGGCTCTGGGCTATTACCGGCTTATACAGGGACAAAGCGATTCCCTGAAGCTGAACGCGGCCGCAAGAGTGTCAGGTTTTCGGCGATGTTATCCATAATATTCTTAATCCGTTGACCAGCTTGCCTGTAATGTATAATGTTGCCGTTGTTGCTTGACAGGCATTTATGGAGGAGATTTGGCATGAGTACTCAGTATAATCTTGATAATGCTATACGTAAAATCCCTGATTACCCCAAGAAAGGAATTCTTTTTTATGACATTACCAGTATTCTGACCAATCCGGAGGCTTTTCAATACTGTGTCAGCCGTATGGTTGATATTTACCGCAATACAGATGTTGCGGCTGTTGCGGGAATAGAATCGCGCGGATTCATATTTGCCGCACCGCTGGCCGACCGTCTGGGCATTCCCCTGATACTGGTGCGTAAGGCCGGTAAGCTGCCGGGCGACACCTGGCGGGAAGACTACCAGCTGGAATACGGCCAGGCTGCGGTGGAAATTCATAAAAGCGATGTTCCCGCCGGAAAGGACGTACTGCTTATAGACGATTTAATTGCTACCGGAGGCACCCTCAGCGCGGCCAAAAGTATTCTTGAAAAAGGCGGTGCCAGAGTGAAGAATGTTTTCGGTATTATCGGGCTGAGCTTTCTCAACTATCAGGAAAAACTTCCGGGTGTAACCGTTACAACACTGGTTAATTATGAAAGCGAGACAGTTTAAGCGGTGCATTGAGGAATAAAATCCTGGCTGTTAATCTTTTATATTCTTAGTCTCTTTCAGCTGGAGAGTTGTGTGAAATTAGTAAAATATTTCTTTACAGCTTTTGCTGTTTTACTGCTTTTAACCGGCTGCCGGTTCTCCCTGTTTGACCTGCTTCCAATGCCTGGTTCTCTGGATGATTCTTTTGGTTCAGGCGGGAAAGTAGTAACGCCAATTGGTGCGGGTCATGATATGATCCGGGCAGTGGCCTTCCAGCCTGACGGAAAGATTGTGGCGGCGGGATGCAGCCATAACGGCCTTGACTACGATCTTGCCCTTGCACGCTATAATACTGACGGCACACTGGATGCATCTTTCGGCTCAGGCGGAGTAGTTAAAACAGACTTTGGTTTGGGGGCGGATAACTTCGGCCGTGCCGTTGCCATTCAGGAAGATGGAAAGATTGTGGTGGCGGGATACAGTGACAGCGGCAGTAACAACGACTTTGCCCTTGTACGTTATAATACGGACGGCACCCTGGACGCATCTTTCGGTTCAGGCGGAATAGTTACACATGATATCGCGGCAGACGATATAGCCACTGAAATAACTATTCAGCAAGATCAAAAGATTGTTGTGGCAGGGTTTTGTGGAAGCAGTAATAAGGACTTTGCTCTCATGCGCTGCAATACGGACGGTTCTCTTGATGCATCTTTCGGCTCACTCGGAATAGTTACGACAGATATTGTTTCGATGGACAACTTCGGCTTTTCCGTTGCCATTCAGGAAGATGGAAAGATTGTGGCAGCGGGATATTCTGGAAGCGTTAGTACGGACTTTGCTCTCGTGCGCTACAATACCGACGGCAGCCTGGATCCCACTTTCGGGTCAGGTGGAAAAGTTACACAGGATATCGCGGCAAACGATTCAGCCCAGGCTATAACTATTCAGCAAAATCAAAAGATTGTGGTGGCAGGATATTCTGGAAGCGGTAGTACGGACTTTGCTCTCGTGCGCTACAATACCGACGGCACCCTGGATACATCTTTCGGCTCACTCGGAATAGTTACGACAGATATTGCTTCGACAAACGACCAGGGACATGCCGTTGCTCTTCAGTCTGATGAGAAAATTCTTGTATTTGGGATAACATATTCCGGCAGTGTCAGACACCTTGCCCTTGTACGTTACAATACCGACGGTTCTCTCGACGCATCTTTCGGCTCAGACGGAATAGTTACAACATCTTTTGGTTTGGCAGACAGTTTTGGCTATGCACTATCTATACAGCCGGATGGAATGATTGTTGCCGCAGGTTATTACCATAACGGCTCTGACTACGACTTCGCCCTGGCGCGTTACTGGCCCTGAGGGCGGAGGGTGCCGGGAGTACCGGGCACAAAGCCGCCGGCAGCCGAGGGCGCCGGTCAGCGAGGTGCAGGCAAATTGCCGTATGGCTAATTATTTTGTTCAATAAAACCGAGAAAAAGAATATATAGTAAAGCGAATAAAGTTATTTATAAGCAGGGGAAGAGTGTGAAAACAGCAAGATGCCTCCTTATATCTTTTCTAACGCTGCTGCTTTTTACCGGCTGCCGGTTTTCCCTGTTTGACCTGCTTCCAAATCCTGGTTCTCTGGATGATTCTTTTGGTTCAGGCGGGAAAGTAGTAACGCCAGTTGGCACGGGACAGGACATGTGCTGGGCAGTCGCTGCCCAGGATGACGGAAAGATTGTGGCGGCGGGATACAGCGACAGCGGCAGTAACAACGACTTTGCCCTTGTACGCTGCAATACTGACGGCACGCTGGACACATCTTT
>PDWI01001434.1_pt1 | contig 37698 bp, 30 predicted proteins | sample 1430891 | NCBI WGS metagenome assembly PDWI01 (sample SAMN01162508, study PRJNA174530) | Oral metagenome, whole genome shotgun sequencing project. | biome: Marine environment; feature: Marine mammal; material: Swab sample of the gingival sulcus; isolation source: swab sample of gingival sulcus... | reverse complement strand
GGGAATGCCGCAGAATCCATCAGCACCGTAACAGATGTCATTGCAGGCATATCCGATCAAACCAATCTGCTGGCCCTCAATGCCACCATTGAAGCGGCAAGGGCGGGAGAAGCAGGCAAAGGCTTTGCGGTTGTCGCCAATGAAATCAAAGACCTGGCATCCCAGACAGCCGAAGCCACGGCAGATATAAAACAGCAGATTGAAGGAATCCAGGGCACAAGTAAAGAAACCATTGGAGAAATGGAATCCGTGAACAAGGTAATGCACGATATCAATAATATTATTATTACCATTGCCACGGCCATTGAAGAACAAACATCCGCGACACGGGAAATCACCTCCAATATCAGCCAGGTGTCCCAGGGTACCCAGGATGTCAATGAGAATATTGTCCAGAGTTCCGAGGCTATTAATAATACCCAGGGGGATATTTCTTCCATGGGAGCTGCTGCACAGGATATTTCCGAAAACAGCTCCCAGATCGTCCAGACCCTGAAAAAACTGGAAGGGATGGCAAAGGATCTGACAACTATTGTGAATCGTTTTACAATCTAATCTGCCGAAGAAATCTTACCTGATGGATGTCCGTGGAGGGTGTTTTTGTCCACCGCCATGGGCATCTACTCCAAAACCACACGAAATCCAATGGCTGGACTCTTCATGGTTTCAATCATTTCTGTTCTGGCATGGCAGCGCAGATCTGACACAGGGGAATCAAAACCGCCCCCCCGAACCACGGCCTGCCCATTTCCTTTTTCCCACAAGTTGTTACTGGTTTCACAGGGTTCCTGATTCTTGTCCTGGCACCATTCGGCAACATTTCCGCCCATATCGTAAATTCCCAGATCATTGGGGGCAAAACTGCCCACAGGAGAGGTTACTCCCTGAAATTGCCCGGCATCACATGCGCCGCAGTTTGCCTTTGGCCGGAATCTTTCTTTTCCAAAGGGGTAGGCAATATCCTTTCCCAAATTCCGGCAGACATATTCCCATTGGGCTTCTGTGGGCAGGGAAAAGCCGCCATGTTTCTGATTCAACTTTCCGATAAATGCCAACGCGTCGGCGAAACTGACCTGCTCCACAGGGTAATTTCCGCCATTACGAAATCTGGAGGGATTGTTCTCTCCCATGACAGATTCCCATTGCTCCTGGGTAATCTCAAATTTCCCCATCCAGAATCCTCCAAGGCATACCCTGGAGGACGGGGACTTCTTATCCCGGCCTCCCATGTCAAAGCATCCGCCGGGTATCCATACCAAAGGAATCCCCTGCACCCATTTGATCTGCCCCGACTTGTTTTTTGCCGTTTGGACTTGAAGCAGTTCAGATTCACATTTTCCTGCATATTTCCAGAGTTCCAGATCATTCCAGATTTTCTCTGCCCGTTGGGAACCATGCTCCCAGGCTCGCCTGATCCAGCATTTGGCCATGAGAGGATCTTTCAAAACCCCATGCCCCCGGTAATAGGCAAGACCAAGGTCGCACATGGCATCTGAATTGCCATGCCTTGCCTGTTCAAGCAGAGCTGCTGTCTGACGTTTTTGATTGTCCCCATTCATCTCAGCCCATGCCGCAGATTGACAAACCAACAAACAGAAAAACACCAAATACCACATGGGATGCAGGAATTTATTTTTTTGAACCATTACAAAACCATCCTTTTTCATCATTGTTGTATTATAATAGGGTGAAACTATATCCCCATTTCTTGACAAAGAAAATATCTATCTCATATTGTCTCCATACATTATGATAAGCAAAAGGAATAAAGAAACCACCCATGCAAACCCCTGAACAAAAAGCTGCCAATAGAAAAACTCCCAAAAAAACAAAAAAATCCAGCAAGGAAATTCCAGTCTCCCGTGAACTTGATGCCATCACGATTCGGGGAGCAAAGGAACACAATCTGAAAAACATTGATGTTTCCATTCCCAAGAAAAAACTGGTGGTCATCACAGGCGTTTCCGGCTCTGGTAAATCCAGCCTTGCCTTTGACACCATTTTTGCCGAAGGACAACGCAGGTATGTGGAATCCTTGTCTGCCTATGCCCGCCAGTTCATCGGTCAGATGGAAAAACCACGTTATGAAACCATCCGAGGGCTTTCCCCAACCATTGCCATTGAACAGAAAGCTGCCTCAAAAAATCCCCGCTCCACCGTGGGAACCATCACGGAAATCTACGATTATCTGCGGGTATTATTTGCCAGGGTGGGCACCCAGCATTGCTGCGAATGCGGCGAAAAAGTCGGTAAGGGTCATGCCCAGGGTATGGTGTCCCAGATTCTGGAAATGCCTGTGGGTACGAAAATTCTGATTCTGGCTCCCATTGTGGAAAACAGAAAGGGTGAACATCGTGATCGAATCCAGGAACTGAAAAAAGAAGGATTTGCACGGGTGCGTGTGGATGGAGTGATTCAGGAAATCGAAGGCGTACAGCCCCTTGCCAAAAACAAGAAGCACAACATTGAAGTGGTGGTGGATCGGCTTGTCATATCAGACAAAAAAGAGTTTTCTGCCCGGCTCACGGATTCCGTGGAATCAGCCCTGGGATTGGGGGAAGGCCAGATCATTGTACATGTCCTGGGCAAGGGAGACAAAAAAATGAGCGAAGCCCATGCCTGCTGCGGCATTGCCTACCCGGAACTTACCCCCCAGATTTTTTCCTTTAACTCCCCCCTTGGCATGTGCCCGGAATGCAACGGCATCGGCAATATCATGGCCATGGATCCCCATAAGATTGTACCCAATCCTGACCTGAGCATCCGGCAGGGAGCGGTCATCCCCTGGAATCATTATTTTGTGAACAGGCAGAAATTCCCCAAAAAGACTTCCTGGGCAGAACAACAGGTCATGGCCCTGGAAACCCAACTGGGAATTGATTTTGATCTGCCCTGGAAAAAACTTTCCCAAAAGGACAAAAACCTGATTTTATACGGGTCTGGCTCTGAAACAATTGCCGTTCGCATGGATTCCGCCCGTATCAAGGGGAAATTTCTCAAGGCCTATGAAGGCCTGGTTCCCCAGCTCATGCGAAGGTATCACGCCAGCAGATCGGATTCCTATAAAAAGTATTACGCAGGCTTCATGAGTTCCCACACCTGCCCCGTTTGCCAGGGCCGGCGGTTGAAAAAGGAAGTATTAAGCGTATTCATTGAAAACAAATCCATCATGGATATTACCGCCATGACCATTGGAGATGCAAAAAATTTCATTGCGAGTCTGGAATTCACGGACAACAGGCAATTCATTGCAAGGGAGCTGCTCAAGGAAATTTCCGACCGTCTGGGCTTTCTGGTGAACGTGGGGCTTGATTACCTGTCCCTGGATCGCAGCGGCCCAACCCTTTCCGGAGGAGAATCCCAGCGGATACGCCTTGCCTCCCAGGTGGGCAGTGAACTTACCGGAGTGCTGTATATTCTGGATGAGCCCTCCATTGGACTCCATCAACGGGACAATATGAAATTGCTGAAAACTCTGAAACATCTTCGGGACATCGGAAACAGCCTCATTGTGGTAGAACACGACAAGGAAACCATGGAATCCTCGGACTGGATCATTGATATGGGCCCAGGAGCCGGCCATCTGGGCGGACAGGTGGTGGCCCAGGGGACCCCCAGGGAAATCTGTAAAAATCGGGCATCCATCACGGGGGGATTTTTATCCGGCAAGGACAGAATCGAAGTACCCCCAAAACGCATTGCCTCAAAAAAGAAAGAGTGGCTGACCATTGTCGGTGCAAGGGAAAACAATCTTGATAATGTCACGGCAAAAATTCCCCTGGGACTGATGGTAGCTGTCACCGGAGTTTCCGGTGCAGGCAAATCCACCCTTATCAACCAGATCCTCTACCCTGCCCTGGCAGGAAAGCTGCACAACACAAGGATGAATGTGGGCAAACACAAGGGAATCGAGGGTCTGGATTTTCTGGACAAGGTTATCAACATTGACCAGAAACCCATTGGCAGAACGCCCAGAAGCAACCCTGCCACCTACACCAAGGTTTTTGACCACATCCGGGATGTTTTCGCCATGCTGCCGGAATCCAGGGAAAGGGGCTATCAAAAGGGCCGTTATTCCTTTAATGTCAAGGGCGGAAGATGCGAAGCCTGTCAGGGAGACGGGTATATCCGGGTGGAAATGCATTTTCTGGCCGATGTCTTTGTGCCCTGCGAAGTCTGCAATGGCAGGCGGTTCAATAAATCCACCCTGGAAATTACGTACAAGGATCATTCCATTGCCGATGTCCTGGATTTGTCGGTTCACCAGGCAAGGCAGCTATTTGAAAACCATCCCAAAATCACCCGGATTCTGGCCACCCTCATGGATGTGGGATTATCCTATATCGGCCTTGGACAGGCCGCCACCACCCTGTCCGGGGGTGAGGCCCAGCGCATCAAACTGGCAAGGGAACTTGCCAAGCGAACCACGGGCAATACCTTGTACATTCTCGATGAACCAACCACAGGGCTTCATTTTCAGGATGTCCGCATGCTGTTGTCCGTGCTGCAGCGGCTCAGGGATGCAGGAAACACCATTCTCATCATTGAGCATAATCTGGACGTCATCAAAACCGCAGACTGGGTGATTGACATGGGTCCGGAAGGCGGAAAAAATGGAGGCCGGATTGTTGCCCAGGGTACCCCTGAAACCCTGGCAGACAATCCAGACAGCCATACGGGAACATTTTTGAAACCTCTGCTATGAAAACCCATGACACAGAATTCCAGACACTATCTCGCAGAATCCTGTCCATTGTTTCATCTCATCGCCAACTATTTTCAGATGGGGTATGATTTCTGATACATTTCCGCTTTCGTCGGGTTGTCTCTGATGAGCAGGAAGATATCCCCCGAAATTAAAGCGGGTAAAAAAAATTGACTTCTCTTCTACTTTCAGCCTATATACAAACAGGTACGTAACTGTAACCTTGGATAGGAGGAGGAACTCAATGAAGATAAAAAAAATTTTATGTGCAGTTGATTTTTCTGAATACAGCACAAAAGTTACCGAGCATGCAAATTCAATGGCAGAGGCTCTGGCTGCTGAAATTGATGTGTTGTACGTTTCCCCGTCTATGGGCCATTATTCTGGCTTTGACCTTAGTGCGGCCTCTATTCAAAGTTTTGAAAACCAAATCAGCACCGGGGCTCAGGGAGCAATGGACAACCTGCTGAAAACGTTTAAAAATGTAAAAGTTAATGGTCATGTACAGCACGGCTATCCGTCAGAAGAAATTCTCCGTTTTGCCAAAGATCATGCTATAGATATGATTATTATGGGAACTCGCGGCCGCACGGGTCTGGACAGAATACTGTTCGGTTCTGTTGCGGAAAAAGTTGTCAAATACGCAAAATGCCCGGTTTTGACGATTAACACATAAAAGCATTTGCCAATCAGACAAAACATCTTCCCAATTCCCAATTCGGGGGACACATACTTAATTCTTCTTCAATTAAGTAAGCTGTTCCCCGCCCCGAAATTCCGTCCCCCCAACGACCATCTGCATGGGAAAAATTTTCCTGTTGGTATGGATGGAATTTTCAACATGATTCTTCTTCGGTAAAAGGGGCAATAATATTTTCAAAGAGAAGAGCCCTGTCAATAGTAAATCTACATAACTTCTATTTTTTATTATCTAATAAATGGTATATAAATTGCTTGGAAATGAAATTGCTGTTTGGTTTGTAACAAGTTGGAATGCTTCTGGATTTCAAAAAGGACTGTTTAGTTACCAAAACACTCCATAACACCATGAGTAACTGGATAAGGTTTTGTCAATCCTGTTATCTAGTTAAAATTGTTACATTATGTACGATTACTTTTTTACCCAAGCAAGGAGGAAAAAATGATTACAAAAGTATCTTCTCACACTTCTGCTGCTAACATGTATGGGAAAAAAAATACCCCTGTTACTGAAACAACTTCCGATTTCCTTTCCATTGCCCAAAAATATGAGGGTACGAATATTTCTCCCAATCCTTTGGCAGAAACGGGGGACAAATTAGATGAAGAGACACATATTTCATTTTCTGAGCCAATTCCCATGTCTCAGAATCCCTTTTCCGATTCAGTTACACTTTCAAAAGATGTCCTACAGGAGCAACAAGATTCTGAAAAAATGAAGGATATTACAGATCGAGCATATAAGATGTTGAAGCTCAGGGATCTTTCAGAGGACGAAATTAATTCCTTCAGAGAAATTCTGGCACAAGCTGAAAATGCACAGAATGCAAAGGGACTTCTTAAGTCTCTTTCTACAAAAGAGCGTGCTCTGGTTAAAAAGGCCAATAGTTATGGTTCTGATCTTACCAATTCCCATATTGACCAGATGAGTGAAGAAGGTGCCCGTAATATGCTGGTTCAGCCGGATTACAGGTTTGCTGTTGATTTTAACAATGATGGAATAGTCGAACATGGAAAGGCCAAGACTTTTGTCTTTCCTCCTCCCAATGCACCTGACTCTGTAAAAGATGCCTGGGACAAGACAATGAACTCTTTAAACGAAGATGAACGTCTCCTGGCTTCTACTATTTTTCTGGTTATGTCCTGGCAGGAGAATATCAAGACTAGTGAAAATGGCAGGGTTGTCAGAATGATTGAACCCGGAGAGCCCGATTATGTAAATATTTTTGGAACTGATGAATCATCTTGGCTGCTTTTGCTGGATAAGGTAGATGAATATTTGGATTTTACAGAAAAACTTGATTCCGCAAACAGGGAAGATATTGAAAAGGATCGACAGATGATTAATACATTCAGGAAAAATATCATTGGTTAGGGAGAAGTGTTTTCATTCGGGGGCAGCGTACCTAATTCTTCTTCAATCACACTGCCCCCGGAATTATTGACTTAAGCTATATATTCCCCAATAGGTTTTAACAAATATACATTATTGGGCAACTTATCAGTAGTTACATACCCAGGAGACGCTTTAATTAACGCTGGTATGCGATTAATCAAATTTGCACATGTCAGCTCCACGGTCGCTGGACGGTCTACATTTATGGTCGTTTCAGGTTCTCCATAGAATGTCCAATCATTACAGTCGAAATCGTCCGGACCATATACTTTTCCTATACACTCCGTCTCAATGGTAATTCCCTCTTTCGTCTCTGTTATCACTATGGCGCTCATTCCTGTTGGTTCACCAGCCTTTATTGTCATTCCCAAAGTAGAACTGGTTAAATCTTTTTCATATGTCGTAGGTACACACTTCTGAATCTGAGAAACCGGTGTCAGCTTCATGCGATCACATAACCATCCGTTTTGATTCCACATATAGCTCGGTACATATCGGCCGCTTTCAACCAATTCTTTCTGTTCATCCGAAGAGGAATTATTATATTTTCCAATTTCTTCTTCAAATTCAAGCGTATTCAGCCCTGCTCCATGTCCCTTTGCTAAAGCAATTCCATAATCTTCTACATTATAACTGCTGACTCCTCTGATTTTGGTAATTGTATGCATTGAACCTGCTAAAACATCTATTAACACTCCCCAGTACATATCAGGATAGCCGCTGCCACAAAGTGTAATGCCGTTTTCTTTTGCCAGCGCATCTAATTCCTGGGTTAATTTCGGGTTAGAATTCCATGGATACAAAGCTTCCTCGCAAGTAGCGATGGCATTCACCCCACTCCTTGCACAGGCCATAAAAGCATCTTTAATATCTTCTACAGTACTCATGGTGGCTACGACACAAACCCGGGGGTTCAATTCAGTTAATATTTCCTGTGCATGATTTGCATCTGAAACAGTAACTCCATATTTTCCCATCCCCAAAAGTTCTCCGATGTCCTTACCGACAATCTCAGGATTGATATCAAAAGCTGCAACAATTTTTGCTTCTTTTTCCAACAGGTACCGCATCAGATATGAACTCATTTTACCACAACCATACTGAGCAACTCTTAATTCTGTCATAATAAGGCCTCCTTTACGTAGCAGTTTAAAAAAATAAACACTATTTCCAGGATCAGCTTGTGATCCTCCATTGGCCATTGGCCAAATTTATATGAGATCCTTTAAGCGCTCACCGGTCAGCTGCCATATCCTGTAACCTGCCTCCGCTAATGATGTATTGCCACCTGACCAGCAGGCTGATAACACATAACATCCTTATTCACAGATTGATTGAAAAAATTATATTATCTTGTAAGTAAACAACAATAAGAGATGGCTTCAGTTGAAACCATGAATGTCAAACCATTATATACGATATGTTACCAAAAATTTTACAGACATAAACTCAGTAAGTCAATCCAAATCCACCATAAAAATACCGCCTGCGACGTTGGCTGCGGCTCCGATCTCCCTGGGCTGCATGTACATACGCCTCTGTCGCCGGAATCTTGCCGCCTTTCATATGGCATCTTGCTGGCAGTCAGAAAATTAGTAAAAAGAATAAGAATCAACCAGTTATAAAGTCATACGGTAGATTTAGACTGAAGGAGGGCTTGAAAAAGAGTTGAAAATTTGAGATGTATTCATTTTTTGATGATGAACAATTGTGAATCTGCACACAAAAGCAGAACCCACCCCTTTCCGCCAGCCGATGAGGTTAACCCGGAAGAAAAAAACATGGCACAGAATTCCGAATACTCCCTGAACCAGAACAAAAACTTTATCCATGAGCCGTTTCCCGGCCTGTTTCTCCTTGACCTGCCCCAGGACAAAGCAGGATTTCGCATGTTCATCTCTGCCTGGTTTTTCAAGGACAGGGCAGGGAGAAATGTACTCGTGGATCCTGGCCCTGCATCCACCATTCCCCTACTGAAAAGTCTGCTGGATGAAATGGGCGAAACCCTGGATCTTATTCTCATCACCCATATTCATCTGGATCATTCCGGCGGTCTTGGTCATTTACTCCAGCACTATCCCCAGGCAAAGATCATTGCCCATGCAAAGGGTCACAGGCATTTATCCCAACCGGAACGGCTCTGGGAAGCATCTGTGGCTACCCTGGGAGATGTGGCTGTCATGTACAGACAACCCATTCCGGTTCCCTCCTCATCCATCATGGAAACGGACGACAAGAATGTCATTGAAATATTTCTCACACCGGGTCATGCCTCCCACCACCTTTCCTTTCGCACGGAGTTTGGAGAAAGAAAATTTCTTTTCGCAGGGGAAGCTGCCGGCTCATACATTCCCCTTGGAAAGGGCAAATTCTGGTGCCGTCCTGCAACGCCTCCGGTGTGTAATCCCCGGATATTCCTTGATTCCATTGCCTCTTTGAAAAGCCAACTGACAGGAGACGAAATTCTATGCTATGCCCATTGGGGAGCCGTGGAAAATGCCAAATCCAGACTCGACTGGTCAGAAGAACAGCTTTCTTTCTGGGTGGAGACCATTTCCAGACACAGGGACAAAGCCCCCGAAACCATCGTAGAAAAACTTCTGCAATCCGATGAACGTCTGCAAGGAATCGCATTGCCCCGGGATCTGATGGAAAAGGAACTCTCTTCCATGAAAAATAGCGTGAAAGGGATATTAAAAGGTTTGTCTGCCTAGACAGACAAGCAGACGGAAAAAAGAAAAGGCGGGAAGCTTTTCACCAAGCTCCCCGCCTTTTTGTTTTATTTCATTATGATTTGTTATTCACCTGCCCTGCCGTCATCACAGGCATCTGTGGCAACGCCCGGCCTTGATTGTTCATTGGTTTCCGTCATGGTACAGGTGTTGGAATCATCCTCGGCAGCCGCAGGCAGCGGTCCACCAAGTTCCATTTTTTCGTAGGTCTGCTCCGCAAGGAAAGAAAAGTGCTGATAGCGATTCATATAATCCAATTCAATCTTATGGCGCAAACGAGTAGATTCTTCTGGATTGATTTTTTCCAGCAATGCATATCTGTTTTCTCCCACAAGAAATTCCTGCAGACTTCCGTTTGGTGCCTTGCTGTCCATGACAAAGGGATTTTTCCCTTGTTCTTGCAGCATGGGATTGTAGCGGTACAGGGGCCAATAGCCGCTTTCTACAGCAAGTTTGGCTTCCAGCTGGGTTTTTCCCATACCCTTTCTGATGCCCTGGTTAATACATGGAGCATAGGCAATAATCAAAGAAGGTCCCGGATAGGCTTCTGCTTCGGTGAATGCTTTGAGCAACTGCTGCTTGTTGGCACCCATGGCAACGGATGCCACATATACATACCCATAGCTCATGGCCATGGAGCCCAGATCCTTTTTTCCGGTTTTCTTTCCAGATGCTGCAAATTTTGCAATGGAACCCACCGGAGTTGCCTTGGAAGACTGCCCCCCGGTGTTGGAATATACCTCGGTATCCATTACCAGCACATTGATGTCTTCGCCGGATGCAAGCACATGATCCAAACCGCCGTAACCAATATCATAGGCCCAGCCGTCACCGCCAAAGATCCAGAAGGATTTTTTGGTGAACAGGTCTTCACATTCCAGAATTTCGTCCAGCAAGGGAGTTCTCGGAGAAAATGCCAGCAGATCGCAGATCATTTCTCCCAGTTCCCTTGATTTTTCAGAATCATTGCGAAATTCCAGCCATTCGGCAAAGGGGCCTGCAAGTTCCTGGGAAAGGCCTTCTTTCTGCAATGCCGTTTCAATCAGATTGACCAGACGGAACTGACGCTGTTCATAGGCCATCTGGATTCCATAGCCGAATTCCGCCGCATCCTCGAACAGGGAATTTCCCCAGGCAGGGCCGTGTCCTTCCCGGTTTACTGTGTAGGGAGCCGTTGGTGCAGAAGCACCCCAGATGGAAGAACATCCCGTGGCATTGGCAACGATCATGCGTTCCCCAAACAACTGGGTAAGTACTTTTACATAAGGAGTTTCGCCGCATCCTGCACAGGCACCGGAGAACTCCAGCAAGGGTTTTTGCAACTGGCTTCCTTTTACCGTGGTTCGCTTCATGAGCTTGTCTTTCAGCTCCACGGTCTGGGAGAAATCGTAATTGGGCACCTGCAATCCGGTCTGGGTCTGCAAGGGTTTCATAACCAGCGCCTTGTTCTTGGAAGGACAGATGTCCGCACAGTTACCGCAGCCCAGACAATCCAGGGTATTTACCTGAATACGGAATTGGTGACCAGCCACTTCCTTGCCTTTGGCCTGTAAGGTTTCAAAGGAAACAGGCGCATCCTGCATTTCCTCTTCCGTAGCCAAAACAGGAATAATGGCTGCATGGGGACAAACAAAGGAACATTGATTACATTGGATACAATTTTCCGGGATCCATTCAGGCACATTGATGGCAACCCCCCGCTTTTCGTACTGGGAAGTGCCCACGGGGAAAAGACCGTCCGGTTCAAAGGCAGACACAGGAACAGTATCACCCTTTTGTGCCAGTACAGGAGTCATGACATTTTTCCGGAACTCATTGGTTTCTTCGGTTTTGCCCTCTTCTGCCGCATCCTCTGCATGGAGCCAGGATTCAGGATAATCAATTTTCACAAGATGAGCCAGAGCCTCATCAACGGCAGCAATGTTCATGGCAACAATCTTGTCACCTTTCTTGGAGTATGCCTTGGCAATGGATTTTTTCAGCAACGCAACAGCCTCATCAACGGGAAGTACATCGGCAACCTTGAAAAATGCCGTCTGCATAACCATGTTGATTCTATTGCCAAGCCCTGCACTTTCGGCGATTTTCACCGCATCAATATTGTAAAAGGCCAATTTTTTCTCGGCAATGGTGCGGCGCATGGCTGCGGGAAGTTCTTTTTCCATATCTTCCAAAGACCAGTTGGAATTGAGCACAAATGTACCATTTTCCTTGATTCCGTCCAGTACATCATAAATATGCACATAGCTTGGTTTATGGCAGGCAATATAATCCGCAGAATTCACCAGATAGGTGGATTTGATGGGCTGTGTACCAAACCGCAAATGGGAAACCGTGATTCCGCCGGATTTCTTGGAATCATAGGCAAAATATCCCTGGGCGAACATATCGGTATTATCGCCAATGATCTTGATGGCTTCCTTGTTTGCTCCAACAGTACCATCAGAACCAAGTCCCCAGAACTTGCATTGGATAGTTCCTTCGGGGGTGGTATCGGCAAATTCAGGAACCGGAATGGAAGTATGGGTCACATCATCCTCAATACCCACGTTAAAATGATGCTTGGGAGCGGCCACCATCATGTTATCAAATACCGCTTTTACCATGGCAGGAGTAAATTCCTTGGAACCAAGGCCGTAGCGCCCTGCAATGATTTCAGGGACTTCTTTTCTTTCCATGTAGGCGGTACAAATATCTTTATACAGAGGATCGCCTGCGGCTCCGGGTTCCTTTGTCCGGTCAAGAACCGTTAAGGTAGTTGCGGTTGCAGGAAGTACCTGTAAGAAATATTCAGGCACAAAGGGGCGGAACAAACGAACTTTCACAAGTCCCACACGCTCATCTTTTTTCAACAGATGTTCAATAACCTCTTCAGTAGCTTCACAAGCAGAACCCATGGCAACAATTACCCGTTCTGCTTCGGGATGTCCCACATAATCAAAGGGTTTATAGCTTCGTCCGGTAAGAGCGCTAACCTTTTTCATCTGATCCATAACAATGCCGGGAACCTGATCATAATATGAATTGGCAGCTTCCCTGCCCTGGTAATAAATATCCGGGTTCTGGGCAGTTCCACGGATGGAGGGATGTTCAGGATTCATGGAATTTGCCCGGAAATTCGCAATGGCCTCATAGTTGACCAAAGGCTTAATATCCTCGTAATCAATTACTTCAATTTTCTGCAATTCGTGGGATGTGCGAAATCCATCAAAGAAATGGAGAAAGGGAACGCTGGATTCAATGGCAGAAAGATGCGCCACCAGGGCCATGTCCATACTTTCCTGTACGGAATTGGAAGACAGCATGGCAAAACCGGTCTGGCGACAGGCCATGACATCCTGATGATCTCCAAAAATAGACAGGGCATGGGCTGCGATGGCACGGGCACTTACATGGAATACGCCGGGCAGCAATTCCCCGGAAATTTTGTACATGTTGGGGATCATGAGCAGCAGCCCCTGGGATGCGGTAAAGGTACTTGTCAATGCACCGCCTGCAAGGGAACCATGTACAGCACCGGCAGCACCGGCTTCGGACTGCATCTGGCGAATTAGCAACTTCTGATCAAAAATGTTTTTTCTTCCCTGGGATGCCCATTCATCGGCCACTTCTCCCATGGTGGAAGACGGCGTGATGGGATAAATTGCCGCGGCATCGCTCATTGCGTAGGCGATGTGGGTTACGGCGGTATTTCCGTCCATTGTTTTCATTATTCTTGCCATTTTTGCCTCCTGTTTGGAAATGCTGCATTTCCCAATGTAGGTTTAACATTCAGTTAAACACCAATTTAGAAAAATTATATTTTAAATTCAAATAGTTGTCACAAATCGTATCAACGGAATAAAACCTTTCCCTGACATAAAATGAACTGCTCTTAATGGTGAATTATAATGAACAGCGTGCATACACGAAAATTACTCAATCTTAGTAACTTTTATGAGTAACTTTCATGACCAAATGACCCAAAAAGATACATCGCAAGAACAGACAACGGAAGAAAACAAATCCTTAATGCAATACTTAGAATATTCGTCATAGAGTGCTGTTCAACTATGTTAAGAAAAGATCGATTCTTAATTATATAATGAATGAAAACTGGCTTGTCAATATTTCCTGTGCAAGGATTTGCAAAATCGAAAATTTAACAAGCTTTTTTACTTTTTTTCTTACATCCCAGACTCATTTTTGTCAAAGGAGATAACAAAAGTCCGGCATGGAAGAAATCCTGCTTGAAGACGATTTTTTACATCGTCATTAATAATTTCGCAATGTTGAGCAGAACAGACCTCATTATATTGATATATTTTATTTTTTTGAAAAAGATGGAGTCTGCGACAGAATCATTCCCGAAAACATGAAAACACATCCAATCAATCCGCGAACATCAATCATTTCACTCAAAAACAAAATACCGCCAATAAGCGCGAATACAGACTCTGCACTCAACAAAATCGCAGCGGCAGCAGCAGCCACATATTTCTGCCCAAGGGTTTGCAACGTATATCCCACACCAACGGACATGATGCCGCTATACAAAATGGGAACAGCGGTTTTAACAATGTCAGAAAAGACCGTACTTTCAATAAAAATGGAAACCAAAAGACTAAGTAATCCACAGGTAAAGAACTGTACAATGCTCACATGAACCGCATGAAAGATTTCAGTAACATGGTCAATAACCAAAACATGAACAGCAAAGGCGACGGCAGACAACAATACCAAAAAATCGCCCTTATTCATGGAAAAGCCATCTGGCATGCACAATAAATACATCCCAAAAACAGCCAAAAGAGAGGCAATCCAAAACCATAGAGAATTTTTCTGTCCCAAAAATATTCCCAGAAAGGGGACAAGAATCACATACAGCCCTGTGATAAATCCTGCATTTCCTGCCTGGGTATATACCATCCCCATTTGCTGGAAAGAGGAACCTGCAAACAAAGCAAGACCAGTTGCAATTCCCCACAGAGCAAACTGCCCTCTGCCGGCAGACGATTGAGCCTTGGCGTTTTTTTGGGCAACAACCCCAAAGGGCAAAAGAACAAAACCGCCAAGGATAAACCGAATACCGTTGAAAGCAAAAGGCCCCATATGTTCCATGCCTACCCGCTGGGCCACAAAACTAAATCCCCATATCGCAGAAGCCAGCAGTAAAAGAAAGGCGCCTGTAAAACACCGGGCTTTCATCATGAATCTCCGAAAAACCAATGGTTAAAAAATTCTCTCATATCCAAAGACCTGCACGAAAAAGGCATGCTTCCAAAGCATAAAAACAAACGTTTTATTGTAGAATAAACGCCCTGTCAAGCGATTCAGCATCTGGATTTGAAATACTCTAAAAGCATCTTTTCAAAAAAAATTCCACCCGGACAGCAAACCGCATCTTAATTTTGACTTTTTTGTAAAATGACGATAGAAACAACTCTATGTTTGGATTCAAAAAAAATAAAAAAAATGAAGGCGAAGACCTGACCGCTGCACAGCCTGCTCCCATGGAGGAGGAAGCAGATGAATCCAGAGTTGAAAAAATCAACGAACCGCCCAAAAAGAAAAAACGGTTTCCCCTGAAAAAACTGATTATTCTCCTTATCATTATTCTGGTTCTTGCCGGCGGCGGATTTTTTGCCTTTACCTTTTTCTTCAAGGATAAACAGAATGAAAAAGCAATCCGGGCTTATCCTGAAACCATTCTGTCCCATGTGGAACTGCCCGATGAAATATTGCGGTTTTGTTTCCAGAAGCTTCCTGCAACCTATGACCATCTCTCGGAATATGACAAAAATCTGGGTCTTGTGGAAAAAGAGATCCAAAGAATCAAAGCCATCGGACAAAAATATCCTGATCAGATCAAAATTACGGATCGGGAGAAAAAGGGATGGGAAAAACTGCAAAAGAATCTGATAAAATCCTTTGCCGCCGTCCAAAAAACCATTCGGGAACTTTATGTCTCATTCCAGGTAAATCCAGACCAGGGCAATCTTCTCATTACAGAAAAAAAAGAGGAACTGGCTCAAAAGGCCAATGATTTCCTGGAACCAACAAGAAAACAAATCCAGAAATTTCACAAGGGCCAAAAAGAGGCTCCCCCCAAAGGATTTTTCGCAGGACTTATATATAAGGTGAAACACCTGCTATGACAGCCCACACAAACATCGCCGAAAGCCTGCGCCGGACAAGGGAAAGATTTCCTTACAAGCGTGCTGTTGTCTGTCCAGGAGGAAGGGACGACAAGGACAGGGTTTTATACGCCCAGCTGAATTTTACCCAGCTTGACATCCTGTCGGATGAACTGGCATTCGGCCTTGAAGCCATGGGCATCACAAGGGGCACACGCACCATATTGATGGTTCCTCCGGGAATGGAATTTTTCATGGTGATCTTTGCCCTGTTCAAGGTGGGAGCCATACCCGTTGTCGTGGATCCGGGCATGGGAATCAAAAGAATGCTCAAATGTCTGAAAGAAGGTCAGCCCAGGGCATTTATCGGCATTGAAAAAGCCCACCTGCTTCGCAGCATCAGACCCGGATACTTCCAGGGAGTCCGTCATTGGGTCACCGTTGGCAAACGCTGGTTCTGGGGAGGCTGCACCCTGGAGGATCTGTTTATTCCATCGGACGAACCTTTTCCCATTGCCCCCACAACCAAAGATGAAACCGCAGCCATTGTATTTACCACAGGTTCCACCGGCCCTGCCAAGGGAGTGATCTATTCCCACGGCAATTTTGATGCCCAGATCCGCCAGATCCAGAATCATTTCCACATTGATCCTGATGAAATTGATCTGCCCACATTTCCCCTGTTTGCCCTGTTTGACCCTGCCCTTGGCATGACTGCGGTCATCCCGGACATGGATCCAACAAAGCCTGCCCTGGTAAATCCCCTCCGCATCATCGAAGCCATTGAAAACCATGGGGTTACCAATATGTTTGCATCTCCTGCTCTGTTGAACCGGGTGGGCTGTTACGGAAAGGAAAATCAGATCAAACTGCCATCTCTCAAACGGGTGGTGTCCGCAGGAGCACCAGTTTCCCCTGCCAACATCGAACAATTTTCCAGTATGCTGGATGAAAGCACCCAAATCCATACGCCCTACGGTGCCACGGAAGCGGTTCCCGTACTTTCCATTGCCTCCCATGAAATTCTCAAGGAAACAAGACCATTGAGCGAGCAAGGATTCGGCATCTGTGTGGGCCGTCCCATTTGCGATACCCAGGTGCATATCATCACCATCAATGATGCCCCCATTGATAAATTCCATCAAAATCTGCTGGCTCCGGCCAAGCAGGTGGGAGAAATTATCGTAAAGGCACCCCTTGTCACCTCCGGGTATTTTGAAAACCCAGCCGCAGATTCCCTGGCAAAAATTCCTGATCCCGACGGTGGATTCTGGCACCGCATGGGCGATCTTGGCTGGATGGATTCCAAGGGCAGGATTTGGTTTTGCGGACGAAAAAACCACCGGGTCATTACAGAACAAGACACCCTGTTTACCATTCCCGTGGAAGCCATTTTCAACAGCCATGAAAAGGTGAACCGAGCTGCCCTTGCCGGAGTAGGCCCTGCCCACAACCAGATTCCCGTGGTATTTGTGGAGCCAAAACCCGGAGTCAAGAATAAAAAGAAACTTCTTGAAGAAATCAAAGAACTTGCATCAACAAATCCCCTGACCGCAGAGATCAGGCACTTTTTCATTGAAAAACACTTTCCCGTGGACATCCGCCACAATTCCAAAATTTTCAGAGAAAAGCTGGCCGTAATTGCCGCTAAAAAAATGGGGCTGTAATTTCCCCCTGCCAAATTCGCACCACATACAACAAGGGATTGACTTTTTTCCTTGTTTCCAATATACATCTCTTCATCTATTTTATGTGGTCCCATCGTCTAGCGGTTAGGACATCGGCCTCTCACGCCGGTAACACGGGTTCGATTCCCGTTGGGATCACCAAAACTATTTGCTGATCTGCCTGACATCAGCCATATCGCCATTCACATCAGACTCCACATAAAAGGCTTTGTCTCTCATAAAAGCTTCAATAAATTTACTAAAAATTTTTTCCTTGCTTTTCAACTTTGTTCCATATAGTTATAATAGTTATCGTGAATAAAAAATAATTTGAAAATATACATATATATAATAAATAGTTACAAAAAGAATTTTGCTGAAGATGCCACCGAAATTTTGATAACAGGGGGCGAAAGCATAGTTGATTTAACTTTGCTTTCATATTGTTACATAATTATATAGAAAGGGGGATTCGATCATGAAAGGTTTTGCAATGCTTGAAATCGGTAAAACAGGCTGGATTGAAAAAGAAGAACCTGTCTGTGGCCCCATGGATGCCTTGTGCAGACCTCTTGCATTTGCACCATGCTCCTCAGATGTACACACCGTCTGGGAAGGAGCCATTGGCGAAAGAAGCGATATGATTCTCGGTCACGAAGGCTGCGGCGAAATTGTCAAGGTTGGAGAACTTGTCAAAGACTTCAAACCAGGAGACAGGGTGATTGTGCCCGCCATCACCCCGGACTGGAATTCATTGGAAGCCCAGGCTGGCTTCCAGATGCATTCAGGGGGGATGCTGGCCGGCTGGAAATTTTCTAATTTTAAGGACGGCCTTTTTGGAGAGCTGTTCCATGTGAACGATCCCGACGGCAACCTGGCCCATTTGCCGGATGCCATCTCAACTGCTGACGCTTGCATGCTGTCGGATATGGTGCCAACGGGTTTCCATGGTGCGGAGCTTGCAGATGTTCAGTTCGGCGATATTGTGCTGGTAATCGGAATTGGCCCTGTTGGCCTCATGGCCGTTGCCGGAGCCAACCTGAAAGGCGCTTCCCGAATTCTTGCCGTTGGAACCCGTAAAATTTGCTGTGAGGCAGCTTCCTTTTACGGAGCCACGGACTTTCTCAACTACAAAAATGGCCCCATTGATGAGCAGGCCTTACATATAACAGACGGAAAAGGTGTCGATAAAATCATCATTGCAGGCGGTACCGTTGAAACATTCAGCGAAGCCGTAAAATGCCTGAAAGCGGGTGGAAAAATTGGCAATGTCAATTATCTTGGCAGCGGCGACAACCTGCTCATTCCCCGTGTAGAATGGGGAGTGGGAATGGGGCACAAACACATCGTTGGCGGGCTGATGCCAGGAGGCAGGCTGAGAATGGAAAAACTTGCCAGCCTTGTGAGCTGCGGCAAATTGGATATATCCAAATTAATCACCCACAGATTTGATAAATTTGAAGACATTGAATCTGCCTTAATGCTGATGAAAGACAAACCAGCAGATCTAATCAAACCTGTTGTCGTAATGGAAGAATAACAATCAGCTACAAAGGGCGGGGCTTTGGCCCGCCTTTTTTTTTGCCATTTATCCAATAACAATATTTGGTGTTTTCATTATTTTTAACTTTCTAAGTAAAGGCATATGATATATACATACGCCAAAATGAATGCCCGATATACAAATAATACACGCTGAAATGGAGGACAATTTGAAATTTATCCCCAATACCCACATCGCTGACATTTCCCCCTACCAGGCAGGCAAACCCATGGAGGAGGTCAAAAGGGAACTGAACATTGATTCTGTCATCAAACTTGCCTCCAATGAAAATCCCCTGGGATGTTCCCCCCTGGCTGCCAAGGCAGCAGCTGAACGCCTTTCCTGCATGAACCGCTACCCTGAAGCCTCAGCATTTGAACTGACCCATGCCCTTGCGGATAAATATAAGGTACGGACTGAAAACATTGTCCACGGCAACGGCTCAGACGACATTATTTCCCTTCTGGCCCACGGATTTTTGAATCCCGGGGATGAGGCTGTCATGCCGGAACCTTCCTTTCTCATGTATGAAATTGGTGTAAAAACGGCCAAAGGGACACCCGTAAAAGTTCCTCTGAAAGATTATGCCATGGATCTGGAAGCCATGCTCAAACAGGTTGGGCCCCGGACAAAAATGCTGTTTATTACAAACCCTTTCAATCCCACAGGTACGGTGGTTTATCGGAATGATTTCATGGAATTTTGCAAAAAACTTCCTGAAAACATATTGATTATCGTGGACGAAGCCTACATTGAATTTGCTCGCGATTCTGAAATATACGACTCTTTGGCAGAGCCGTTGCAAGACCCAAGAATCGTTACCCTGCGCACCTTTTCCAAGGCTTATGGCCTTGCTGGTTTCCGCGTGGGATATGCCATCATGGATGAACAAATCGCAGAAATCCTGCACAAAATCCGCCAGCCGTTTAATGTAAATTCCCTGGCCCAGGCAGCAGGAGCTGCCGCCCTGAAAGATGAAGATTTTTTACAGCAAACCCTTTCTGTCACCCATAGCGGCATTGATTTTTTCAGCCGGGAATTTGGCCAGATGGGTTTGGAACACCTGCCAAGCCAGGCCAATTTTATCATGGTGAACATGAACCAGGACTCTACCAGGATATTCCAGGGGATGCTGGAAAAAGGCGTGATTGTCCGCTCCATGAAGTCCTATGGGTTTGACACATTTTTGCGGATTACCATTGGAACGAAAGAAGAAAATGAACGGTGTGTGTCCGTTCTCAAAGGAATTCTGAACAGAGAGAAGACAAAATGAGCAGGATTATTACCATTGACGGCCCTGCCGGAGCAGGAAAAACTACCGTGAGCAAAGCCCTTGCAAGCCGTCTGGGCTGGGTATATGTGGATACCGGCGCCTTGTACCGGGCCGTGGCCCATGAAATTTCCCGGCAAAATCTTAACTGGCAGGACGAACAGATCCTGGAAGAATTTCTCAAGGATCTTGACATTTCCTTTTCCAGGCAGACCGGACAAAATGGCGACGAATTATCTGTAATTTCATCGGGAAAAGACATCACATCCCTGATCAGAACCCCTGAAATTTCCATGCTGGCATCCACCACCTCGGCTATTCCTGCGGTAAGAACCGCCCTGCTTGGCATCCAAAAGGACATTGGCAGTAAACAGGATGCTGTATTTGAAGGCCGGGACATGGGAACCGTTGTCTTCCCAGATGCCCAGGTAAAATTTTTTCTTTCTGCGGATCTGCAAATCCGTGCCCAACGAAGGCATAATCAACTCCAGGATCCCGCCAAGGATATCGAAACCATTAAACGGGAAATCCAAAAACGAGACGAGCAGGATGCTGCCAGAAGCCATTCTCCCCTAAAACCTGCACCGGATGCCATCCGCATTGATGCATCCGATTTAAACGTGGAACAGGTTGTCGATATCATGATGGCACACATCCCGGAACACGACTGCTGAATCGTTATCAGCCTGTCCTTGATTTCTGATTCCTGAATTTTCTTCTTGCTCCCATACTCCGGCTATCTGCACTTTTTTCTTGATTTTTATTATTTTCAAGTTTATATAGTATAGTTTATTTTTATTTATATGGAACGGTGTCCCAAGACAATGTGAGATTGCCCAGGCGGACACCCTTTTTTATTAACCTCCTTTCAAAGAATAAAGCGTAAAAAACATGACTACTGAACCCTTAGACAAACAAGAAGAAGCCGTCTCCGGAAACAAAGACCTCAGCCAGATTACCGGAGATGAATCCATGGAAGCCCTTTTGGACATTTACGAATCCAGCCTCAAGCAATTTGAAGAGGGGCAGGTGGTAATCGGAACTGTTATCTCCGTTGGCAAGGAAACCGTCCTTGTGGATGTGGGATATAAGTCCGAAGGCCATATTGCCATTCACGAATTCATGGATGAGCAGGGCAATGTTTCCGTAAATCCCGGCGAAAAATTTGAAGTAATGATTGATACCTGGGATGAAGAAGATGAAATGGTCATTCTATCCCGCGACAAAGCCATGAAAGTCAAGGTATGGGATGCCATCAAGGACATTTATGATGAAGACGGAACCATTGATGGTGTCATCGTAGCCAGAGTAAAAGGAGGGTTCTCCGTTGATATTGGTCTGACAGCTTTCTTGCCTGGCTCCCAGGCAGACCTTCGTCCCATTCGCAATATGGACGAAATGGTTGGCCAGACCTATACATACAAAATTCTGAAATACAACAAGAAACGTAACAATATCGTTCTTTCCCGCAGGGTTCTGCTGGAAGCCGAAAGAGACAAACAGCGCAGCGCCACCCTCCAGACCATCGAAGAAGGCAAGCAGATGGAAGGTATTGTCAAGAACATCACCGAATACGGTGTATTTGTTGACCTTGGCGGCGTGGACGGATTGCTGCACATCACCGATATTTCCTGGGGCCGCGTAAAACATCCCTCTGAAATGTTCTCCATTGGAGATACCATTAACGTAAAAATCCTTTCCTTTGATCTGGAAAAGGAAAGAGTTTCCCTTGGAATGAAACAATTGACACCCGATCCCTGGACAACTGCCACGGAAAAATATGCTGTGGATTCCAAGGTTACCGGAAAGGTTGTCAGCCTGACAGACTACGGCGCATTCATTGAACTGGAAGAAGGCGTGGAAGGTCTGATCCATGTTTCTGAAATGTCCTGGACAAGAAAAATCCGCCATCCATCCCAGATAGTTACTGTGGGAGAAGAAGTGGAAGCCGTGGTTCTGGACATCAAGCCCGAAACCAGAAGGATCTCCCTGGGTATCAAGCAAACCGTTGAAAACCCATGGGAAGTCATCTCCCAGAAATATCCTGTTGGTACGGTTATCGAGGGAAAAATCAAAAACATCACCGAATTTGGTCTGTTTGTGGGGATTGATGATGACATTGACGGTCTGGTTCATATTTCTGATATTTCCTGGACAAAGAGGATCAAGCACCCATCTGAAATATACAAAAAAAATGATACCATCCAAGCGGTTGTTCTGGATATTGACAAGGCCAACGAACGTTTCTCCCTGGGTATCAAGCAGACCCAAATTGATCCATGGGAAACCGTGGAACAACGTTATGAAGTGGGCAAGGAAATCTCCGGTGTTATCACAAACCTGACAGATTTCGGCGTATTTGTGGAACTGGAAGAAGGAATCGAAGGATTGGTTCACGTATCTGAAATCAAGAAAGAAAACGTGAAAAGTCCCAAGGATCACTACCAGGTTGGAGAAACCATCACCGCAAAGGTAATGAACATCAACTCTGACGAACGCAGAATCGGTCTTTCCATCAAGCGTCTGGACGAAGATGATGACACCTATCTGGAAGAATTGGCCAAAAAGCAAAAACCCACAACCACAGCATTTGGTGAAGCTCTTCTGAGCAATATCCAGGAGCATGTGGAAGCCGCCAAGATCCAGGAAGAAGAAGGCCAAAATGACGCAGAATAATACATTGCATGCGGATCTGATCTGCTGACAGGAAACCGCAGCAACGGCACATGACGGACAAAGAGCCGGCGAAATTCATATTTCCCGGCTCTTTTTTTCAGAATTCAGGAGAACAACACATGTTTGCACGACGACATCCCATTTTATTTTTCTGCCTTTCCGTAGTAACCCTTCTCACCGTTGGTTTTATTGCCGGAATGGGGATTCTTGCCCTGGGTTTCAAAAGCATCGCCTCCCTGGGGAACGACAACTGGCACCAAAAGAATGGAAACATTGGCATTGTGGAAGTGACAGGACCGATATTGTCTTCCGATCAGATCATCAAGGATCTGAAAAAATTTCGGGAAAACAAAGCCATCAAAGCCATTGTCATACGCATTGATTCCCCCGGAGGTGGCATGGTTCCATCCCAAGAGATTTACCGGGAGATTCTTAAAATCGGCAAACAAAAAATTGTGGTGGCCTCCATGGGATCTGTGGCTGCATCCGGCGGATATTACATTGCTTCGGCAGCCCAGGCCATCATGGCAAATCCCGGCACCATCACCGGCAGCATCGGCGTAATCATGGAATATGCAGATGTATCCAATATCATAAATAAAATCGGTGTGCTTCCCATTGTCATCAAAAGCGGGGAATTCAAGGACATGGGTTCTCCCCTGCGCAATGTCACGGAAAAGGAACAGCAAATGTTCCAGGAGCTTGTGAACGAACTGCACAAACAATTTGTTACTGATGCCGCAGCAGGACGGAATATGCCCTTTGAACAAATGAGCATTCTCGCAGACGGACGGGTATATACGGGACAAACCGCCCTGGGCCTGAAACTTGTGGATCGCCTTGGGAATCTGGACGATGCTGTTCAATGGACAGGCGAACTTGCCAAAATCAAGGAACCGCTGGTTCCCGTGTATCCCAAGAAAGACAAAATGGGAATATTCAAGGAGCTTACCCAGACTCTGTTACAGGGATTCAATATCTCCGACACCCTGGCGAATAACCTCGGGTTCATCTTCAAGTAGGGAAATCACGGAAGACGGCTGATTCGGAACACTTCCTCCATCAATCACGGCATCAAGAAGACTTCCCAAGTAATCGTGAATCAGGGAAGGATCAGAAAATACCGGTGCATCAGGATCATTGGGATCTGTGGCACTTGTTGACAAAATGGGATTACCAAGCTGCCGGGCAAGCTCAATGGCAATGGGGTGATCCGGCACCCGGATACCTGCGGTTTTCCGTTTGGTGAGCATGATTTTCGGCACCATTTTGGTTCCGGGCAAAATAAAGGTGTAGGCCCCTGGCAGCAACCGTTTCATGGTTCGATAGGCAGCATTGGACACCTTGGCATACTTGGCAATGTCGCTCAAATCTGGACAGATAAAACTGAATGGCCGTGTAAGACTGCGCTGTTTCATGGCGTAAATTTTCTCAATGGCCTTTTTGTCCATGATATTGCATCCAATCCCGTAGAAGGTATCCGTGGGATATGCGATCAACCCGCCCTTTTTGAGAATTTCCACCGCCTGTAAAATCAGACGTTTTTGCGGATTTTCCGGATTTATTGAAATGAGCATGACATCCTCTTTGTATAACGGCCACGGGCCGTCTGGGTATATAATCCTTAATCGTCCCCAAAACAGACAACCCAACATGGAAAAATACCACAAATGAAATCACTTTGCCGAAAAATCGCCTGCATCTTCATAGTGGTCTTTTCCTTGCTGCAGCTCATGCACACCTTTGGGGAGGATCTGGAAATCCAGATTCGCAACCAACTGCTTTGTAAGGTACGCACATCCTTTCCAAAGGCCTGGGAACGATCTGCTTCCCTGTATGGAATATTTCCCTGGCCGCACGTTTCATTGCAGGCAGTCCAATCTCCTTCCAGAAAAAAAACGGTTCTTCTGATTTCTGGTTTGGATGATCCGGGCTTTGCCTTCCAGGAACTTGCCCCAACTCTTTTGCAGCAAGGCTTTTCCGTGTATATTTTTTCCTATCCCAATGACCAGTCCATTGAGGCAAGCACGAATCTTTTATATAAAAATCTTGCTTCTTCTTCCATCAAGGGGCCGCTTTCCCTGGTCTGCCACAGCATGGGCGGCCTTGTGGCAAGAAATCTGCTCACCCGGCCGGACATTGACTACTCCGGCAAAACCAAAAAAAATATCCTGCCCCGGATAGACAATCTGATTCTGGTGGGGACGCCTAACAAGGGTTCCCAGCTTGCCCGATTCCGCATCTTACTGGAAGTAAAGGATCAATTCTATCAATTTTTTCAGGGTCGATATAAAAAAGACCAGAAGAATCTTTCTTTACTGCATTTTCTCATGGATGGGACTGGTGCTGCCGGAGTGGAAATTCTTCCCAACAGTTCCTTTTTGAAAAGACTAAACCAGCGAAATCTGCCAGAGGACATTGCCCCCTGGATCATTGCCGGAAGGGTTTTGCCCTGGGACAACTACCTTTGCCGCAGGTTTGGCGACGGTCTTGTGAGTCCCGATTCCGCCAAAGGGATCAAAACCCCTGCCGTGGAAGTTCCCGGCTCCCACCTTGGTATGCTGAGGAATCTAAAACCAGGAACAGATAGGGTTCCCTGTGGAATTCCAGCAATTCTTTCCTTACTCATGGGAAATGATGGCCATTGATTGCCGGCCTTTTCCCCTGTACTGTTTCCACATTTTCAATCACACCTGCGATGAGTTCCAGGATATGTACGACCCTCTGGGACATGCCCTGGTGATTCAAACTGTCCTGGAGCTGAATCATACAGCCGGGACAAGCCGTTGCAACCAGGGCTGCATGACTGTTCTCAATGGAGACTGCTTTTTTCTCTCCAATTTTTTTGCTGATGTCGTAATGATGAACAGAATAGGTTCCTCCAAGTCCGCAACAGGTTCCAGCGTTTTCCATTTCCACAAATTCCACACAGGAAAGGGCCTGCAATAATTGTCGTGGTTCTTTTGTGACATTCTGACTTCGCAAATGGCAGGGATCATGCCAGGTTACCTTTACAGGTTCTACATTACAGGGCATTTCTTTCAACTTTTCCGGAAGATTTTGTTTAACAAGAAATGTCATGATATCAATGGTTTTTTGGGAAAAAGCCACTACTTCATCTCCGTCCATCTGTCCATATAAACGATGTATGCCCTCATGACAGGATGCACAGGCCGTGACAATGTAATCCACCTTGTGCCGGGAAAATGCCTGCTGATTTTTTTCTGCCAGAACAGACAGGGTGTCCTTTCTTCCGGCGGACACGGCAGGCAATCCGCAACAGGCCTGATCCCTGGGGATCACCACAGTAACGCCCAGAAATTGACAAATGCGAATCAATGCCCTGCCGATGACAGGATACAGATAATTGGTACCGCAGCCCGTAAAAAATCCAAGCACAGGCTGCTCAGGATGCCCCGGAATCACTTCCGGGAACTGATCCCGGAAGGGCAAGGCCGCAGGGGTCGGAATGGTACGGTTTTCAAAGGCAGACATGCCCGGGAAACGTAAACGAAGCCCACTTTGTTCGGGGATTTTTTCTCCCAGAATGGAGGATAGGCGATGGCCGGCACGGGCCATGGAATCCATGATCCCGGGACGTTCCAGAACCGCAGACACCAGGGTATCAAATCCTGGCAGCTTTTTATTGCTGGAAATTCGCTCACGCACCGCCGCCACAATATCCTGGGTAGGCACATGGTTGGGACATTGTACAAAACAGGAACCGCACAGCAGGCATTGGCTGATATCATCCACCACCTGGGAGGTGAGGGAAAGATTGCCCTCTATCAGGGCTTTTGCCATGGTAATCTTTCCCCTGGCAACCCGGCCTTCCCTGGGGGCAGCCCCAAAGACCGGGCAATGGGCACGACAGGCACCGCATTTCACGCATCGTTCAATATCCGGCAGGAAATCTTCCAGGATTCTGGTCTTTACCATATAATTCGTTTTCCAGAAATATTTTTCCTGGATTCAAAATATTGTTTGGATCCAGAGCTTTTTTCAGGGTTTTCATATAACGGGCTGTCATGTCATTGATTTCCATGGAGATATAGGGAGCTTTTGCCGTACCAACGCCATGTTCTCCGCTCATGGTACCCCCAAGTTCCAATGTGGCACGGAAAATATCTTCCACAGCTGCCAATGCCTTTTCCGTTTCCCCGGGAATTTTCTTGTCCACCATAATATTCACATGGATATTCCCGTCCCCGGCATGGCCAAAGCAGGCAATGGGCACCTGGTGCTTGCTGGAAATTTCATGGGCAGCTTCCACCATGTCCGGCAATTTGCTCCGTGGAACGCAAATGTCTTCGTTGAACTTGTCCGGGTTGATCTTCCTTAACACAGGAGAAATCATCCGGCGCACCTTCCAGATTTCTTCACTTTCCTGCTGGTTCCGGGCAACTTTCAGCGCAACCAGATCCGGCCCATCCAGCAAATCGGCAATGCAGTCTGCCTGTTTTTCCAATATGATTGGATCTCCATCCACTTCAATGAGCAGAACCGCCTTGGCAGATTCCGGGATTTCCATTCCCGGTTCTCTACGAATGCAGTCCAGGGTGTATGTGTCTATGAATTCCAGGCAGCAGGGAATAATTTTATGGGCAATGATGGTGGACACGGCTTTGGCGGCGGCATGGATATTTCCAAACATGGCAAGCATGGTTTTCTTTGCTTCGGGCAGGGGCAACAACCGCACAATGATTTTTGTGACCACCCCAAGGGTTCCTTCGCTGCCGCAGATCAATTTGGTCAGGTCATAGCCCACCACACCCTTCATGGTCTGGCCCCCGGTATGGATAATATCCCCAAGGGGAGTAACCACTTCCAGTCCAAGAATATAATCCTTTGTGGTGCCGTATTTCACACACCTTGGGCCGCCGGCATTTTCCGACACATTTCCCCCAAGGGAAGAAAAGGAAAGGGAAGCAGGATCCGGGGGATAAAAAAGACCAAGTTTTTCCACCTCCTTCTGGAATACTCCCGTGACAACGGCGGGCTCCACATGGGCAACAAGATTTTCCGTATCAATTTCCAGAATTTTGTTCATCCGCTCCGTGGACAAAACAATACCGCCGGCAGTTGGCAAACTCCCACCGGTGAGTCCGCTGCCGGCCCCCCTGGGAAATACGGGAATCCCGGAATCATTGGCAAGACGCATGATCTGTGAGACTTCTTCGGCATTTTCAGGAAACACTACTGCATCCGGCATAAAAGACTGCTGGGTACCGTCATAGGAATAGCAGAGCAGGTCTCCTGCTTCCTTTGTCACACGGTCTTTTCCAAGAATTTTTTCCAGGACTTTATAATCGCGCTTATTCATCTTTCATCTCTTTTTATGTTTTCACGCCCATACCAAAAGCATTGGGACATGAGAAATTTCAATAGGATTCACAAAAGATCGGCCAATTGACAGGTTTGTTCCAAATCCACTTCCATTGCCCTTTGAATCACCTGAAAATTTCCTATGATGATGACCTTTTTTCTGGCCCTGGTCAAACCCGTGTATAATAATTGCCGATTCATGACTGCCGATGATACATTGGGAATGACAATCAATACATGGTCAAACTCAGATCCCTGGCTCTTATGTATGGTTACAGCAAAAGCAGATTCATGTGCCGGTAAATCTGCGTATCGAAAGGTTTTGATCTCGCTATTATCAGGGGAAAGGAATCCTGCTGTTCCCATGCGAAAGGTTCTGTTTTTTTCCGGAATCAACACTCCGGTATCCCCGTTGGCAAGCCCTTTTTGATAGTTATTGGAAGTAATCATAACCATTTTTTTTGGAAATGCACCCATACCAATAGAATTAAAATCCCCAAGCAGAATCTTTTCACACCAGGAATTCATCTGTTCCGTACCCAAATCACCATGGTTATGGGCACAAAGGATTCTGAAACAATCCATTGAATCAAGGGCTTTTTCCATATTTTCTGCACAACAAAAAGCAGCATATTCTTTTCTGATATACCCATTGATCCAGTCCTGAACCATGGTAGAAGATTTTCCAGAGGTATCATGGAATACAAGATCAGCATATTTGCCTGAGGTCAGGATTTCCTGGGCCTCGTTTATATTCTTTTCCCGAATTGCACCAGCAAGTTTTTCAATACCGTTTTTTCCCTGGAAGCGAAAATTATGGGTCAATACAGCCCTGCAGGAAGCCATGGACTCGGCTTGACACAATTCAGAAAATACTGCTCCGGCCTGGACAGGCGGTAACTGGTTTCCATCCCCCAGCACCACCACCCGGGCATGGAGGGGAATGGCTTCCAACAGCCTTGTCATTAAAGCAAGATCAACCATGGAACCTTCGTCAATAATCACAAGATCCGCAGACAAAGGATTTTCCCTGTTATGATGAAACCCAACCCCTTGTGATAAGGGAATCAGGGCAGAATGAATGGTTGCTCCATTTTCCAGACGAGAGGCAGCCTTACCCGTTGGTGCAAGGGACAAAACCACAGGTGGTGTCTGTCCAGATTTTTCTGCCATTTCCTGTAACAACGAAATAATCAACCGGGTAATATGGGTTTTTCCTGTACCAGGCCCTCCGGAAATCAGGGAGAAATGATGGAGCAATGCCTGTTTCACAGCTTTTTTTTGAGGCTCACAAGCAGCAGGATGCTGTCCATGGAAGATCTTTTCAATTTGCTTATGTATATAAGAAGCATCCACGTTCAAGAGAGGATTTTCCATTCGGCACCGAATGTTTTGCGCCAACCGCATCCGAAAATAAAAATACTTTCCAAGATATAATCTTCCCTGGGCATCCAGGATAAGGGGATAATGCTGGAAATCCAAAAAGTCTGTTTTCAAAGCCATCTCAGAGCTTACACATCCCACACAACCATCTGACTGTAATTTTAATTCTTCCACAAAATCTACTGAAACGGAAATATTTTCAAAGGAATCAGGGGAAAGCCTGGATCGGATTTTTGTCCATCTGTTTTCCATAAAATCCTGAACATCAAGAAAAATCATTCCTCTGGAAAGATCGTTGGACACAACGGCTGCCAGTAGCAATGTGATAAAAGAAGCCTTGGGAAACACCCGTTCCAAGGCCAATGCAAAATGATAATCAAAAAGACAAATTTCCCCCTGGACACATAATTCTTGTAACTTTTCAGCACCATAAGACATACAAATATTTTAGACCCCCAAATTGCTCCTTGACTCAAATTTTTGGCAGATACATAAATTTTTATACTCTTTTCATCATAGGCACAATTTTTATCTTTGACAACTTGTGGGCAGGGGAATCCCTTTGTTATGGTAATTTCATGGAGGATCAGGGTTGACGGGAATACCTGTTTTGTATATGAAAACATTACAATCAGAATCGGGATTTTTTCTTCAAAAATCAAATCAACACATACAAACATTTTCCCAAGGAGTTATACATGGCTGTTTATGTAAAGGAGCACCCACTCATCACCCATAAAGTGGGACTCATGCGTCAAAAAGACATTTCCACAAAAGATTTCAGGGATCTTGCCTCGGAAGTGGCAAGGCTGCTGACCTATGAAGCCACCCAGGATCTTGAAATGGAAACAAAAACCATTGAGGGTTGGGCAGGCTCCGTGGAAATAAAAAGTATCAAGGGGAAAAAAATTACCATTGTGCCCATTTTGCGTGCAGGCCTGGGAATGATGAACGGAGTTCTGGATTTGATCCCCTCTGCCAAGGTAAGCGTCATGGGCTTTTACCGGAACGAAAAAACCCTGGAACCTGTCCAGTATTATGTAAAAACCGCAGGTTCCATGGAAGAAAGAACCTCATTGATCCTGGATCCCATGCTGGCCACAGGCGGCACCCTGATCGCAACCATTGATCTGCTCAAACAGGCCGGTTGCAAAAAAATCAAGGGCTTATTTCTGGTGGCAGCCCCCGAAGGAATTGCCAAACTGGAAAAGGCCCACCCGGACGTGGACATTTACACCGCAAGCATTGACAAATGCTTGAATGATGTAGGCTATATCCTGCCAGGTCTTGGGGATGCAGGAGACAAAATTTTCGGAACCAAATAACTTTTCCCATTTTGATCATTACCCTGTAAGGAGAATAAAAAACAATGAGTCAACCTGATCCATCAACTTCTTCGAAATATTCCTTTCGTGTGAAAGATTGCTTTCTGGGCGTGCAGATGCTGTTCGTGGCATTTGGGGCATTGGTGCTTGTGCCATTGCTCACAGGATTCAATCCCAATGTTGCATTATTCACAGCTGGTTTGGGAACCTTACTTTTTCAAATCATCACAAGGGGAAAAGTCCCCATATTTCTGGCATCTTCATTTGCCTTTATTGCCCCCATCATTTATGGAGTAAATACCTGGGGAATTCCAGGGACCCTATGCGGCCTTGTTGCAGCGGGAGTGGTGTATATCCTGTTGAGTTTTCTGGTCAGATGGCGAGGTAACGACATCATCAAACGTCTGCTGCCGCCAGTAGTTACAGGCCCGGTAATCATGGTTATCGGTCTGATCCTGGCACCTGTCGCAGTACAAATGACCATGGGCAAAAGCGGAGATACTGCCGCATATCCCCAAACCCAATCCTTGATTGTGGGGCTTTGTTCCCTTGGAGTGACCGTTCTGGTTTCGATTCTGGGCAGAGGGTTGTTGAAACTGATTCCCATTTTGTGTGGAATCGTCGTGGGATATATTCTGTCCCTGTTCTTTGGCTTTGTGGATTTTTCTTCCGTTACCAACGCATCCTGGTTTTCTGTACCGGAATTTACCTTTCCTGAATGGAACCCGGCAGCCATATTTTACATTGTTCCCATTGCCATTGCCCCAGCCATTGAGCATTTCGGGGATGTTATGGCCATCAGCGAGGTGGCAGAAAAAGATTATCTCAAAGATCCCGGAATCAAAAATACCATGCTGGGAGACGGAGTTGCAACCTGCGTTGCCTGTCTTTTGGGCGGTCCCCCAAACACAACTTATTCCGAAGTGACCGGTGCTGTGGCCCTGACAAAGGTGTTTAATCCCGGAATCATGACCTGGGCCTCCATTGCCGCCATCCTGCTGGCATTTGTGGGCAAACTTGGCGGTTTGCTGCGCACCATTCCCATGCCTGTTATGGGGGGAATCATGCTTCTGCTCTTTGGTGCCATCATGGTGGTTGGGCTGAACACCCTGGTAAAATCACAGGAGAACCTTATGGAGGCAAGAAATCTTTCCATTGTTTCCCTGATCCTGATTTTCGGCATCGGCGGAATGAGCATCTCTGCCGGTCAATTCCAACTCCAGGGCATCGGGCTTGCAGGGATTCTAGGTGTACTGCTGAACCTGTTTTTACCCATGCCTCCAAAATCCTGAAGAGTACCGTTGATAAAAATTTCCACAAAAATTTTTACCTGTGTGTTTTGTGTGTTGGGGCTTACCTGTAATGCATCCGCACACGCAACATCCCCGGAGAAAAACATGAACCAGACCAAAAATGCTTTTGGGGAGTGCAGGGATATTTCCGTCAGCTTCCGGGAGTATTGGAAACCCGGACAGGTTATGCAAACGGAATCACCAAAGAAACCAATTACCAGATCATTGGCCGTACAGACCACGCCGAGTCCATACATATTATCTATAATCCTTACACCATCAGTCTAAATCTTGCAAAAATGCCCTTGGAAACAAACAGGAAGCAAGCAGATGAATAAACTTCCCGGTAGATTCTTCTCCCATTTTTCTAAAATGCCAAACCTGAAACATCAGATATTTTCCCGTCATGGAGGAGTAAGTAAAGGAGAAAAGGCTTCCCTGAATGTAGGGAAAAATACAGGAGATTCAAAAGATGCCATCATGGAAAACCGCCGGAGAATCCATGACTGCCTAGGCGTTGAAAACTCTCTGTATGTAAATCAGGTTCACGGGAAAAAAATTCTGGTACTCAAATCCTCCAGCCACACGCCGAAAACCATTGGACAACTTCAAGCAAAATCTCTCCGGGCAGATGGAATGATTACAGACATAAAAGAACTTGCGCTGATGATCCAGGTGGCGGACTGCCAAGCCGTGATGTTCCACGACCCTGAAAAACAGATCATTGCCAATGTACATTCCGGCTGGCGGGGTTCTGTACAAAATATCATTGGCCATTGCGTGGATCTTATGCAAACGGAATTTGGCTCTTCCCCTTCTGACATCATGGTTGGCATTTCTCCTTCCCTTGGCCCCTGTTGTGCCGAATTTATCCATTACAAACAGGAGCTTACCAAAGATTTTCTAAACTACAAAGATAGAGACAAGGATCATTTTAATTTTTGGGACATTTCCAGAAGCCAATTGCTGGCAAAAGGAATTTCTAAAAAAAACATTGAAGTAATGGGCATTTGTACCAAATGCAATCATGAAGACTTCTTTTCCCATCGTCATTCCCATGGTACGGGCAGATTTGCCTGCGGTATTGCTCGAACATAATCAAATTTCAAAAAATTGCTGTCTTTTGATTTATCCGTTTTAAGCAATAAAAGCTTAGCCAATAATACTGTCTATTCTCTGCCCAACACCTACTCCATAAACCGTATCAATCACTATGTTTCACGATACCGAGTCTCTCGTAACAAGGGGATTTCAAGTTGACTTACCAAATATCTTATGATAAGCCCCATTAAAGAGAGTGTTCGGTTTATCCCAAAAAATACCATGGAATTTTGAACGCAGGACAATGGAAGGACAAAAGGGAAATACGATCAGGGAACTTGGCTACTTTGCCAGCCTGGGAATGTCCGTTGCTCTGGCCATTTTCATGGGACTTGCCTTGGGAATCTGGTTAGATAAGTATTTTCATACCAAGCCTGTGTTGATGTTTGTTTTTCTTGCACTTGGCATTGCCGCAGGATTTTCCAATATCATCAGGGCAGGCAAAAAAGGGAAAAAATACTAGTGAGGCAGCTTGGCTGGATCGCAAATTTCGTTGGAAAGGCCAACTGGGTGATTCTCTTTTTTATGGCCATCAGCAGCCTTTTTTTGACAAAAATCTCCATATTTACCGGAGTCATGGTGGGCGGCATCATTGTTGCTGTCAATTTTCATTTGCTGAACCGAACTATCCAGAAATATTTGCACCCAAAAGGGGTGGCTGCCCGGAGGCGTCGTTCCTTTTTGGGCAGAATATTATTTGGCTATTACATTCGGTTTTTTTTTAGTGCCGGATTGCTGTTTTTATGTGTGTATAAACACCTTGTCCACCCCTTAGGGCTGTTGGCAGGAGTTTCTGTGATTATCATCAGCGTACTGGGAGGCACCATAATTGTGGTGATTGAATCATTAGTCAAGGAGGCAGTATAAAGGATGGAACATCCATATTTATTTCTCACATCGGTATTCAAATCCCTGGGCCTGGAACAATGGGCCGCCCAATATCCACAACTAACCTATACATGGCTTGCCATGATTATTCTTATTATTTTTGGTTGGTTGGGAGGAAAAAGTGTTGCATTGATCCCCAAAGGAGCACAAAATGTTTTTGAAGTTCTGATTTCAGGCCTAGAAGAATTTACCGTATCCATTACCGGAGAAGAAGGCAGACAATCCTATCCTCTTTTGCTGACATTGTTTTTGTTTATTCTTTTTGGAAACCTCATGGGACTGATTCCCGGATTTTATCCTCCCACGGCCAGTATCAACACCACCTTGGCCTTGGCTCTGGTTGCTGTACTTTGGTGCCATGTGATTGGGATACAGCAGCACGGTATCAAATACATCAAACATTTCCTTGGGCCGGTTCCTGCTTTAATTCCCTTGTTTTTACCCATTGAACTCATTGGTCATACGGCACGGGTGCTGTCTTTGACATTCCGTCTGTTTGGAAACATGGCAGGCCATGAACTTGTGGTAATGATTTTATTGGGACTTGGGGGAATGTTTCTTGCTCCCCTGCCGGTAATGGCCTTGGGTGCATTTGTGGCCCTGGTTCAGGCCTTTGTATTTTATCTTTTGGCAACCATGTATATTGCTGGAGCCATTGAAGAGGCTCATTAATTTTGTTTGTTGTACGGGATTTTGGAAGAAGCCCGTTTTAATTAATTATTATAGTAAGGAGTTGTAAGTATGGAATTTTTAGTATCAAGCGTATGGGCAGCAGGTCTTGCCATTGGTATTGCAGCCTTCGGTTGTGCCCTTGCCCAGGGAATGGGACTGTCTTCAGCCATGAGTGCTATTTCCAGAAATCCGGAAGCTGCCGGTAAAATTCAGGTAAACATGCTCATTGGTCTTGCCATGATTGAGTCTCTGTGTATTTACGCACTCGTTGTTGCCCTGATTCTGATGTTTGCACATCCTGCATTGGAAACTGCGGTACAGCTGGTTGCTGGCCATTAATCGTAGAGAATACAATAAAATTGTAAGGCGTTATCCCTTAAAAAAGGGGTAACGCCTTTTTGTAACAAAGCAAAAAAGATAAATCCATCAAATGAATTCTTTTTGAAGCAAATGAAAATACTCTCCACGGAGAGCTGCCAATTTCTCGTGACTTCCCTTTTCCCGTATTCTTCCCTGCCTGATCAACATGATCTCATTGCATCCCCTGATGGTTGACAACCTGTGGGCAACGATGATGGAAATTCGATTTTTCATGAGCTTTTCCAAAGCCTTATGAATGGCGATTTCTGAATTGGAATCCATATAAGAGGTTGCCTCATCAAAAATAATCAGATCAGGATTCATGGCAAAGGCCCTGGCAATGCTCAATAACTGCTTTTCCCCGGCAGACAGGGGATGGCCGTTTTTCATGAGTATCGTATCAAGCCCGTCAAAGCGTTCCATCAAAAAAGAACACCCTGCATTTTCCAGGGCAGCCAAAAGAACTTCATCGGAAATATCTTTCCCCCAGGGAGCAATATTTTCCCGTACCGTGCCGGAAAATAAAACCGGGTCCTGCATCACCAGGGCCATCTTACTGCGAAGTTCCTCTACATTGAATTTCAGATAATCCTTCCCGTTAATGAAAATATTTCCCGAATCTATGGGATAAAATCCTGTTAACAGGTTAATGATAGAAGTCTTCCCGGAACCTGTATGACCTGCAATACCCAAAGATTCTCCTTTTTTTAGACAAAAGGAAATTTCCTGCAACACAGGCAATCCCCTTTCGTAAGAAAACCCCACCTTTGAAAATTCAATATCTTCAATGGAAAAGCCGGCGGACAAATCATCAGCAGATGTTTTCGAAGATGACAATTCCAACACAGGTTCCGCCATCACCACGGCCATACGCTCCGCCGACGCCAAGGCATTTTGCAGCACATTGAACTTTTCAGATATTTCCCACAAAGGTCTGAAAAACAACCGATTATAGGTCAAAAATGCCACAAGTTCTCCCAAGGATACCTCCTGTTCCAACACAAGATTTCCCCCGTGACACACAAGTACGGCCATGGCGATGGTTCCGAGGCAGCTAAAAAAGGGCATGAACAAAGAAAATATCTGAATCTGGTTCACGGTAGCCTTGAAATGGGCAAGACTTAATGCCGCAAATCTTTCCATGAAAATATTCTGACTGGCCGTTGTCTGGATGGCAAGAAATCCTGTAATGACTTCGGAAAAATGATGATTGATTTCTCCCAACTTCTGACGAATGGTACGAAAGATCTTCCTTGTCACCCGCCCAAAAACCATGGTGCCCACAACAATTGAGGGAATCAACCAGAGAAAATACATGGAAAGAACAGGATTTAACCGCACCGCCATGACAACAATCCCTGCCATCAGAGCAATGTCTCTTGCCATAAAGGCCAGGACAGAGGTAAACATTTCACTCATGTTTTCCAGATCTCCTGCCACACGGGAGACCAAACGGCCGCTGGTATTTTTGTCAAAATAGGAAATGGGAAGTGCTGTCATATGTGCAAAAAGAGAAGACCGCAGGAACAAAATCATCTTCTGCCCTGCGTATTCCATGAATACGGACTGGAACATTCCCAAACAAAACTGAAAGACAATCATGCCTGCAAAAAAAAGTGCAAAATCCTGAAAATTATGAAAGGAAAACCCCAATAAGGAAGCCTTTCCGGAAAGATCTGCTTTCAGGATAAATTCGTCCAGCCCCTTTTGAATACAAATGGGCACCATAAGTTCAAAAAAGGTAATGCAAAGGGAAAGGGCCGTTGATACCAGCAGCATCCAGATAAAAGGACGGACAAACGGCCACAGCACCCTAATGATAGAAGAGGTAGACAGATGGACTTCTTTTTCTTCCAGGGATTCCGTTTTCATGATCTGCCCCCCTTCTCTTCTGTATCCTCTCGTTCTCCATTTTCTTCCAGGGATTCCTCAAATTGCTGGACAGCAAAGGTGTTCTGGTAAAAAGCATTTTTGGCCAGCAATTCCTTGTGGGTACCATGGGCAACAATCTTTCCCTTCTCCATGACCAGAATCACATCGCAATTTGCAATGGCAGAAATCCTGTGGGATGTGATGACCAAGGTGGAAGAAAATTCCTTTTTCACAAACGCCGTTTTGATACGGGACAAAATTCTGTTTGCGGTTCTGGTATCCAGCTGACTGATGGGATCGTCCAGCAAAAGAACGGGCGGGCCTCCCAACAGGGCTCTTGCAAGGGTAATTCTCTGTTTTTGTCCGCCGGACAGGGCAACTCCCCTTTCTCCGGTAATGGTATCCAGCCCCTTTGGCATCCGGGCAATGGTGTCTGAAAGGTCACAAATATCCAGCAGTTCTTTCAGCTCTTCATGGGTGCAATCTCTCCCCATGAGGATATTGTCCCGGATGGTTGCAGAGAACAAAAACGGTTCCTGGGCCATGAATCCCATCTGGGAGCGAAGGGCATGCAGTTCAAAGGTTTTTATGTCCTGCCCATCCATCAAAAGGTTTCCCCGGTCAATGTCATAAATTCTGGGAATCAAGCGAAGGAGACTGGATTTCCCACTTCCCG
>PDWI01001433.1_pt1 | contig 37712 bp, 31 predicted proteins | sample 1430891 | NCBI WGS metagenome assembly PDWI01 (sample SAMN01162508, study PRJNA174530) | Oral metagenome, whole genome shotgun sequencing project. | biome: Marine environment; feature: Marine mammal; material: Swab sample of the gingival sulcus; isolation source: swab sample of gingival sulcus... | reverse complement strand
CAAACCCAAGACCTCAATAATATTTTTACAGATGGTTTTATCTGTAAAAACATTGTCTTGAAAATCCTTTTCGAGTATCTTTTCTCGATTCATTTTTTTGTTTAATCAAATTCTATCCTTAGAGACCTCCCCCACCTGCCAAGGCAGGCACCCCCTCCAAAAGGGGGAGTTTTCGCATTCTTTCAATAGCAAAAGCCATTAAAACTGCGGAAGCAGTTTTGCCTTGTCTGAGCTGAGGACTAGTGGGCTGGTTTGAACTGATCAAGGAAGCGTTGGTCATTTTCAGAGAAATAACGCAAGTCCTTAACGCGGTATTTTAAATTAGTGATACGTTCTATACCCATACCCCAAGCATAACCTGTGAAGCGTTTGCTGTCAATTCCGCAACTATCGAGAACATTAGGATCAACCATTCCACAACCTAGTATCTCAACCCAACCTGTGTGCTTGCAGAAGTTACAGCCATTTCCAGAACAGATATTACAAGATATATCCATTTCTGCAGAAGGTTCTGTAAATGGGAAGTAAGAAGGGCGAAGACGAATTTGCGTTTCTTTACCAAACATCTCCTGAGCAAAATAAAGTAAAGTCTGTTTGAGGTCAGCAAAAGATACATGTTCGTCAATGTACAAACCCTCCAACTGATGGAAGAAGCAGTGAGCTCTGTAGCTGATTGCTTCGTTGCGGTACACACGACCAGGACAAATGATACGAAGCGGTGGCTGAGTTTCACTCATTACATGGCTCTGTACTGAGGATGTATGCGTACGAAGTAGCGAACCAACAACATTATTCACGAAGAAAGTATCTTGCATATCACGAGCAGGATGATCCTCTGCGAAGTTTAATGAAGAGAAAACGTGCCAATCATCTTCGATTTCAGGTCCTTCGGCAATAGAAAAGCCTAGGCGAGAAAAAATACGAATGATCTCTTCTTGTACAAGCGTTAATGGATGACGTGAGCCAAGAGCCTGAGGATATGCCGTTCTTGTCCAATCAATTTCGTCTTCTGCTTCGTCTTTGTTTTGCAGTTCTTCACGTAAACTATTGATGCGTTCTAAAGCAAAGGTTTTAACTTCATTGACCTTCTGTCCAAAGGCTTTCTTCTCCTCATTAGGAAGTTGGCGGAAATCCTCAAAAAGAGCTGAAACTGCACCCTTTTTACTGATATATTTGATTCGTAACTCTTCGATTTGTTGGAGGCTCTCAGCCTTCAGTTCGCTAAGTTCTTTTAGTAGACTTTCTATTTTTATCTGCATAATCCGTTTTTAACTATCTTTTTGTATGCTTTATCTATAAGTTACAAAGATACGAATTTACGCTCAAATCTCTATGTTTCATCATTCGGTCGGATGAAAAATAACACTATTAAAAAAATAGGTTCTGCTAAGAATTGTAAAAATATTCCCCTCAGAAAACTAAAGTTTAGAGCAGTTTTTTAGCTTCAAGGCTGGATTGTAATAATTCCTAGGGAAGAAGTTTTTGAATCGTAGGGAACATTTCAAAATTTCTTCCCTAACATTTTTAGAAATGTTCCCAATGATTTTTTGAGTTTGTCGTTTGTCTGTCAATAAGCTTTTTCTAAGGGTTCAAAAGGTCTTAGAATGAGGTCGGTAGATTTTAAGAGTAAGCCTATTAAAAGTGTTTGAAAATTTAACAAACTTGTCTTAAGGGCTTATTTTTTGTATCTTTGTGGTAAGAAAAACATATTACTAATAAATTTAATAAACAACCCAATAGTCTAGGGTTGTTTACTAAGCAAAAAAAATAAAATGAAAGAACATACTCGCAGTGACGAAAAGACATTTCTTGGAATTAAAGCGAATGGTCCAGTCTTTGTTGGCTCATTCCTAATCATATTGACCCTAGTTCTAGCAACACTTATTATAGGAGAGCCGATTGAACGTTGGTTTGAAAATACTAAAGAGTACATATCAGAACATGTCGGTTGGTTCTTCATTATGTTGGTTAATGGCTTACTTTTCTTTGCCCTGTACCTTGGCTTTGGAAAGTTTGGTCAGATCAAGCTTGGAGGTGATGAGGCAAAACCTGAATTTACCTTAGGAGGTTGGTTTGCTATGCTCTTCAGTGCAGGTATGGGTATTGGTCTGCTCTTTTGGAGTGTTGCCGAACCAATCTTCCACTTTCAGGGTAATCCTTTTCTAGCTGATTCGGCAAGTAAGGTGGAGGCAGCCAAGCAAGCGATGAGTGTAACCTTTCTGCATTGGGGTGTGCATGCTTGGGCATTGTATGCTGTTGTGGGAGTTGCTTTAGCTTTCTTTACATTCAATAAGGGACTTCCTCTTACAATTCGTTCGATCTTTCACCCAATTTTAGGGAATAAGATCCATGGACCTATTGGAGACGGAATTGATATTATATCTGTTATTGCGACACTTTTTGGTCTTGCTACTTCACTTGGTCTGGGCGTTCAGCAAGTAAACGCAGGATTGACTTACTTGTTTGGGATTGAAACAAGCACGAATGTGCAGGTTATTCTGATTGTTATTATTACAATTTTCGCAACGATGTCTCTAATCCTTGGCTTGGATAAGGGGATTCGTATCCTCAGTGAGTGGAATATGCGACTTGCAATCATTTTACTTCTTTTTGTGCTTGCGGTAGGCCCAACATTGTTCTTGCTTAAGTCATTCGTTCAAAATGTTGGACACTATGTTTATGAGTTCTTTGAACTGAGCTTTTGGACAAATGCTTATCATGGAGTGGGGGATCTGAAGCATTGGCAAAACTCTTGGACTATATTCTACTGGGCATGGTGGATTTCATGGTCTCCTTTTGTGGGTATCTTTATCGCTCGTATTTCTCGAGGTCGCACGATTAAAGAGTTTATCTTGGGAGTATTACTTGTTCCTACGATCTTGACATTCTTATGGATTTCTGTTTTTGGAGGTAGTGCTATTTATCAGGAATTAACAGGTAATAGTACTATTACACAAGCTGTGAAAAATGATGTTGCTACAGCAATTTATTATCTGCTTGAGCAATATCCATTAACTAAGATTGCCTCAGGATTAACGGTCGTCTTGGTGGCAAGTTTCTTTGTTACCTCATCGGACTCAGGATCTTTTGTTGTAGATACGCTAACTTCAGGAGGACGACATGATGCCCCAAAAGGTCAGAAGATATTTTGGGCTTCCATGGAAGGTCTTGTTGCTGCGGTACTGCTGATTGGAGGTGGTCTAACAGCTCTGCAAACTGCTTCAATTCTAACAGGACTTCCTTTTGCTCTGATTATTATTGTCATGTGCTATAGCTTCTACAAATCTCTTAAGAAGTACCATAAGAATAAGCAACGGTTGAAGTAATTTATTTATAAGTGTTTGAAATAGAATGCTTATAAGTTGATTGTTTGTCTTAATAGACGAAGGTATTTATCTAATAAAAAAGTTAAAGGCTTCCTAGGAAGCCATTAACTTTTTTATGTATTTGGATCAATTTTTAGATAGGGGATATTAGAGTTTTACTTTACGTGTTGTGTTATTCTGCTCTTTTTTTTAATAGATTATAATCTGTTTATTCTGCCTTTGTCTCGTTCTTTTTTTACCTTTCTTGGAAGTTGAGCTTTAAGCTTGGGATAGATTACTTTCTATATACACTTGAATTTATAGAATTTTACCTATGAGTCTTATAGCTTTTTAGAGATCAAATTGCTATTGCTAGAATTAATCGTTTCTTTTCTAAAAGTCAGATTCTATCTTGTTGGGATAACCATTTTTGATCTTTGAATAAAAGTTTATCTTGAATGAGATAATTATTCTGTTCTTCTGGTGAAAGAATCTACCTTGGGAGGAATAGGTACTCCTATTTCTAGGTGTAAGATTCTATCTTATAGAGATTAATCATTTCTTTTCTTAATGCAAGAGCCTATTCTAAATGGGACATTCTTAGAAATAACAAAGGAGGGTGCTAATTTTAGCATCCTCCTCTGTTGTTAGATTTAACGAAGTTCTATTTCTGAAGTCCCTTATCTCGTGAAGAATAGTTCACATTAAGGACGTCCGCTTTACGAAGTTGTTCTTTAACTTCTGAGATGATATTCATCCTTGTAAAGCGGTCAGCTTTAATAGATATTTGCATTAACTTTTGACGCTCTGAGCGAATCTTTCCTTTAGCTTGTTTGACGTAGGCATAGACCACTTTGGGATCTTGTGTCAATTGGTCATTCAATTGGATTGCAGAGTTACTACCATATTTTGCTTTGTAAGTATCTGTTGGTTTACCTATATAGATAAAGGTTACCAAGGATTTCTCTTCAAGTTTGGTTAGCTCAGTTGCATTTGGAAGATCGCTATAACTAATCTTTGGAGTTACTTCACGCATTGATGTTACCATCATGATGAAGAATAAGAAGGCGAATACCAAGTCTGGCAACGAAGCTGTGTTCAATTCAGGCATTTCACGCCCATTTGATTTACTAAACTTTCCCATCTTCTTATTTCTTTGATAGATTAGATAATGGCATCTCTGAGATGTGAATTGGATATGCTTCTGTTACAGCTTTCTTCTCTTGAGTTGTGAGATCTTCATAACTTTTAGAGAATTGAGCCTGAGCATAGATTTCCCATACCTCACTATATGCACGTAATAATTCGTTTTGTACATTGACGTAGGCTTGATAGCTACTCTCGATCTCACTTTTTAGAGAGATGGCATAACCAGAGATTACTACCTCTCGATCTCCTAGTATTGGAAGTGTTCTAACTTCTTTGTCAGGGAGAGTCGGATCGTTCTTAGGGTTCATTATAAACTCTACTGCACGATCCTTAAGATCTTCAATATCTATCGGAATGATCTCTTTACCTTTAGATATTACTACCTCGTCTCTGCGGTTAACAAGCAAACGAAGAACGTTACGCTCATTAATTTCTACGGGTTTGTCTTTTTGCTGCTTTGGGGCTAACGGAGGCAGACGCCTAAGTAAGCCCTTATCAGTATCCATTGAAGTTGTAATCAAGAAAAAGATAAGCAACATAAAAGCGATATCGGCTGATGACGATCCATTAATTCCCGGTGTCTTTTTTGCTCTTCTAGCCATAATGCTTTCAGTTTTTTATGTATTGATTACTTGGATTACCTGTTGATCATTCTCTTGCATCCGCCCCAAAGAACTGCAACAACGTTAAGGATAACTAAGATGTAGGTAGAATAAATCCACATATCTGTAAGTTTAATCCAAGATGTAGCATCCATGAGAAGAGTTGGGAGCTTGCTATTCTTTACGCCGTACTCTCCAGATCCATCACCCATTGTATAGGTAATAACGAATAGTACTACGAGAGCAAGAATTCCTGCGATAGAGATGATTGCGTTTTTGCGATCAGCTTTGAAAGACTCTATAAGACTTTTTATTGCAAAGCCTACTGTACTTAGGACTGAGAGTCCAATTAGTACATAGGTCCAATAAAGTAGGAGGTCTGTTTGCTCGTAAACTTTATTCCCTTTGATGTTTAGTGTTGATCCACCGAAGTAGAAAATTCCAAACACTATAACACTTATAAGGGCTATAGCTCCGAGTGTTCCACCTGCTACCTTTTTTATATTAGTAACAGCCATATTCTTAGTTTATTTGATTGTTAATTTATTTGATTACTTACCAAACTTTGCATTACGTTTGATGATCATATCCAATAGAGTGATAGATGCATCTTCCATACGGTTGATAATACCTTCAATCAAAGAAAGAATATAGTTATAGAAAATTTGAAGAATAAGTGCTACTACAAGACCTCCGATTGTTGTAATCAAGGCTACCTTCATACCTCCTGCTACAACCGTTGGGCTAATGTCTCCAGCTTTTTCAATTGTGTCGAAGGCAAGCACCATACCTACTACAGTTCCCAAGAATCCAAGAGATGGAGCCATTGCGATGAATAGACCAATCCAAGAAAGGTTCTTTTCAAGTAAACCGCTTTGTACACTTCCGTAAGAAATGATTGATTTTTCCACCACATCAATGCTTTCGTCTGCACGCATAAGAGCCTGATAAGCGATTGAAGCTACAGGTCCACGAGTATTACGTGCGATAGCTTTAGCTCCTTCGATATCATTCTTGTCTAGAGCTTCTTCTAATTTCTTAAGAAGAGTTTCTGGATTTGAGCTAGCAAGGTTCAAATAGATGATACGTTCCAAGCTGATTGTCAAACCAAGAACAAGAGCGATCGCAACAAGAGACATAAAGTCTGCACCACCATCGATAAACTTATCCTTTAAGATTTGGTGAAAAGACTTCTCTTCGTCGACAGTAGTAGCTTCTACTGTTTCTGCTTGGTTCTCTTGAACGGCTTCATTTGATTCTACGACTGTAGAGTCATTAGCAACCACTTCATCTCCATTCTGTGCAAAAGCTGTAGTACTAAGCCCAACAGCAAGGAATGCAACACATACAAATGCGAAAATTTTCTTCATCGCTTTTTTCTTTTTAATTATTGATACTTAAAATTTATTTAATTATATGTTTTCGTTTTTTTACTCATCTAGCTTTTGTTTCTTGGAACTTAGATCCGTTTAGATGTCTTTATTCCAAGTTCTTTTTGCCTAAAAAGTACTTTAACTGACTTCAAAATTACTCTTTTTCTCTATTTATACCAAATGTTTGAAGATATTTCTTAAAAAAAAGAATGCTAGATGATGTCTTTTTTTTCTATCGGATCTGTTTGATCTAGGTTATAAGTAAAAGTTTTATTACTACTTATTCTTATAGTCTATTGCTTTATTCAGAGCTTTTTGTCTTATGATTTTGGTATTTGATAGCATCTGTTCCAAGGCATAGTCCACTAATAAATCCTATTCCATAGCCCCAGAGCTGGGTAAAACTTGCAGGGATTGCTAAAATCGCGACTTGCCAGTCTTTTTCTTTAAGGTAACAATGGAGTAGAATCATGAGAGCGTATAAAAGAAGTAGTCCCCCAGGTACAACATTTAATATGCAAAGGATTGTTCCGATGGTAAAGAGTGCTGGAAGGTAGTGTACTAACTTTGTTGTTCCCTTGTGCCTATTTCCTAATTCAATGCGAGTCATACCTGAATGATAGACTTGCCAGAAAAACTTTCGAAGGTCAATACGTCTTTTGTGAAAGACGTAAGACTCCTTAAAGAGACAAACCTTAAATCCGCCAGCTATGAGCCGTAAACTAAAATCAATGTCTTCTCCGTAGCGAAGGCTTTCATCAAAGCCTCCAAGCTGGTTGAAGATAGTTCTTCTACAACCCATATTGAAGGTTCGTGGTTTGAACTGCTCCATACCATCAGCTCGTCCCCCTCGTATGCCTCCTGTTGTGAGAAGACTTGTCATGGCATAGCTGATTGCCTTTTGTACTGGAGAGAACGATGGTGATGCTGCATCAGGACCACCAAAAGCATCCGCAGTTGTAAGATGAATATGCTCTTCTATAGATTTTAGGTATCCTTCAGGAAGAATAACATCAGAGTCTAGGATTAGTAGATAATCTCCTTGAGCATGTTGGCTTCCATAGTTGCGAGCTTTACTGGGTCCCCCATTCTCAATATAATAATAATGTAGGTTAGGTATTAGAGAATGGAAGCTTTGGACGATTTCTTCTGAGCGAAGATTTGAGCCGTCTTCTACAACGATTGTTTCATAGTCAAAGAAGTTTTGAGCACTTAGACTCTTCAAAAGTTCTCGAACTTCCTCAGGACGATTATAAACAGGTATGATGATTGAGAGTAACATCGGCTGTGCTTTAATCTTTTTATTAGATAGTTTGTTGGCTTGATCTACTTAATCTGCCACTCTGCTCCGTTCTTTGTATCCTTAATAACGAATCCAAGTTCGCTAAGCTTGTCTCGAATCTGATCACTTGTAGTCCAGTCCTTATTGGCTTTTGCTTGAGAACGAATATCTAGAAGTAAATCAATTGCTCCTGCAAAGGCTTCAAAGCTTTTACTGTCATTTGAACGTTCGTCAGCTAGTCCCAATAAGTCAAAAAGGAAGAGGCGGAAGAAGTGTGTAAGTTCCTTAAGATCTTCTTCTGTTATTGTCTCAAGTCCGTTGTGTATTGAGTTGATCAGGCGTGATACTTCGAAGAGTTCTGCCAGAACAATTGGACTATTGAGATCATCGTTTAGTGCTTCATAGCAACGTGCTCGGTATGGTTTAATATCTACTGAACTTGTAGGAGATGTCTTTAAGCCGTCAAGTAGGCTAGCTGCATCCATAAGACGGAGCAACCCTTTCTCTGCAGCTTGCAAAGCTTCATTGCTAAAATCAACAGTACTTCGGTAGTGTGCTCCTAAGATGAAGAAGCGAATAGTCATAGGTGAGTAAGCTCTTTCTAGTTTCTCATGTTCACCTTTGAAGAATTGTTCCAAGGTAATGAAGTTGTTGTAGCTCTTGCCCATTTTCTTTCCTTCGATGGTAATCATATTGTTGTGCAACCAATAGCGAACCATCTCTTGTCCTTTTTGTGAAGCTACAGCTTGAGCTATTTCACATTCATGGTGAGGGAAAACCAAATCCATGCCTCCTCCGTGAATGTCGAAATGCTCGCCTAAATATTTTCGTCCCATAGCTGTACACTCACAATGCCAACCTGGAAATCCTTCGCTCCAAGGACTTGACCAACGCATGATATGTTCTGGCTGAGCCTTCTTCCAAAGTGCAAAGTCTAGAGGGAAGCGTTTCTCACTTTGTCCATCGAGTTCTCTTGTATTGTGTTGCATATCCTCAATGTTTCGTCCACTGAGTTTTCCATAGCCAAAGTCCTTATCATACTTTCTTACATCAAAGTATACAGAGCCTTGGCTCTCGTAGGCATAACCTGCTTCAAGAATCTGCTTTGTTAGTTCGATCTGTTCAATGATATGTCCCGAAGCTTGAGGTTCAATGCTTGGAGGTAATACGCCAAGTGCATCCATAGCTCTGCGGTATGCTAGCAAATAGTATTGGACAACCTCCATTGGTTCTAACTGCTCAAGCCTTGCTTTCTTGGCAACTTTGTCTTCGCCTTCGTCAGCGTCATGCTCAAGGTGTCCAACATCTGTAATATTTCTTACATAGCGTACCTTATAGCCAAGGTGTTTTAAGTAACGAAAAAGTAAGTCGAAAGTGATGGCAGGACGAGCATGTCCTAAGTGAGCATCTCCATATACGGTAGGTCCACAGACATACATGCCTACATGTGGTTCAGCATTAGGAATGAATTGTTCTTTCTTTCGCGTTAGTGTATTATAAATATGTAATTGATGTTCCATTTTCTTTTCTTTCTCCTTTCGGACTTATACCATATTATATATAGGCTCTTCCAAACTTTGTTTTAGATGTTCCTTAAAATCAACCTAGACAAAATTACAAATTATTTAGTTTATAGCAATTTCTCTCATTGATTAGGCTTTTATAAAAACGAAGAAAGGGCAGAATGCCTTCTACCCTTTCTTTAGTTTTCTCAATTCTTAACCAAGAAGTTTCTCAATGTCCTTACTTATATTTTTGGGTTTAGTGAGTGTAGAGAAACGTTTATAAGGTGTTCCGTCTCGTCCGATGAGAAACTTTGTAAAGTTCCATTTAACAGCATTGCAGAATGTCCCCTTCAATTCCTTCTTGAGATACTTGAAGATTGGATGAGCATTCTCACCATTAACCTCAACCTTAGAGAACATCTGGAAGCTTACTCCATAGTTCAGAAGGCAACCGCTGGCAATTTTGTCTTCACTGTCAGGCTCTTGATTCCCGAATTGATTACAAGGGAATCCTAAGATTACAAGACCTCTGTCCTTATATTTTTGGTAAAGTTTCTCAAGTCCTTCATATTGTTTTGTGAATCCACACTTACTTGCCGTGTTTACGATGAGAATAACTTTTCCCTCGTAGTCTTTCATTGAAATTTCTTGCCCTTGTAGTGAACGGGCTGTAAAGTCATAAATCATTTTTTCTATCTTTTATTATTAATACTTGATTCTTATATCTTTGACCTATTCTTTGATGCTATCCCAGACAAGCTGGAATACAAGTTCTAGGTCTTCTTCTTCAAAGGAGCATTTTTTTGCCTTACTTGCTCGAAGAATATGGTGAATAGGAGGAATACTAAAGGCGTAGATCATGTGGAGTGATACCCTCTTAATTATACCTTGTTCTTGACCATTTGTCCAAATATCTAGGAGTGGTCGGAGTGTTTCTAAGCCCTCTTTCTCTAAGTCTTTCTCTACAATCTGAGTCGCATCACATTGAGCTAGAAAGAATGATTCTCGCGGATTCTCAATCCAATAGCTCGCCATGTTTAGCCATATCTGACGGAACGCCTCCTTGGTTGGGAGTTTTTTATTGAAGTTCTTAAAGATAAAATCTGAGAAATCCTTACGAACCTTCAAATATAGCTTGTTGATGAGGTCTTGCTTGCTCGAAAAATATAAATAGATTGTACCAACAGAAATGCCTGCAAGCTTAGCTACTTGAGCTATAGGGGTGTCCGAGGAGCCATTTTCGGCAAATAACCTAAGGGCTGTCTCATAGATTAATTGCTTCTTATCTTTCTTCTTTGTGTTATGCTTCCTAGTATTCATCTTCTTACAAAGATAAGATAAAAAACTGAATACCTATTCATTTTACAATTTTTTGATAGTTTCTTTTGTTGTGAAGTCTATATTTTAAGTTTTTATTGAATGCTATTTAATTACTTGTTTTATAATGTTTTAATGTTTCTTTCTGAGGCTTGTTGAAATCGTTGGGAAGAAAGAAACAAATCGTCCCTACAAATTAGAAATTTCTTCCCAACGAATTGATTAAGTCTTCCCAAGAAATTATTTAAGTTCTTGCATGATGTTTTTGACCTGCTTGGGAAACAGCTTTATTTGTTAAGCTTATTTAATAATTTTTTTGTACTTTTGTGCTTTAATTACTTGCAATAATTTTATGTAAGTTTTACATCAAAAAAACTAAAAAAATGATAAGGTCTAAAAATTCTAATACTGCTACTTGGGCAGATCTTTACACATATAGCAAACTTCCTAAGCAACTAGCGAAACTAGAGGAGCTAAGTTATAATTTATGGTGGTCATGGACTCCGCGAGCTAAAGCTTTGTTTGAACAGGTTTCTCCAGAATTGTGGAGTCAGACAGAGGGTAATCCTGTGGAAATGTGTAAGAAACTAAGCTCTGAAGATGTGGTACGATTGATTGAAAATCAAGCTTTCATGTCGGAACTTGATGGGCTGTATGCAGACTATTTGAGCTATATGAATGAACCAGCTGATGCATCACGTCCTTCGGTTGCTTACCTATGTATGGAGTATGGTTTGACTAATATTCTCAAGATTTATTCTGGAGGTCTAGGGGTTTTAGCTGGAGATTATATCAAAGAAGCTAGTGATAGTAATGTAAAGATGACTGCTGTTGGTTTCCTTTATAAGTATGGTTATTTCACTCAGAAGCTTAGTTCCGAAGGAGATCAGATTGCAGATTATGAAGCTCAAGACTTTACCCATTTACCTCTTCGTCAGGTTTATAATGAAGATGGCTCAAGCTTGCTTTTAGAAGTCCCTTATTCCAACTATACGGTTACTTGTAACGTCTGGGAAGTGAACGTCGGGCGTATCAAGTTGTACCTATTAGATAGTGATACGCCAATGAATAGTGAATGGGATCGTACTATTACGCATCAACTTTATGGTGGTGATTGGGAAAACCGTATGAAGCAAGAATACCTTCTTGGGATTGGGGGGGTCTTGTTGTTGAATAAACTTGGCATAAAGAAGGATGTTTATCACATGAACGAGGGACACGCTGCGTTTATGAACGTTCAGCGTCTATTGGATTATGTCGAAGGGGAAAATATCTCTTTTGATCTAGCCTTGGAACTTGTCAAAGCATCTTCTCTATACACAGTTCACACTCCAGTCCCTGCTGGACACGATTATTTTGATGAAGCCTTAATGGGGAAATATCTTGGGCATATCCCAAGTCGTTTAGGCATATCTTGGGACGAATTTATGGACATGGGGCGTGAGAATCCTGCTGTAGATGAGAAGTTCTCTATGAGTACCTTTGCCCTAAATACTTGTCAAGAAGCAAATGGTGTAAGTAAGTTGCATGGTCTTGTTTCGCAAGAAATGTTTGCAAATGTTTGGAAGGGGTATTTCCCTGAAGAGTTGCATGTGGGCTATGTTACCAATGGTGTTCATCTTCCTACCTGGGCTGCTCCTCAGTGGCAGGCTTTATATCAAGATGTTTTTGGTGTGGACTTTATCCAAAATCAGACGAAAGAGGCTGTTTGGTCTAAAGTACATGCTCTTGAGTCAAGTAAGATTTGGGACATTCATTTCGAGCAGAAGAAAGCTTTAATCGAACATATCCGTTCTTACTATGGAGAGCGTTGGATTAAGAGAAGCTCTAATCCATCGGAAGTTAAGCAAATATTAAACAATCTGAATCCGAATGCTCTATTGATTGGTTTCGGTCGCCGATTTGCTACTTACAAAAGGGCTCACCTCTTGTTCACTGACCTTGAGCGTCTTTCTAGGATTGTGAATAATCCCCATTACCCAGTTCAATTCCTATTTACAGGAAAAGCACACCCAGCCGATGGTGCGGGGCAAGGCTTACTGAAGCACATTATGGAGATAAGCAGGCGTCCAGAGTTTTTAGGTAAGATTATCTTCCTCGAAAATTACGACATGCGTTTGGCATCTAAACTGATTGCTGGTGTGGACGTTTGGATGAATACGCCGACTCGTCCGCTTGAAGCTTCGGGTACTTCGGGGGAAAAAGCTGAAATGAATGGAGTCCTTAATCTAAGTGTCCTTGATGGTTGGTGGTATGAAGGCTACCGCGAAGGAGCTGGTTGGGCATTAACAGATAAACGTACCTTTGATAATCAAGATTTGCAGGATAAACTAGATGCAACGACTATATACGATTTATTGGAACGTCAGATTGCACCGCTCTTCTTTGAGAGTGTGAAATCTGGACTTAACTACAGCCCTGCTTGGGTTGATATGATGAAAAAGTCCTTGTCTTGCATAGCACCTCATTATACGATGAGGCGCATGATGGATGATTATTTCGAGCGTTTCTATAATAAGTTAGCTTGTCGCTCTAAGACTTTGCAAAGTGATGATTATGCTCCTGCCAAGGAATTAATTCGTTGGAAGCAGAGTGTTGCAGATCATTGGGATAGTTTGAATATTTTAAGCTGTCATCTTTTGAAATCTGAGCAAGATTGTGTTGATTCTGTCGAGGTAAAACTAAATAAGGGGGCTTTGACTTGTGATCTTCATCTAGAACTTGTACTTGCTCAGGAGGGAGAAAAGGGCAAGATGAAGCTTATTGATGTGAAAAAGCTAGATTTAATTAGCCAAGATGGAGCTATCTATGAATATGCTCTGAACTTGAAGTCGTTAGCTTCTGGGCATTATAAGTTTGCTCTCCGAGTATTGCCTTGGAATAATGCTCTTCCACATCGAATGGATTTTGCCTACCTTAAGTGGATTTCTTTATAAGGATAAAAATCCTTTTTTGTTTGCATTTTTATAAAAAAAAACTATTTTTGCACCTAATTCACTTTGAAAACCGTAGAATTATTAAAAAGAAACTATGTATTGGACACTAGAATTAGCATCTAAGTTAGAAGATGCTCCATGGCCTGCTACTAAGGAAGAACTAATTGATTATGCACAACGATCAGGTGCTCCCGTAGAAGTAATCGAAAATCTTCAAGATATTGAAGATGAAGGAGAGATGTATGAGTCAATTGAAGACATTTGGCCAGACTATCCTAGTAAAGAAGACTTCTTCTTTGACGAAGAAGAGTACTAAAATAAGCATGAAAATGCTTAAACTTAGCTGAAATGAAGCTGGCTAAGTGCTTATTTAGAACCCTCCTGATACTAATCTCTTTCGGATTAGTTCAGGAGGGTTTTGCTCAGACAGACTTAATGATCGGTCAGTATAAGGAAGTACTCCCTTATTATAACCCATCTTTTATTTATTCTAAGACAGACTTACATTTATCTCTCCTTCATAACCGACAACTTGAAGGAATTGATGGCGTGAGTAAGAGCTTTCTTTTTATGGCAGAGATGCCAATAGACTTTTTAGGGCTTTCGAATAACGTTGGACTTCGTCTTCAGAATCAATCGATTGGTCTCTTTAAGGATAATGAGCTGTCGGCTTATATGGCTTCTTCTTGGGCTATAAACAAGGAGCTTAAGCTGAGCTTTGGACTAGGTTTGTCCATGATTGCGTCTGTTTTTAATGGAGCTAAAGTATATATTCCCTCAGGGGGAGAGGGACATTCCCAAGCTGATGAGTCAATCCCTCAATCAAGTGTCTCTGGTAAAGGCTTTGATGCTCAGCTTGGAGCTTCACTCTATTATAAGGATCTAAGCCTTGGATTCGGTTTACGTAATCTTTTGTCCATTCCAATCCTTTTGGGTAAAAAATATCAACGTCAGGCTGTGAGAAATTATAATTTATACCTGATGTACAATTTTTCAATAAAAAATACGTTCTTAGATTTAACACCTTCAGTTTTTGCCTCACTAGATGAGCAATTACTCTATCGAGTGGATACAAACTTTGATATATGTTACTCCAAACGTTTCTTGGCTGGAATGATGTATCGCTTTGGTCAGAATGCTTTAGGGCTAAGGTTGGGTGTGATCTTGGGAAAGTTTCAATTGAACTATCAGTTTGAATATCCATTTAATGGCTTGGGTCGGCAGAGTTATGGGACACACGAATTGGTTTTGTCTTACTCTTTGCCCGTTGATTTGAATAAAAGAAAAAAAGGAAAGTATAAAAGTATAAGACTTTTGTAGGATTAATGATATGAGTAAAAAGAAAATTTTAAGTCTCCTTGGGGGGGGAGTGCTAAGCTTAACCCTTGTCGCTTGTGGACTCTCTCGTGGAGCTGTTGGAGGTGAAGTGGTAGGTGCTAGACTTGCGAGCTGGAATGAACCAACACCTTATGGGATGGTTAAGATTCCTCAAGGGCATATTCTTATGGGGGATAAGGAAGGAGATTCTTTATGGGGAACTAAACCTTTAGTTCGTTCTGTCTCAGTAGATGCTTTTTGGATGGATAAACATGAAGTAACGAATGCTCAGTACCGACAGTTTGTTAACTATGTTAGAGACTCAATTATCCGAGAACGCCTTGTAGATCCTGCTTTTGGTGGAGATGATACATACAAGATTACAGAAGATAAGGACGGAGAACCGATTAAGCCTATCCTTGACTGGTCTAAGAAGATTCCTAGTGAAAAGGATGCTAACGAGGATGAACTTCGAGCAATCAATAGTGTCTATTATACAAATCCTGTCACTGGTAGGAAGCAACTTGATCCAAGACAATTATTGTATCGTTACGAGATTTATGACCATCATAAGGCAGCCTTGTATCGTAACCAGCTTCATCGTCCAAAGGGTAATCCTAATTGGGAAGTAGAAGTAGAGAAGCCTGTCGTTATAACTAAGGATACAGCTTGGGTAGATCAGTCTGGAATTGTTCAGCGTTCTACGATTACTCGGAATCTTACGAGTGAATATGACTTCATTAATACCTATATTATCCCAATTTATCCTGATGAAACTTGCTGGGTTAACGACTTCCCTAATTCAAAGAATGCCGTATATACTCAGATTTATTTCCATCATAATGGATATGATGATTATCCCGTTGTTGGAGTTTCTTGGGAGCAAGCTCAGGCTTACTGCGTTTGGCGTACGAATTTCTATCTTAGAGGAGTTAAGATTCCTAAGGGACAAGTTGTCGAACCGTACCGCCTTCCAACTGAAGCCGAGTGGGAATATGCTGCACGTGCAGGTAACTCCAATAATGTTTATCCGTGGAATAACGAAGACCTTGAGTCTGAAGAGGCTTGTTACCTAGGAAACTATAAGCCTGAAGCTGGAGACTATACAGCAGATAATCACCTCATAACTTCGGAAGTGGCAAGCTTCTCTCCAAATGATTATGGCTTGTATGACATGGCAGGTAACGTAGCAGAATGGACAAGTACAGCGTGGAGTTATTCAGGGTTGAAGCTCGTAGATGATATAAATCCAGAATATAACTATATAGCTGACCAGAAAGATCCAATCGCAAAGACGCTCAAAGTTGTAAAAGGAGGTTCATGGAAAGATTTCGCTCGTTACATTAGATCGACAAGTCGGAGCAAGAGTTTCCAGAATCGTCAGCACTCGTATATTGGATTCCGTTGTGTACGTACAGCAATTAGTTTTAAGAAATAAATTAGATTATGAAGAGGAAGTATAGTTCTTATAAGAATTCTTTAGAGCGTTTTTTGGCAAGTCATAAAGGGAAACGTACGATTAATTTGGTTTATTCATGGAGTGCTGCTTTTGTAATTTTGGGAGCATTGTTTAAACTCTTGCATTTTCCTTTTGCAAATGAAGTCTTATTTGTGAGTATGATAACCGAATGTTTGGTCTTTTTTATCTCAGGTTTTGAGAAGCCAGAGGAAACGTACAATTGGGAGGAGGTATTCCCCGAATTGATTGAAGGTCATGATAGTGGAAAAACTAGCAGGCATTTCTCTACTCGTCAGCAAGGATGGAGTAGCTCGCTTGCTGAAATATTACCAAAAGAAGACTTATATCAGCTTTCTGAAGGGATTAAAGCTCTTGGCTTAGCTGCTCAAAAATTAGCTTCCATTGGTAATGATTCGAATAAGATGTTAGATAGTTATGAAGCTTTGAACCTTGATTATAAGTCTGTGAGTGAAGGAACTGAAAAATATCTAGCAGGAGTTGAAGATTTAGCTCGTAATATTGCAGGATTGAATACCATATATGAAATTCAGTTGAAGGGAATCAGCAGTCAAATTGAAGCGATTGATGAAATCAATGCTGGCTTGCATAAAATCCAATCGATGTATGCGGATACAGTTGTTGATAGTGAAGCTTTTAGAACTGAGAACGAAAACCTTGCTAAGCAGTTAAAACAACTTAATATTGTTTATGCTCGCATGCTAGAAGCTATGACTGTTAATATGGGGACTTCTATGGCTCAAGAGAAGAATCCTGACGCCTAAAAAAGTTTAATTCTATGGCAGCTAATTTAGGAAATCCCAATAGACAGAAGATGATCAATCTGATGTATATAGTGCTTATTGCCCTATTAGCATTGAATGTGTCTTCTGAAGTCCTTGATGGCTTTGCAAAAGTTGAGCAATCCCTAAAGCTATCAATTGCATCTACAGAGGCTCAAAATACTACACTTAAAGGGGAAATGCTTCAGATTTATCAGAACAATCCTATCAAAGTCGGTCCTTGGTTTAATAAGAGTGTTGAATTAAGTCAAAAAACGGATAGCTTATATCGTTATATTCAGTTCCTAAAAGAAGCTATTGCTCAGGCGACAGATGGGGATGATGCTGACGTTAATCAGCTAAAAAAGTCGGACTATCTTGGAGCTTCAGAGGAAGTAATGCTTAATCCTATTACTCATAGAGGAGCAAAGCTTAAGAATGACTTAAAAGTTTATAGCTCAGTGATTGATAGTCTTCTTCCTAATGGTGAATCAAAAAATCTATTAATGGCTCTCTTTGCTACCTCAGATAATCAGAATGATGAGTTTAGACTTTGGGAAGAGCGAACTTTCGAAGGAATGCCTTCAGCCTCGGCTATTACGTTATTAACGAAGATGCAGGCTGATTTAAGGTATACAGAGGGTTATATTTACACTGAACTGATAAAGTCTGTTGACGAAGGAGAGATTAGAGTGAACAAACTATCTGCTTTAGTTGTTCCTGAGTCCAAAATAGTTTTGAGGGGTAGCCCCTACCAAGCTCAGATAATCTTAAGTAGTATTGATAGTACACAGACTCCATCTGTTTACGTAAATGGTACAAGCTTGTCTCCTGAGAAGAAGGGCTTTTATTCAATTAGGACAAATAAAGTTGGGACATTCCCAGTTAAAGGTTACATTGAAGCTAAAACTCCGACAGGTGAAGTTCAACGTACTTCTTTCGAGAGTGAATATTGTGTGATCGAACCAATGTTTAGTGTTGCTCCTACAATGATGAATGTGCTTTACGCAGGTATCCAAAATGAGTTGAAAATAACCGTCCCAGGTGTTGAGATGAATCGTGTGTCTGCTAGCTTAGTGGGTAGTGGATCTTTGCAGCGAAAGGGAAATTTCTGGCTTGTGAAACCAACGAAAGTAGGGGAGCATGTCAAGATTTCTGTCTATGCTCAGATGGCAAGCGGAGGGAAAAGTCTCATGGGGCAATCAGAATTACGTGTAAGGGCTTTGCCTGATCCATCTCCATTCTTAGAATTAAAGTTGAAGGGTTCTGCTACGAAACGATTCAAAGGTGGGCAGATCAGCAAGCAACAGATTCTAAGTGCAGGAGGAGTGAAAGCTGCCATTGATGATAGTCTTGTGGATTTTGCTTATGAAGTCTTGCGATTCCAACTTATAAGTTTCGACTCAATGGGGAATGCTCTTCCTGAGAACTCTGTCGGGTGGAAGTTCTCTTCTCGTCAGATTCAAAAGATTAAGTCTGCACGCCGAGGGAAACGATTATTTATAACTAATATAATAGCTCGTGGAGCTGATGGCATCGAGCGACAAATTCCAGCTCTTGATTTAACAATAAAGTAAGTATGAAGTATTCTAAAATTAGTTTAATTATAGCAACTTTGATTAGTCTTTTCTCTATTTCTGAGCTGAATGCTCAGAATGCTCATGTACGTAATGGAAGACATCGTGCTAAGAATGAAAAGAAAGAGTCCTCAATCAGTCAGAGAGCCAAGGAAAAAGCTCTTGACCTTAAGCATAGCAAAGAAAATTATCGTTGGGAAAAGGTTGTTTACCGTATGGTTAAGATTAGAGAGTCTCAGAATGCAGTTCTTGCTTATGTCGGCTTAGAAGAAAATGCTGAAAACTTATTTACCAAGATTTTTAGGCTCATTAATACAGGACAGATCAAAGCTTATGAATATCTTGATGGTAAGGAGATTTTTACTGATAAGTATCTTCTAGATTTTCCAGCCTTCTTAGATCGTTTTCAAGTCCCATATACCAAAGGCTCTCAGCGAAGAAATAGCCAAACACTGGTGAAAGTTGAGGCAAATGATGTTCCCTCTAGCGAGGTTGAAGCCTACTATGTTAAAGAGTTGTGGTATTTTGATCAGGCAAAGTCAGACTTCAACGTGCGAATCGAAGCTATATGTCCAATTCTTTTCCGCTCAGGAGATTATCAAGATCTCACTTATCCTTTATTCTGGATTAGCTACGAGAGTTTAAGACCTTACATCAATAATGGTTTAGTTATGCTGAGTGATGAGAATAATCATTTGGAAGCAACGCTTGATGACTTCTTCACCATGCAAATATATAAGGGGGAGATTGTGAAGGTTCAGAACTTACTTAATCAATCTCTTGTCCAACAAGTTGGCGAGAACAATCTGAAAGCTAAACAGGATAGTATCGAACAAAGCTTGAAACGTATGCAAGAACATTCATATGTTTCCTCTCCAATGATTCGTCATAAGGCTTCACAGAATAAGGCTGAAGGGAAAATGAAACGTAAAGTTAAGAAAAGCTCATCTTCTCGTTCTGTTAGAGGTCGATTTTAGAAGGTTTTAGTTTTTTCATTTGTTAAGTAAAAAGAGAATAGGCATGCACTCAAAATCGGAGTGCATGCCTATTCTCTTTTTGCTTTAATTCTAAGAACTCTTTGGACTAAGGGAACTTAGGATATTTCTTAAAGTTCGGCTTTCTCTTTTCAAGGAAGGCATGTTTTCCTTCTTGTGCTTCATCTGTCATGTAGTAGAGCATTGTTGCATCACCTGCAAGCTCTTGTATACCTGCTTGTCCGTCAAGTTCAGCATTAAGCCCAGCTTTGATCATGCGAAGGGCTAGGGGACTAAGCTTCTGCATTTCGCTTGCCCATTGAACATATTCATCTTCAAGTTGCTCAAGAGGTACTACAGTATTAACTAATCCCATGCTGAGAGCTTCTTGAGCGTCGTATTGACGGCAGAGAAACCAAATCTCCCTTGCTTTCTTTTGTCCCACAACACGAGCTAAGTATGACGAACCAAATCCTGCATCGAAGCTTCCAACACGAGGACCTGTCTGACCAAATCGTGCATTCTCAGAAGCAATTGATAGATCACATACGACGTGTAAGACATGTCCTCCCCCAATAGCAAAACCATTTACGGCAGCAATTACTGGTTTGGGGAGAGAGCGTATCTGCTTCTGAACGTCAAGTACGCTAAGTCTTGGCACACCATCTTTTCCAATGTAGCCACCACGTCCCTTAACGTTCTGATCACCTCCTGCACAGAAGGCTACATTTCCAGCACCCGTAATAACAACTACGTCAATGTCTGCTTCTTCTCTACAGATTTTGAGGGCATCACTCATCTCTGCTGTGGTTGTAGGTGTGAAGGCATTACGATAACGTTCTCTGTTTATTGTGATACGTGCAATCCCTTCATAGTAATCAAAGATGATTTCTTCGTATTCACGGATTGTAGTCCATGCTCTTTTGCTTGTTGTTTGTGTCATAATTTATATTGTTTTAATGAATGATAATATTCTTGTAATAGCTTAATGTCTTCTTTCTTGTCTGTGAAAACTTCTACGATTCTAGCTCGCTGAACATCTTCTTGAGCCAAGAGGAAATCCAAGGCTTGTGCTAAGTCCTCTTCGTTGTGAGCTGATTGGTAGTCTAAGCCTTGGTCGATTGCCCAAGCTTTAACCGAACTTTGATGCTCTGCAACTAAGAACTGATCCATCTCAGGGCTATGTTTCAGACCTTTGAGGTTATAAAAGATTTCTCCTCCTTGATTATTCAGTACTAATATTCGGACGTTTGTGCCAACGTAAGCATTCCATAGGGCATTGCTGTCGTAGAAAAAGCTTAAATCTCCAATGAGTATTACGTTCATCTTTTTAGATGAAGAGGCATAACCTATGGCTGTAGATAGCGAACCCTCAATACCGTTTACACCACGATTAGAGCAGACTTCAACGCTTTTGTTCAGTGGAAATAGTTGGGCATAACGGACAAGCGAACTATTCGCTAGGTGAAGACTACAGTTTGAAGCCAAGAGCTTAAATAACTCTTCTACTACAGACATTTCTGAATATGGGAAGCTTGCTTGAGGTATTTGCTTCGATAGATAGTCCCAACGCTTAGGATATTGGGGATTAGTGCTAGGCAAATAAGAAGCTATGGCTTCAAGGAAAACAAATGGATCGATAACGATAACTTTTGTTAGGCATGAGAATAGATCAATTAGCTCTCCATTGGGGCAGATATGCCAATGTTCTTTGGGTGGATAGGCACGAAGGTATTGTTTCATCTCTTTGGAAATGATGTGTCCTCCGTAGGTGATGAGTAGATCTGGACGAAGTTCCTCTTTGACTTCAGGATCGGCACTTCGTATGATGAGGTCAAAGTTTTCAATTCCAAAACCAGGGATTGTTTGATTGGAGCTATGTTCTTTTAGCCAGACGAATTGTTTATAGAGCTTCTTCTCATCACGCTTATTGAATAAATAGATAAGATTCATCTGCCCAACTAAAACTATTCGTTTAGGTAAGCGTTCAAATTCTTTGATGAGAGCTTGCCCTTCGCTATTGTGTGCGTTAAACTGATAGATCTTTTCAATCTTTCTTGTCTTTGGAAGCTCAGCTGTATTCATCTCAAAGAGAGGTTCGTCTAAAGCAATGTTGATGTGTGCAGGACCTCGTGTCAAGCCTTGAGTGCTGAGTATAGCTTCATTGATTAGACGATTAGCATAAACTAAGTCCTGCTTATCATGAGCCTTGTTGAGATGTACAGAATGCTTCACGAGAGGGGCAAGGATATTTTTCTGGGGGATTGTCTGACCATCCATTTGACCGATCCATTGTTCTGGTCTATCGGCAGAGATAATGAGTAGAGGTATTTGCTGATAATAGGCTTCTGCTACGCTTGGATAAATATTTAGTAGGGCAGAACCTGAGGTGCAGACGACTGCAACTGTTTGGACTGTATTCAAGGCTATACCCATAGCTAGGAAGCCCGCACTCCGTTCATCGGTAATAGCTCGGCAATTGAAGTCTGAGTCTTGGGAGAGGCTTAGCACAAGCCCTGCGTTCCTACTCCCAGGACATAGGACACAATCAGTGATACCATGAGCCTTCATTAGGGCGACTAGTTCTTGAATGATGGGATTATCTGAATACATGTTTCTATGAATCTAGTTATTTGTTTGCGAGGAGCTGTTCCATTACTGCGAGCTTACGTTCCGTTTCGAGCCACTCTTCTTCAAGCTTGGAGGCTTGGAGTAATCCTCCTCCAGCATAAAGCTCAACCTGTCCATCATCGTAATTCATACAGCGTATGTTCACGTATATTTCAGTTGATTGTTCCATATTGAGTACTCCTAGGAAGCCTGAATAATATTTTCGGTCAAGACCTTCATGTTGAATAATGAAGTTCTTGGCTTCTTCTTTAGGAAGTCCACAAAGTGCAGGAGTAGGATGCAGTTCTTTAAGGAGAGATCCTAGTTTTACTTCCTTCGGGTAGCTAAAGTGTATGTCTGTCCTCAGATGAGCTAAGCTTCCAGTTTGAATGCTGTAGGTCTTGGATTTTTTTACCGCAAGCTTGTGTCCGAGAAGAATATCCTCAATATATTGGCGTACGTAGTCTTGCTCTTTTTGGAGTTTTGCATTCCATTCGAGGAGCTCCTGCCCTTCTTCGATATATTGTGTGCCTGCAAGAGCTGTCGTTTCATAATCAAAATCTCTCCCTTTAAGGAGTAGTTCGGGACTTGCTCCTAACCAGTAAGAGGTCTGGGGGCTATAGAAGAGGAAGCAGTAGGCTTCAGGGTGTTGATGGCATGCAAGACTGAAAATTTGTACGAGGTCTAAGTGGAGCAGATTTTGTCTTTCCTTCTTTCGAGCGAGTACAAGCTTTTGGAAGTTTTTAGCTTGCAAGGCTTCCATAAACTTGCTGAAGTGTTGCCTATAAGTAGCTTGCTCCTCATGGCTTGATGCCGTGAAACTTGTCTTGCCAAGCTTAGGATATTCTGGAATTTGTACAGCTTTGATTGAACCCCTTAGGAGTAGTGCTGGATATTGAGGGCTAAGTTCAAAGGGTGCAAAGATGAAAGCACTCTGCTCATTAGATTCTTCAAGGCTTTTTATCTCCTCAACAGATTCAGCTACGAGGCAGTAAACCTGTTCTTGATGAGGATAACGGTAATAGACGAAGGTCTTACCTTCATCAACATAATCCTTGATTTGCTCTAAAGTCATGGCTTGCATAATCTGATGCTTCTAGCGAGGAGGTAGAACGTTATTGGTCAATCGAATAGAAGAGACCATACGACCGTTAGACTTGTTTATAAGATCGATTTGCCATAAGTGCATACTTCGTCCTTGGTGTAGGAGGTAGGCCTTAGCCTGTATGCTTTCTCCCTTTTTGACCATCGCTAGGTGGTTACCACTTATTTGAATGCCGACGACAGCATGATTGGGAGGAACGAGTAGGTGAGAGCCGAAACCACCAAGACTTTCTCCTAGAGCCATGCTAGCACCTCCGTGAAGACAGCCCATTGTCTGACAAGTCTTTTCATCGACTTGCATCTCAGCTTCAAGATAATCTTCACTTGTTTGTATGAGTTTGATACCTAAATGTGCCATGAGTGTCCCTTGGGATATGGCATCGAAATAGCTTGATATTTTGTCTTCCGTCCGATATTCTTCCTCAATCTTACTAAGAAGTCCTTCGTTAATCTTTATCTTTAAGCTAGTCATCAGCTCTTTTTCTCTTATTTATTCCTTGTTTAGGTGTAAAATGCACCATAGAATTACAAATTTATGAAATAATCTTAATATTGCCTTGCTCTAGGAGGAAAAAAGCTTTCCAAAGAGTGAAAAAAACGTTGGGAAGAAAAAATAAAATCCTCCCTACGATTTCTTAAAACCTTCCCAAGGAATTAAAAGATTCTTCCCAAGGATTTTTTTCTTATTGAAGCTTGTTTTATTTGAAATGAGGCTTAAAATTTTTATATCTTTGTTTCAAGTATTTTTATTTAAGAACTAAAAGAAATTAACTATGTCAGAACAAGTGAATTGTCCTCAGTGTAAATCAGAATATACCTATGAAGACGGAGGACTAACGATCTGCTCACAGTGTTTCCATGAGTGGAATCAAAAAGATTTAGAAGCAGAACAAGCTTTAGAAGGTAAAGTCTTTGACTCAAACGGTAATGAGCTAAACGATGGTGATAGTGTCATTGTCGTTAAAGATCTTCCAGTGAAAGGTGCTCCAAAACCCGTGAAGGCTGGAACGAAAGTTAAGAACATTCGTCTTACAGATGGCGACCATAATATTGATTGTAAGATTGATGGCTTTGGATCAATGGCTCTGAAGTCTGAATTTGTACGAAAAGCATAAAAAAAACAAGGCGAAAGGGATTTTGGTCTTGTCCTAAATCCTTTTGGTCTTGTCCTAAATCTAATTTCCTTCGTTTTTAGACAAGACATAGGTCTTCTTAATTGATAAACTATAATTGAGTATGTGTACATGTCTATCAAGGGGAAGGGCTTTGAGCCTTCTTGTCTTATTATTCCTAACTACTAGCTTAAATGTCTTGGCTCAAGGGACGAAAAAAGGAACTAAGAGCCAAAAAGTAAAGACCGATAGCCTCAAAACGATTAAGCTTGATGAGGTCAAAGTAACTGCTAATCGCTTACTCTTCGTAACGAAGCAGGATACAATCAGCTATAAGCTCGATGCCTTAAAACTAAAATCAGGTGCTATGCTGGGAGATGCTGTGTCAAAAATCCCCGGTATGAGCATTAAAGACGGCAAGCTTTACTTCAATGGTCAGGTCATCAGCCGAATAATGGTTAATGGCTTCGACTTCATGAAGGGCGATCCAGCTAAAGTCCTTGGCATCCTTCCTGCCTATTTGATCAAAGATCTTAAGACTTATGAGTCTCAAACCGAAGCTTCTAAGCAAAAAGGCTACGATGACGGCGAACGTGAGCGTGTCGTCAATCTGAGTGTCAAGAAAAAGTATTTTGGTACTTGGACAGGTCAGCTGACTGGCTTGGGGGGGTATAAAAATCTCTATGCTGTAGAAGGATTTGCTAATACCTTTGCAGATAAATTTCGCTTCTCAGTATTCAACAATTCCAATAATATAAGCCGACAGAAATGGTTCTCAGGAAGTGGGGCTGTAACCAATGGTGATAAGAATGCTTGGGGACGTTATACTTTTCATGCCCCTGGGATGACATTCCTCTGGAGGTCAGAAGCGGAGAAGTATAAGGCTGGTTACCTCTTGGTTGAGGGGAGTGGTGACTATAACATTGAAGATGGCTTGACGATTAAACGCGTAGAGAAAGACAAGTATCTCAAAAACCTTATTTACTTCAATAGCTTCAAGTCTCATAATAATAGCTTAACTCATCGTTTAGCTCTGCATACGAATATCGAATATGCTCCTACAGATAAGAGCTTTCTATCCTACAACGCGAACTTCGAGAATGCACGAGATAATCAGAGTAAGGGTGAGCTTTCTGCCACTTGGAACGAGAATCCCTTTGATCCTGAGCGAAGTACGCTTGATTCCCTTGATCAAAATTATCGGCTTTGGAAGGATCGTTTCTCTGCTTCGAACTTTACACGCCTTCAAGAGCAAGCTAAAGAAGAAAACATGCAGTTCTCACACCGTGCCTTCTTCCGCCAAAACTTTGCTCATGGGTTTACGATGAACCTAAGCAATCATCTCTTCTATTCAAAGAGGGAGAGCGATCAGTTCAGCTTGACGGATTATAAGTATATGCAGAATCCGAGCAAAGATGAGCTGATGAATAGATATAGAGATGGTCATTTTGTAGACTTCAACCAGCAAAGTCATCTACGCTTATCGAAGGAATTTAAGCATTGGGCGATCCGTCTGAACTATAATTTCCGTTCCCTTTATCTGCAAAATCATACGCTGGGTTACCGATTAGATCGCCTTGGTTCTGCATATGCCGATTATCTCTCTGCCTTTGATCTGCTTGGTCGCTTGCCTGAAGCTCAGAAGAATTGGCGAGAGAATAGTTTGGAGTATGAAACGAGTATTTTGAAAACTTACTCAGCCTATAAGCATCGCTTTACTCCACGATTTGTTTACAAGGGGAAGGCAATACAAATTCGTCTAATCCCAAGGATAACGTTTAACCATGATGCCCTTGATTATAAAAAGGGAAATTTCGAGACTTTGCATATCTCTCGAAATAGATGGAGCTTCAATCCGACGCTGTCCTTCGCTCACATGGGGACAGAGCTTGGGACAATCCGATGCTCCTATACCTTAGGACAACGATTTCCGAGCCTAGAGTCTCAGATTACTTATCCTAATCTTGAAAACCCACTTCTCATTCGTTTGGGTAATCCAAAGCTGAAAGATGCCTATACGCATAGTATGTCTTTCTACTATTATAAGCTCTTTCATCAAATGATTCAAGGGAAGAAGTATGAGCCTATTCTCTCTGTTTATTTGAGGCTTTTCTCAAACAAGAATACTTGTACGCAGAAGACTGCCTACGATCCTACCTCAGGCGTAACGACTCAGATGCCTGTAAATACTGCTTACCACTCAGGAAATTTCCATTTGATGATGATGCTTCCATTGGATCTACAGCAACGTTATTTCCTTTCAACTACATTCTCTACAAATCAGATTCTATCCGATTCGTATGCTGTAGCTGGTAGGCTAGAGGATACTGCTTTGATTACAAATTTGCGAAGTGAGTATTCTTTGAGGTTATCTCCACAACTGCGTTTGCCTGATCTAAATCTTACATTGTCTTATGACTTAGACTATAATATTTTATCTAGTGAGTCGAAAGCTCTTGATGGACGTGCTATGATGACGAATGCCTTGACGGCTCAAGTTTCATGGCAACTGCCTTATGAGATTCATCTGAATTGTTCGGGAGGTTATCAGCATTATAAGTCTTATCGCTCCAAAAATGTTATTCCTAATCGTACGATCATTTCCTGCTCTCTTGAGAAGGCATTCCTCGAAGATAAGAATCTAATCCTTTCGTTCAAGGCTAACGATCTATTAAATCAAAACAAGGGTTTAGATATTTGGAACACAGATGATTCTAAAATTAGGCAATACTCCAATAATCTTGGACGCTACTTCTTATTTGGTTTAAGCTACCGATTCTCCTTCGCTTCGGATAAGAAGTAAGAGGTTTTATACAAAAAAGAAAAGGCATTACCCTCTGAGGGTAATGCCTTTTACTATAAGATTGAGAGACTTGATCCTAAAGCTCTGCCTTTACAAGCTCAAGCCATTGTTCAAGACGTGCATCAGTTAAATCAGATTGATTGACTTCATCAAGACATAGTCCGATAAGCTTGCCGTCCTCTTCGCAACGAGTCTCGTCATAGCTGTATTCTTCTGGAGTGATTGATCCGATAAACTGACAGCCTGTTCCAGACAACTCTTCTTTAATGATCGCTAGAGCTTCACAAAATGAGTCTGGATAGCTATCAGCGTCTCCACAACCAAAAAGAGCTACAAGCTTACCACTAAGGTCTTGTTCCTTTAAGTTTGGAAGAAATTCCTCCCAATCGTCTTGAAGTTCTCCAATGCCCCAAGTAGAGCTTCCCAATAGGAGAACATCATAGTTGGATACTTCTTCTGCAGAAGTCTCTGCAACATTAAAATTTTCACAACTTAATTCTTCTGAAATACGCTGAGCGATTTCTTCTGTAGTTCCTGTAGAAGAACCAAAAAATACTGCTGTTTTTTTCATTTGATGGATTATTATTTAATTAAACTAGTAACAAAGATAGAGTTTTCCTTTGAAAATCAAATTCGGAATAGTCTAAATCCTAAGAAATAGCAGGATTAGTCTGTGGACTTTGACCAAATCTTCCATGCTTCAAGAGCTTGTTCTTGAAGCATTTCAAGACCATTCTTGATGAATGCTCCCTGCTCTTTGGCTTTTTTTAAGAAAAGAGTCTCTTGAGGATTGTAGATCAAGTCATAGACTATATGCTTAGGTGTTAGCTTTTCGTAGGGAATGTTGGGGCATTCCTTGGGATTAAGACCTATGGGACTAGCATTGATAATGAGTTCTGCTCGCTCAATCTCGTGGTCTAAGTCCGAATAAGAGATGCGTTCTTCGGCTTGAAGGTCTGCTACACTCCCAGACCCTTGACGACTTACGTAGATTGGTTTAATGTCCATTTGCCTTAGAGCATAAGCAACGGCACGGGCTGCTCCGCCAGTTCCTAGGATTAGAGCTGTCGAGACAATGGACGAAGCTTCGTTATCATCCTTATTTTCCTTAAGTTTGTCCTTCGTTTGTAGAATATGCTCCAAAGAGGTCTTAAAACCCAAGACATCGGTATTGTAAGCTTTTAGGACAAGCCTATCCTCTCGTCGAAATAACTTTAAGACATTTGAGGCTTGTAGGACTTGAACTTCAGGGCTAAGTTCGTCAACATAGGCTAGGACTTGCTCCTTGTATGGGGAGGTTACATTCAGTCCGAGCAGTGACTGCTCGTCTAGGAGGCGAGGAAGCTCTGAAATCGTCTCTAGTTCAAAAAGCTCATAGCTTGCCGTGATACCCTTTTCTTGGAAGAAGTCGCTAAAGAACTTCTTCGAAAAGGAATGTTTGAGAGGTTTACCTATAAGACCGTAACACATAACTATTTTACAGCTACATAGACGGAGCAACTGCCTGGGAAGATCGTTTGATAATAAGCTTCGCTAAAACCCGCTTCTTTCATTAGCTCAACCATCTCTTCTCGTTGTGGAGCTTTGGCTATAGATGCAGGTAGATATTCATAAGCCGATGGATCATTCGAAATCAATTTACCCATGAAGGGGATAATCTTAAAGGCATAGAGCCGATAGCCCCAATGGAGGATCTTATTCTTTGGTTCGGTCAGCTCTAGAATAACTAAGGGCTTACTTGGTCTAAGGACACGCTGAACTTCTTTGAGTGCTTGTAGGATATTTTCAAAGTTTCGGACACCATAGGCAATCGTTACCGCATCAAAGCTATCATCTGAGAAAGAAAGGTCTGTACAGTCGCCTCGTTCGAACGTTACCTTGTCTTCAATTCCGAGCTTGTGTACCTTATCTCTACCAATACGCATCATTTCTTCTGATATATCTACACCGAGGACATGCTCTGTTGATGCTATGGATTGTACAAGGTCAATTGCTAGATCGCCTGTCCCTGTTGCTACGTCTAGAATCTCTTTAGGGGCAAAGGGCTCAAGCATGTTGAGTGCTTTTTTTCGCCATGAATGGAACATTCCGAAGGTCATCAGCATATTTAATCGATCATATGACGGAGCAATACGATTAAACATCTGTTGAATTAGATGGGTCTTTTCGCCTTTTTTATTTGTTTCGTCGAGTATATTATTCATCTTCTTTGTCATAAATTTCTACTATTCTTTGTACCAAACTATGACGTACTATGTCGTTTTTATTAAATCTTATGACAGATAGATCTGGTACATGCTCAAGTCTGTCGATTGCTTGCCTCAAACCAGATGTAATGCCCCTTGGGAGATCAACTTGCATGCTATCACCTGTTACAATCATCTTAGAATTAAATCCTAGACGAGTAAGGAACATTTTCATTTGTTTAGAGCTAGTATTCTGTGCTTCGTCAAGAATGACGACAGCGTTGTTAAGAGTTCGACCACGCATGAATGCAAGTGGTGCAATCTCAATGATGCCTGTCTCGATCATTTCCTTAAGTTTGAGTTTAGGTATGAGTTCTTCCAGTGCATCGTATAGTGGCTGTAAGTAAGGGTCTAGCTTATCTTTCATTTCTCCGGGTAAAAAACCTAGTTTCTCGCCAGCTTCGACAGCAGGGCGTGATAGGATTAGCTTTTTGACTTGCTTGGTCTTAAGTGCTTTGACGGCAAGGGCAATTGCAAGGAATGTTTTGCCTGAACCCGCAGGTCCTTCGGCAAAGATGAGGTCTTTTTTTGCAAATGCTTGAACCATTGCTCGTTGGTTCTCTCCTCTTGGAGTGATGGCTTTGCCATGTAATCCGTAGATAATAACGGATTCTTGCCCTTGAACGTTTTTCTTTTGTTTTGGAATTGGAGCTTTTTCTCCTCGCACAAGTTGGATTATTTGCTCCTCGGTCAATTGGTTGTAGTGAACGCACAAGTCTTCTAAGCGATGAAGCACAGCAAGTATATGTGCGGTTTCATGTTCTGGTGCGAGGACTTTGATGACTTTATCTTGTAGGCGTAATTTGGCTTTGGGATAAAGATTCATCACTGTGCTGAGATTACAGTTGTTTAAGCCTACAAACTCTTGAATATCTGCTTGTTCAATAATATATATACCTTCTGTCATGTTATGTTTTAGGCAAGACCATTTTCTTGGATAAGTTGAGCTAACTTACTGGTCCAGTTAATAATATTCTTTGCTTGGCTCTCAATGGAGAAAGGCATGCGATACATCCATCGATTCTTAGGATTCTCTGGGTGATTGATCTGTTCATCTTCAGGTAGCTGAGTTGAAAGCTCTGGAGCTAGAGCTAGGAGGTCTGCAAAGGGTAGGATTATGAGCATTGACTTTGACTGAAGATGTCGTAAAATCAAGGCTTCGTACAAATCAATTTCTTCTAAGTCTGTCCCCTTATCCTTGCATAAAGGGTGGAAATGCTTCAGGTATTGCTCAGATTCTTCTACTGATAAGTGAGCGAACCAAAGGCGTAGGGGGGGCATGTCATGGCTTGAACTAGTTGTAACCGATAGATAGGGTACTTCCTGCATATTGGTAAAACTCTGCCCATATTGCTTAGGTATACGTTCAAGTTCAAGACTAAGCAACTCTAAGTCTTCAAGAACATCAGGAACTGTAGCTGGAATCATGCCGAGATCTTCGGAGCAGGAAAGCATCGGATTACTAGAAGTGATTATAGATAAGCGTTCACTTGCTGTTTGCTTCCACAGTTCATTGTGTTTTTGATAGAAGAAATCATGATGAATGAACCTAAGCTTTTCTAATTGTTCAGCCTGCCAGTTCAATTGTTCTGCTTGGTTGATAGCATCAATACGCAGATGATAGAAGCCTTTTTGGTCAAGATCTTCAATAAATAATTGCTTGAAAGCCTTTTCGATTGGGTATGGGGCAAAGAGCTTTTGCCATTCATCTGCTTGAAGTGGAAGGCTAGGGGAGAAATAACCTTCAAGAGCTTTTTTTGAAGCAGAGGGAATAGTCCATATACGGAAGAATCCAAGTATATGATCAATACGATAGGCATCAAAATATTGTGCCATATGTTCTAAACGCTTACGCCACCAAGCATAGTTGTCCTGCTTCATTGCATCCCAGTTATAGCTTGGGAAACCCCAATCCTGTCCCTCTTGGGCAAAGCTATCAGGCGGAGCTCCTACTCGTCTGTCTTGATGGAAGAGTTTGGGTTCTTGCCAGACGTCTAGACTATGAGGGGCTACTCCAATTGGAATATCTCCTTTAAGGATAATATTTTGACGCTTAGCATAGCGAACGACAGCCTTCAATTGATTATGAAGTAAGTATTGAACGAAGGCGTAGAAGCGTAGTTCGTCTCTGTATTCAAGACTGAATGCTTCTTCTAGTTTTGGAGCATTATATTGCTCATAGCCTTGCCATTCAGAGATCTTCTTCATAGGGTAAATATGATCTCTTAAAAGACAATAATATTGATAAGCAATGATCCAATCAGCTTGCTCCTTGATGAAAAGATCTATTTTCTGATTTGTCCAAATCTCCTCCTTATTCTCTTGGAAGTATGCCCATAGGAAGTCTTTCTTTAGAGCCATAACTCTAGGATAGTCTAGCTCTTTCAAGGTTTGGAGTTGCCGAATCTTTTGTTCAAAGTCCCTTTGCTCCTTTTTCTTTTTGAGCTTACCTAGAGCATTAAGGTCGCAATAAATAGGATGAAGGGCATGGACGGAGATGGCATTATAGGGGTAAGAATCTCGCCAGTCGTAGTAGAAGCTTGTTTCGTTGATGGGGAGGAGTTGGATAATTTTGAGTTGAGCATCTTTGCTCCATCTGATTGCTGATTTAAGCGATGAGAAGTCTCCAATACCCCAATCCTTTGGTGTGCGAAGTGCAAATAGAGGAATGACCCAACCAGCCCAACGATCTTTGTGTATCCCACCTTGAGGTATACGGAAGCTCAGTCCCGTATGTGCCACGCTTGGGCAGTCTTGAGGTAAACTTTGGGTATGGAATGTCCGATTTTCGCCCTCTTCCCATATAATTGCTCCTGTCTGTTCATGCTTAATGAGGAATTTATAGATTAGGGGCTGGCTTGAAGCTTGTCGTTCCTTAGGGTAATTGAGCTCTATGCTCCAAGTATTTGGGCTTACTTGTCTCAAGGCTAAAGCCTGATTAAGCCTCCAAGCTCCAAGCTCTTCCTCTTCGCCTAATAGATAGGGTCGGAATTTTGGGGCTAGGGTGGGGATACTTACCTGTATCTGTAGTCTGAAGACATTTGCCCTATCTGGAAGTGTTTCTTGTTTTATTGTCTGAGGGTAGAATTGTTCAAAGGCTGAACTGTAGAGGTATTTCCCTCGTTCTTCTGCAATCCATTGGTCATAACAGTTAATTTCTTCTTCACATTTGTTTAGCCTGATGTAGTGCTTTCTGTTAGGAGCTTCCTCTCTGATGATCACTCCATCCTGATTAAGTACACAATATTTATAACAGAGTTCTTGCTCTCTAGGAGCAGATTTGAAGACTCCGAAGTAATGAGATTCGTTTACTTCTTCTAGTATATGTAGTTCTTGAGCCTTATTTTGGGTGTGTTGTTTCCTGATGATCTTTAGAGCGATAGCTTCTCCTTGACCAAGCTTATACTCAATGTGAAATCTAATGACCATTACTTTTTATTTGCTTACTCTAAACAAAAGTACTCTATTTCCAAAAAACTAGCAAAAGTAAGCCTCCTTTTGAGCCTTTTCTTTAAGAGGAAGTTCCTTCTTTTTGTGATGTTTTTAAGGGATTAATTCATAGATATTTATTATTTGATGTAAAGCTTTGGGAAAATTAAGCCGAACTTTTTTAGAAATCGTTGGGAACACTTTTTTGACTCGTTGGGAACATTTAAAAATTTTTTCCCAACGAGTTATTTGATTCTTCCCAAAGAATTGAATATACCTTTTGGAATTGTTATTTTTTTCTTTTTAAGTTTATTTGAGCTTGTGCTAAGTTTCCTTTATTTTGATACGATGGTATACTCTTTTATCTGCTTCTTTTTTGTGAAAAAAAGCTTGATTTTTGAACTTTTTTACTAGGGTTTTGTAAATTTTATATGATTTTGTGTATCTTTGTGAAGTAATCTATTTTACTTTTAGGCTTAGTCTTATTGTTTGTATAAAAGAAAAATAAGACATTGAAGCTAAATGGTAAATAATGTAAAAGATATATTTATGAAATTGAAGGATATATGCCTTAGCTTGCTTTCTATACTCATGCTTCTCTCAGCATGTACTAATCTCAATGAAATAGAAGTAGAACCTAATATTAATCCCAATAATCCAGATAATGGAGGTACGGAAGAACCTAAGCCTAAGGTTGATCCTAAGCAAGCTAGCAAAAAAGGTTTATTCTTTAATTTGAATGCTTATATGCCTTCTTTGAAGCCTTCGAAGGCTCGTGCTGGAGAGTTGGTTGTGTTTATGGATGATGACCAAGCTTCGCGAGAACCCTTATCTGTAAGTGTTGGTGATAAGATTGATGCTACTTTGGTTATTAGTGATGGCGTTAAGGAGCATACGATTTATCAGCAGGTTAAACTAATTGCTAAGGTTCTTGAAAATGGACAGGCTTGTCTCAATTTTAACGGAGAAGCTAAGCTTAGTGAAGAGCAGTTTGAACAAGGAGCATGGTATGTCTCAGCAATTATTGGAGGGAATATTAAGGATGATGAGTTCCTATATTATCCAAATAAAACGATGCGTTCCTATTTCTTTGAATGTGGTGTGCATATAGGTTATGGAGGTGATGCTTTTAATATTCCATTTGTTACGAAATGGTATCCTCTAAAGGGCGAAAAGATCCTTCCATCTAAGGATGGTAGTGATGAAAATAAGTCTGAAGACCAGAATAATAAGGCTCAAAAAAATTCTGCAGGAGCTGAGGCTGAATCTAAAGATAAGACTAAGGAAAAGGCTGAACGTGTAGGTTATACCGAGTGTAAGCTAGATGTTGACTTTAAGTTGCTTGGACACATTATCCGTCTTCGTTTGAAAAATAATGAAGATTCCAAATTTCTGTGGTCTGGTATCAATATGGAAAAGGGAGATTATATAGCAAATCTTAAACTTGTCCCATCAATTGATAAATGTGCAGAGAGGGAAACTTACCCTTATTTCAAGGAGCGTGGATTCTCTGTGCATAAGTGGAATTTTGAGAAAAGTAATGTGCTTTTTGAAAATGGTGATAAGTCTTATATCCTTCCCATATATGTTTGCCCAAAGTCTGAAGGGGCTAGTCTGCCTAAGCAAATACATCTTGTCGTCAAAGGAGAGCGTCAGGGAGTCAATCTAGAGTATGCTTTTGATGTACCTGTTGGAGCTCAAGGAAAGATGAGTTATAGTGAATTTACTCTTCCTGCTCGTAAGAATATTGCTCATGATAGTCCTCTGTCTTTTTGGGTGAAGGGAAACTGCAATAAGAATGCAGATGTTTTAGTTGAGAAGGAACAGGGAGATTTGTTTCAAATAGCCGATTTAGATAGACCCAAACTTAAGGAGGTTTTAGACTTTAGAGGAGAACGTGTCCCAGCTGAAAAAGATTGGGCTACAATCTTCCCTTCTTCAAATACTAAGACGCAAGACATAAGAACAATTCTTAGAATAAAAAATTGTATTGGTTTTTGGCGTCAGAATTACCATGAAACACCTTATGTTGATACGTATATTGATGAGCATGTTTACTTCCCTAAAAGAGGAGGTGGCTATACAGAGGATTCTCCCCTCCGTTGTAAGTCTGTATATCGAGACATGCGTTCAGATTCTACAGTCTATGCTATTCGTTTTATGGATAAGAAGAATTATAATCGTTCGGCTTGGAGGTATGAGCGTGTTATCAATAGCGATCAAGAACGAGGGATAAGGGTTTCGTATCTTTATTTAGGTTCAGCTAGAACAGAGGGTATTGATGATATTTCATCTAAGGAGTTTTGGACAAATATGGAAGATAAAGATCTTGGAATTGTTACTCGATTCTTTCCTGAATCTCGCCCTAGTTCAGGCTTTTTTGAGCAGACTTATTATATGTCTAGCTATGAAAAAGAACAGAAGAAGCTCTATAATTATATGTTTGCTTTTAGAGAAGATCAGAGCTTCGTGCTGATGGCTTATGTTGATCGAGGAAGATCTTATAAATACACTAAATCACTTCTTCGGTTGATTAAGAATGAACCAATTGATTAGTCGCTTACTCATGAAAAACTATAAAAGAAATAATAAATAAATAGAACTATGAAGATACTCAAGAATTTACTCACCCTATTAGGGTTGGTTCTAATCTTTCCACTTGTTTCATGTGGAGAGCTGAAGGACTTAGACCCTATAACTCCAGAACCTGAAGACAAGGACGATATCATTATTATCGATCGAAAGAAAGATAAATCAGATGAAATCGTTGATGGTAAAGAGTCAACAGCGTTGTCTGGTCAGACGTATGTCGCTCATTATCAGAATCAAGAGAATCTAGCAGAGCAAGTAGAAGATCGTATTACTTTCAAGAATACGACCTATACGAGAATACGTTACTTTTATATTGATGGTAAAGAATCTAGAGACCCAAGTGTTCATCAAGGTGAATACTTCTTTAGAAAAGATGGAGTCTTGATTCTCATGTTCAAAGAAGTGCGTATAATAGGAAATACTAAACGTACTCATCGTAAGGAATTAGGCTTCTATTTTAATGAAGCTGAGGGGGAATTCTTCTCAGACTTGATGAGGTTTGAAAAAGTTGAAGAAGAAAAGAAATAATTCTTCTACATCTTAAAACAATCTTTTGGGGATGATTGTATGGATCAATGGCTAAGATTTTTTCTTAGCCATTGATTATTTTTATACCTTTCTCCCTACATACCTAAATGTTGTTAGTTTGGGAGTAAATTAAAATATCTCAAAAAATCACAACCTTTTTCTTCTTTTTTTGTTCTTTCTATGTGTTTACAAGCGTTTTTATGCTTAACTCTCATAAAAAAAACGTACATTTGCAGAGAAAAATCATTAAAGTAAAAATACCTAATTAGTGTTATGGTAAAAATCATTACGATAAAAAAAGGCCTTTCACTCAATCTAAAGGGTAAAGCTCCCAAGTCTATGATGGAGACTTCCGCTAAAGGGCAAACTTATGCGGTAGTACCTGATGACTTTGTCGGCTTAACACCAAAACTTGCTGTCAAAGTAGGGGATAGAGTGCAGGCTGGTTCACCCATTTTGTATCATAAGGCTTCACCAGATGTGAAGATTACTTCGCCAGTGAGTGGTGAGGTTGTTGCTGTTAATCGTGGAGCAAAGAGAAAAATTCTAGACGTTGAGATTAAGCCTGATTTAGAGCAAGACTATAAAGAGTTTGCTTTAGATGGCTTGAGTGGAAAGAGCCGAGAAGAGCTCCTTGCCCTTGTTATGGAGAGTGGCTTGTTTGCATTCTTTAAGCAACGCCCTTATGATCGTTTAGCTGATCCTAATATCGTACCAAGAGACATCTTTGTTACGGCTAACTTTACTGCACCACTTGCTCCTGATTTTTCTTACCTTTTGGAAGGTCGAGAAGAGGAACTTCAATTGGCTCTAGACATTTTGGCTAAATTGACAGATGGTAAAGTGTTCTTAAGCGTTAAGCCTGATGAATTGAAGGATATTTCTAACGTTGAGCGTGTAGAGATTGCTGGACCTCATCCTGCAGGTCTAGTAGGTACTTTGATTAATTATACAAAGCCTATTAACAAGGATGAGGTTGTTTGGACACTTAAGGCTACTGACTTGCTCGTGCTTGGTCGCTTCCTAAAGACAGGTAAAGTTGATTATACTCGTAAAATTGTTGTTACTGGTTCAGAAGCTAAGCAAACTGGTTATGTGGAAATTTTGCCTTGTGCTAAGTTTTCAGATCTTTTTCCTAATGGACTTGCCGAGTCTGAGGCACATATTCGTACCATTGATGGAGATGTCTTAACAGGTTATAAGGTTGATGGAAATCATAGTCGCATTGCAATGCAATGTGATCAGATAACAGTTATTCCAGAGGGAGACAACGTTCACGATATGTTTGGCTGGGCATTACCAGGTTTTGGTAAGTTCAGTATGAGCCGTTCTTTCTTCTCATGGCTTGCTCCAAAGAAAAAAGAATATGTCTTGGATGCCCGTCTTCAAGGAGGTCGTCGTGCAATGATTATGAGTGGTGAATATGATAAAGTATTCCCTCTTGATATTTTCCCAGAGTATCTATTGAAAGCAATTATTGCTTTCAATATCAATGATATGGAAGAACGTGGTATTTATGAGGTTGCTCCTGAGGACTTCGCTCTATGTGAGTTCGTGGATACTTCGAAAATTCCATTGCAGGAAATCGTTCGTCAAGGTCTTGATGAGCTATACAAGGAAATGAACTAATGTTTAATCGATAAAAATATAATAAGTTGAACATTATAAGAAAACAGCTTGACAAGATCAAGCCCGCCTTTGAGAAAGGCGGAA
>PDWI01001432.1_pt1 | contig 37716 bp, 38 predicted proteins | sample 1430891 | NCBI WGS metagenome assembly PDWI01 (sample SAMN01162508, study PRJNA174530) | Oral metagenome, whole genome shotgun sequencing project. | biome: Marine environment; feature: Marine mammal; material: Swab sample of the gingival sulcus; isolation source: swab sample of gingival sulcus... | reverse complement strand
AAGATAGAGTTGTGATTATTGATTCAGTATCGAAGAGATTTTCAGCATGTGGTGCAAGAATAGGTAATATTGCATCATTTAACAGAGAGTTAGTTGATGCGATTATGAAATTATGTCAGGCTAGACTATGTGTACCAACGATTGAGCAACTTGGTGCTAAAGCTCTTTATGAGTTACCAGCTAACTATTTTGATGATGTACTTAAAGAATATAGCGAGAGAAGAGACGTCTTATTCGAGCATCTTATGAAAATTGATGGTATTGAATGTGTAAAACCAAAAGGTGCATTTTATCTAATGGCAAACTTACCAGTAGAAGATGCAACAGATTTTGTTAAATTCTTGTTGACAGATTTTTCTGATAATGGCGAAACTGTTATGATGACACCTACTGAAAAATTCCATTCAACAAAGGGTGTTGGTAAAAACCAAGTAAGACTTGCTTATATTTTAAATAAAAAAGATTTAGTAAGATGTATGGAATTACTTCAAAAAGGTTTAGATGCGTATAAAAATAGATAGGTAATGGCAGGTAGTTTTCCTATGTGTCAAACTTAAATATTAAGAAACTTATGAATAGAAAACAGAGTAGTTGGTTGATAAAACTTATACTATTCTGTTTTTTTATTGTTATAAATATTTGATATAAATGTAGCATAAATTATAAAATATAGCTATATTTATTCTAATAGTTTGACAAATAACTAGTTATAAAGTATTATTTAAATAGGTGTGTTATGTACTGTTTATAATATTTATTTTGTTTAAATAAAAAAGATGTAATTTTTTACTGGAAAGGACATAGTTATGCGAAATAACACTGCGAAGAAAATGTATTACTTTGTAATTTTGATTTTGACAGTAGTATCTTTTATAATGGCTTATAATGTAAATGTAACAGAACAAAATCCAATTTGGAAAGCACTTGGTATTTGGACCTTATTACCGCCATTTTTAGCAATTTCACTAGCTTTTTTGACTAAAAATGTAATTATTTCGTTATCAACCGGTGTATTTGCAGGTAGCATGTTAGTTGTACTTGCCAATGGTCGTAACAATATCTTGTTAGCAATAAATGACGCATTTACAAGTACCATTTCCACTTTAGTAGCTTCGATGGCAGATAAGTGGAATGCTGGAATATTGTTGCAGGTTATGGCTATTGGTGGCTTGATTTCCTTAGTTGCAGCTATGGGAGGTACCACTTCCGTTGCCGAAAAATTGTCTAAGAAAGCAAAAACAGCTAAGTCAGCACAATTAATTACTTGGTTTCTAGGTTTGTTTGTGTTTTTTGATGATTATGCTAATTCACTTATTGTTGGACCGATAATGAAGCCAGTTACTGATAGTAAAAAAATTTCACGTGAGAAGTTAGCTTTTATCGTAGATGCAACAGCAGCTCCGATTGCTGGTATAGCTTTGGTATCAACATGGATAGGTTATGAACTTAGTTTAATTCAAGCTGAAATTCCCGAATTATCTTTTAAAACAAGTTCTTATAGTTTGTTTTTAGATACGATTCCGTATAGGTTTTATAATATCTTTATCCTAGTTTTTATAGTGTTAACTATTGTGATGCTTAGAGAGTTTGGACCGATGTATAAAGCTGAGAAAAGAGCAAGAACAACAGGTAAGGTCTTGGATGAAAATTCTACACCAATGGTCTGTGAAGATACAATGAATATTAAACCTAAAGAAAATAAGGCTTCAAATATATGGAATGCTATTATTCCAATAGCTACATTAATTATCGCCTCGCTGATTGTATTTTATACAAATGGTTATTCTACGCTTGAAGCAGATGATTTAAAGTTGGTAAATTCAGCTCCATTTAGTTTAGAATCGATTAGAATCTGTTATAGTAATTCTGATGCATCAGTTGTTTTATTTTTCACTGCTGTATTGTCGGGCTTAGTAGCACTTGTTATGGGGATATACCAAAAAATATTTTCTGTCAAGGAAGGTATTGATATTTGGGTTGAAGGTTGGAAATCGATGATAATAACTGTTGTTATTTTATTGTTTGCTTGGTCGATTGCAGATGTTATCAAAAATCAGTTAGATGCTGATATGTATTTGGCTACTACTTTAGGCAATTCTGTTCCTGCCTTTATATTGCCGTCTATTATCTTTTTACTTGGTTCAGTTATTTCGTTTGCGACAGGTACGAGTTATGGTACAATGGGGATACTGATGCCGTTAGCTATCCCGCTTGCAAATGCAAGTTCGTCGGGAGATAAAAATTTAATTATTGTCACGATAGCTGCTGTTTTAACAGGTGCTATTTTTGGCGACCATTGCTCGCCAATTTCTGATACAACTATTCTTTCATCAATGGGCACATCGTGCGATCATATTGACCATGTAAAAACACAATTAATGTATGCGATTGTAGTTGCAGTAATTTCAGTTGTGTTTGGTTTTATACCTGCTGGTTTAGGTGTTTCACCACTTATTACTCTACCACTTGGTATTGTTATGATGTACTTAATAGTTAGGATATTTGGTAAGAGAGTATGATGCTGATTTTTATATAAAATCTAGTAAAACTTTACTTCTATAAACAAAAAATCTGAAATTTAGAATTTCAGATTTTTTGTTTATAGAAATGTTAAGCTATTTCTTTTTTCTTTTTTTATTATTTTTTTCTTTACATTTAGTTATTTTATCGCTATTTTGAGCTTTAGTATCTTCGCTTATTTTATTTTTTTCTAGTTCTAAATTGATGTCTTTTAGTTCACCGTCTTTCCATATTTCAGCACCATCAAAAATTATATTTTTATCATTTAGATTAATTTCCGTTTTGATATTAACTAATTTTGATACAGTTGAAAGTATTGGTATTCCAAGTAAGATACCTGGTACTCCAAACATATTGTTACCAACGATGACTCCAGCTAATACCCAAAAACCCGATAGTCCAATTGAATTACCAACGACTTTAGGATAGATTAGGTTACTTTCAATTTGTTGTATAACAATTAAGAAAATTAAGAAGTAAAAAGCCGTCATTAAGTTTATCATAGAAAGTAGCATAATGGCAACAAAGCCACCTAGGTAAGCTCCGAATAGTGGTATAATATTAGTAAAACCAATTATTACACTTATGAGCATTGGGTATTGGAAGTTACAGATTATCATACCGAGATAGCATACACCTGATAGGATAAAGGCTTCCGTAATTTGCCCTTGGATGAAACTTGAAAATGAATCGTTTAGTAAGTCGATAAACCTATTTAGTTTTGTTACGGTTTTAAATTTAAAAAATGCATAGAAAAACTTTTTAATTGATAAAATCAGTTTTTCTTTACTCATAAGCATATATACAGCAATTACAAGGCTAAGGACAAAGATAACTACAAACGATGCAAAGGAGCTAATGTACTTTGTAATTTGTTCGACACTTTTAGATAGGAAATCTGTTACTTGGTTCATAACACCTGATACTTGGCTTGAAATAGTATCTATCATTTCTTCTGAAAGGTTAAGCTTGACGAAGATGTCATTTGACATTTGTGCCATCTCGTCCATGCTAGGAACTTGTTTAACTAAATTAGAGACACTGGTTGAAATTTCTGGAATTACAACGTTTACAAAGCCAGCAATTATGCCACTTAAAATTGCTAAAGTCAATATTAGGGAAATTGGTCTGCAAATTTTTTTAGGTGTTTTAATTTTATTTAGTAGTTTTTCAATTTGCATCATCGGTAAATTCAAGATAAAGGCAATGATAAAACCATATATTAAAGGTGCAAATACAAATATTATGTATCTGGTAGTTTTGCCGATTATAGAAAGGTTGCCTATCAAATGATATAAAACTACTGCTATGGCAATTATAATCGTGTAAAATATTATTTTTTCTTTGTTTTTTACTTTGTACATTAATTCGTCCTCCCGTAGTTCAATAATACAATAACTACCTTTAAAAATCAACATTTTTTTATATTGCTTATCAAAATTTAAATTCGAAGCTTATCTAGGTATAAAGTTATAATTATTTGCTAATGGTTAATTTGATATTTTTTATAAATTAACCATTGTTTAACAGATTTTAAATTAATGCTAAATTTTAAAATAATTAGTTAAAAAATTTCTTGCAAATATAGTTGACTGTTGCTATAATTATAGTTAGTTTAATAATGTGACGAAGACGGAAACGGATGTTTATTGATACTCCAAGAGAGCTGGTGTTAGGTGCGAACCAGTAGTTAGATATTCATCAAATCATTCCCGAGTTTTCTTTCTGAACTATTAGTAGGAAAGACGGTATTCCCGTTATCGAATTTTGAGAGAGAATTTTTTATAAATAATTCTAATTTGGGTGGTACCGCGGAACTTGATTCGTCCCATAGCTATCAAAAGTAGTTATGGGATATTTTATTAGGAGGAAAAATGTATAACAAGTTGTCAAGTAAAAGTATAGTGGAAAGTGAAAATTCTACCCGTAAGTATTGGGAAGAAATCGATTTACTTAATGAAGCTATCAATACAAGGTCTGAAAACAAGCCTTTTGTTTTTTTTGAGGGTCCACCTACTGCTAATGGTAGACCAGGGGTGCACCATGTAATTGCAAGGGCGTTAAAAGACGGTGTTTGTCGTTATAAGACAATGCAAGGATTTAGAGTTAAGCGAAAAGCTGGTTGGGATACACATGGACTGCCAGTAGAATTAGAAGTTGAAAAGAAACTTGGATTATCTGATAAGCAAGAAATTGAAAATTATGGTATTGAAAAGTTTAATGCTGAGTGTAAAGAGTCAGTTTTTGTCTATGAATCATTATGGCGTGAAATGACATCTAAAATGGCTTATATGGTAGATTTAGATGACCCATATATAACACTTGATAATAATTATATTGAGTCTGTTTGGTGGATATTGGATAAATTCAACAAAGAGGGTCTTATTTACGATGGTTTTAAAATATTGCCATATTGTACTAGATGTGGAACAGGACTTGCTTCACATGAAGTAGCACAAGGCTATCAAGAAATTAAGAATAATACTGTTATTGCTAAGTTTAAATGTTTGGATGAGGATAATGCCTATTATTTAGCGTGGACAACAACACCTTGGACACTTGCTGCAAACGTTGCCTTAGCGGTAAATAAAGATGAAACTTATCTTAAAGTTAAAGAAAATGATCAGTTTTTATATGTAGCAAAATCGTTATCTGAAAAAGTATTACAAGGCGATTATGAGGTTGTTGCTGAATATAAGGGAAGTGACTTAGAGCATCGTCCTTATGAACAGTTAATGCCTTTTGTTAAAACTGATAAAAAGGCATTTTATATCACAACTGCTGATTATGTTACTACAAGTGATGGTACAGGTATAGTACATACTGCGCCTGCTTTTGGTGAAGATGACTACCGAACAGGTCAAAGATACGGTTTACCAGTTTTACAACCTGTAAGTGAAAGTGGTTTATATACTACTACACCTTGGGAAGGTAGAAACGTACTTGATGAACAGGTTGAAGTAGATATTATAATTTGGCTACATGATAATAAAAAATTATATTCTAAACAAAAAATTGCCCACAATTATCCACATTGTTGGCGTTGTAAAACACCGCTATTGTACTATGCTAAGCCAAGTTGGTACATAGAAATGACAAAATTAAGAGAACAACTTATTGAAAACAATAATTCAGTAAATTGGCATCCGGATTATGTTGGTGAAAAACGTTTTGGTAATTGGCTTGAAAATCTAAATGATTGGGCTATCTCAAGAAGTAGATATTGGGGAACGCCATTAAATATCTGGAGATGTGAATGTGGTGAAATCCAATCAGTTGGTTCAAGAAAAGAATTAGTAGAAAAAGCGATAGAAAATATTGATGAAAGTATTGAGTTACATAGACCTTATATAGATGATGTTCATTTTAATTGTGAGAAGTGTGGCAAAATTATGACAAGGGTAAAAGATGTAATCGATTGCTGGTTTGACTCAGGTTCAATGCCGTTTGCGCAGCATCATTATCCGTTTGAAAACAAAGAAAACTTTGAAAAACTTTTCCCAGCAGATTTCATTTGTGAGGGGATAGACCAAACTAGAGGTTGGTTCTATTCATTACTTGCTATTTCAACGTTTGTAATGGGTAAAGCACCATATAAAAACGTGCTTGTTAATGACCTGATTTTAGATAAAGATGGCAAAAAAATGTCGAAATCTAGGGGCAATGGTGTTGACCCGTTTAGATTATTTGATGAGTATGGTGCTGATGCTACAAGATGGTGCTTATATTATTCATCACCAGCATGGCAACCAACAAAGTTTGACGAAAATCAACTTCGCGAATTAAATTCTAAATTCTTTGGAACTTTGAAAAATTCATATACGTTCTTTAGCCTTTATGCTAATACTGACAAACTTGATGTAAAGAGTTTTGACATACCTGTTGCAAGTAGAGCAGAGATTGACAGATGGGTTATTTCAAAATTAAATAAACTTATCAAAAGTGTCGTGAACGACTTTGAAAACTATGATATGACTAAGGTAGCAAGAAGTATCTATGAGTTTGTAGTGGAAGACTTCTCAAACTGGTATATCCGTAGAAATAGACGAAGATTCTGGGAGTCAGGTCTAAGTGATGATAAAAAAGCTGTTTATAGAACAACTTTTGAAGTTTTAGAAACAGTGGCAAGACTTATAGCACCATTAGCGCCATATATTAGTGAAGAGATATATAGAAACTTAACAGGCGAGAAATCTGTTCATTTAGCAAATTATCCAGTATATGATGAAACTTTAGTTTCTGAGAAAATCGAAAAGAGAATGGATTTAGTTAGAGACCTTGTTAAATTAGGTAGAGCAGCAAGAGAAGATGTTAAGATTAAGGTTAGACAGCCACTTTACAAGGTATATGTTTCGGGTGAAAATAAGGCTCTTATCGAAGATTTGAAAGAACTTATTATGGAAGAACTTAATGTGAAAGATGTTATCTTTGAAGATAATCTTGCACAGTATATGGACTTTAAATTAAAACCAAACTTTAGAGCTTTAGGACCTGTACTTGGTAAAAATATGGGCGAGTTTTCTAAAAATTTAGCTACTCTTGACCAAAACGATTGTGCTATTAAATTAAAAAATGGCGAAAAGATAACAGTTAATGTTGGTGGTGAAGATAAAGAGTTTGGTAGTGATTTAATTGAAGTTAATATAATATCTAAAGAAGGATTGACGGTTGCTATGGAAAATAATCACTTTGTTATATTAGATATACAGCTGGATGAAAACTTGATAAACGAAGGTTTGGCACGTGAATTTGTATCAAAAATACAACAGATGCGTAAAACAAATGATTATGATGTAGCAGATAAAATAACTATTGTGTATAAATCTGATTCTAACATTAAAAATGCTGTTGATAGTAATTTAGAATATATAAAAAATGAAACTCTAGCTACTGATATTACATATTCTGATGAATTGAGTGAAGAAACGATTAAATTAAATGATAATGAATGTTCTATTTTAATTAATAGAGTCTAAAGGAGACAGTATGAGAGAATATACACCTAGACAAATTGAGCCCAAATGGCAAAAAAAATGGGATGAAACTAATATATTTAAGGCTAATGACAACGACCAAACTAGAAAGAAAAAATATTTATTAATCGAGTTTCCTTATCCATCAGGTCAAGGGCTGCATGTTGGTCATCCACGTCCTTATACAGGAATGGATGTTTTGGCTAGAAAATATCGATTTGAAGGCTATAATGTTTTATTTCCAATAGGATTTGATGCTTTTGGACTACCAACTGAAAATTATGCTATCAAGCATAAGATTCACCCTAGACTTGCTACTGATACCAATATTGCTAATTTCAAAAGGCAGTTAAAATCAATTGGTTATTCGTTTGACTGGGATAGAACTATTGATACAACTCAGGAAAGCTACTACAAGTGGACGCAGTTTTTGTTTTTAAAGTTTTTTGAAAAAGGTCTTGCTTATAAGGATAATCTTAGTATAAATTTCTGTACATCTTGTAAAGTTGGACTTGCCAATGAAGAAGTGGTAAATGGTCAATGTGAACGTTGTAAAGGTGAAGTAGTTAAAAAAGATAAAGAACAATGGATGCTTCGCATAACTGATTATGCTGAAAAACTTTTAGAGGGATTAGACGGACTTGACTTTATAGAACGTGCTAGTACTCAGCAGAAAAACTGGATAGGCAAAAGTAACGGGGCTGAAATCAAATTCAAAGTTGCTGATGATTATTTGACAGTTTATACGACTAGACCTGATACAATTTATGGTGCTACTTATATGGTAATTGCACCTGAGCATCCGATTATTGAAAAGTTTTCATCGCAAATTAATAATATGACGGATATTGAAAATTATCAAATGGAAGCTCGTAAAAAATCTGACTTCCAAAGAACGAAGTTAGCTAAAGAAAAGACAGGTGTCAAAATTGATGGTCTTACAGCTATCAATCCAATTACGGAAAAAGAAATTCCGATTTATATATCTGACTATGTAATGATGGGTTATGGTACAGGGGCTATAATGGCTGTGCCGGCACATGATGAAAGAGACTACGAATTTGCTAAAAAATTTGGAATTGAAATTCTTGAAGTAGTATCAGGTGGTGATATTGAAAAAGAAGCCTATACAGGTGATGGTGTTTTAGTTAATTCAGAATTAATTAATGGTTTAAATAAAAAAGACGCTATTGAGAAAATTATAAATTGCTTAGAAGAAAAGCAAATTGGCATCAGAAAAACTAATTATAAACTACGCGATTGGGTATTTTCAAGACAACGTTATTGGGGAGAACCAATTCCGATTGTTCATTGTGCTGATTGTGGTATGGTAGCAGTGCCTTATGAGCAGTTACCACTTACTTTACCAAAGGTTGAAAGTTATGAACCAACTGATAATGGTGAGTCACCGCTTGCTGCAATTGATGAATTTGTCAATACAACTTGTCCAAAATGTAGTAAACCAGCTAAAAGAGAAACTGATACTATGCCGCAGTGGGCAGGTTCATCTTGGTATTTCTTGAGATATATCGATCCGCAAAATAATGATACTTTTGCTGATATGGATAAAATGAAGTACTGGTTACCGATTGACTGGTATAATGGTGGTATGGAACATACTACACTACACTTGCTTTATTCGAGATTTTGGCATAAATTCTTCTATGATAACGGTCTTGTACCAACGAAAGAACCTTATCAAAAACGTACTTCACATGGTATGATACTAGGTGAGGGTGGTGTTAAGATGAGTAAATCGCTTGGCAACGTTTTGAATCCGGATGATATTATCGATGAATATGGTGCTGATACTTTACGTGTCTATGAAATGTTTATTGGTGATTTTGAAAAAGCGGCAATTTGGTCAAATGAAAGTATCAAAGGCTGTCGAAGATTTTTAGATAGGGTATGGCAAGTACAAGAATTTTTAACTGATGAAGAAGTGGTATCAAATGACTTTGAAGTTAAAGTTAACCAATTGATTCAGAAAGTAAGTTCAGATTATGAGAATTTAAAATTCAATACAGCTATTGCTAAGATGATGGAGTTTGTAAATGATGTATTTACAAAACGTAAAATTACAAGGCAAGAGTATCGTATCCTATTGCAATTATTAAACCCTATTGCACCACACATAACTGAAGAACTTTGGGAAATGATGCAAAATGAAAGTAGTTTACATCAAACTAAGTGGCCTGTTTTTGATGAAAGCAAGTTAGTTGAGGCAGAAACTGAAATTGCGGTACAGATAAACGGTAAAGTAAGAGCTACTGTTAAAATACCGACAGGTGCTGATAAAAAAACTGTCGAAGATATAACTATGGAAAATGACAGAATAAAAGAACTGGTAGAAGGTAAAAATGTTGTCAAAGTTATCGTAATACCAGATAAAATAGTTAATATTGTTGTTAAGTAAAATATCGGATTTTACCTAATATAAGCTATGTTGTTCATTTAAAAAGCGGTATAGTGCTGTAATTAAACGAATTAGTTTTTTAATAGTTCGCCTTGAAAATAGACTTACTGCTTTTTGTGAATGATTAGGCTTGACTCATACGCTGTAAAAACACTAGGAGGTAAATTATGGCACTACAAACAATTCATACGGATAATGCACCTAAGGCAATTGGACCTTATTCTCAAGCTATTAAAGCAGGAGATTTTGTGTATGTTTCAGGACAACTTGGAGTTGACCCAAGTACATCAAAAGCTGTTGAAGGTGGAGTTAAGGCTCAAACTGAACAAGCTTTAAAGAATGGTATGGCTATTCTAAAAGAGGCTGGTTATACATTAAATGATGTGGTAAAGGCTACTGTATATCTTGATGATATGAACAACTTTGCTGATATGAATGAAGTATATGCAAAATATTTTAGCGAGCACAAACCAGCAAGAGTTGCTTTCCAAGCAGCTAAGTTGCCGTTAGGTCTTGCTGTTGAAATAGATTTTATCGCTTATAAGTAAGTTCTAATATTGGTTTTAGAACAAATCTTTAATAAAAAATACAAGCTGAATTTTCAGCTTGTATTTTTTATTAAAGGTTTGTTCTGTTAGTTAAAAACATTTTCTTTTCCTTCGAAGAATACACACAACAGACCAGGACCGCAGTGTGCGGCTATTACGCTACCCAAGTCGGCAATTATGACTTCTTTGACTTTGTGTTCTTCTATAAGGTAGTCTTTGATTAGTTCTGCTTCTTTTAAATTGTTAGCGTGTGTAATTGGAACAATTTTGCCTTCTAAGTTGATTGCTTTTGTTTCAATGTAATTTTTTATTGCTTGCAATTTTTTCTTATTACCCCTTGCTTTATCAAATGGAATAAGTTTACCATCTTCTATGTGAAGTATTGGTTTTATGTTTAATAAGTTACCAACTACTGCTTGAGACTTAGAAACTCGTCCTCCGGCAAGGAGCCAGTCCAATTTGTCGACTGTAAATATGTGCTCTATATTTTTTCGTCTTTTTTCTATATAATCAAGAGCCTTTTGTTCGGAAATTCCAGTTTTTATAAGCTCGGACAATTCAATTAACATTTGCCCCAAGCCTTGTGACACGCACCTTGTATCTATGACCGTCATTTGAAAATTCGGGTGGTCCTCTTTGAATTGGGCGAGCGTAGAAACTGTTGTTGCGTAAGAACCTGAAAGCTCTGATGAAATTGGAAAGTATAGATAACTATCATTCGTTTCGGCAAGTTCTTCATAGAGTTCAAACAACTCCGCTGGTGGAATTTGACCAGTGTGAGTTTTTTTACCATTTAGCATGGCTTCCATTAATTGATCTGCGCTAATGTCAATGTTATCTCTGTATTCAACATCATCTACATAAACAAGTAACGGCAATACTCTGATACCATATTTATTAGCTTGCTCTGTTGTTAAATCGCTTGAACTGTCGGTTATTATTTTTATTGCCATGGTTACCTCCGCGTGCTGTTTAGCTTGTCTTGGATTGATTGTTTAGTAAGTTCTGCTAATTCGTTTGTTGTGAATTTTTCGCTATCAATTGCTGGTAAAATGTAAACTTTGATGTTAGAAGAGTTTATTTTGAAACTTCCTTTTTTCATTATCTCTAGTGTTCCGCTAATAGCAACAGGTAAAACTTTAACATTGGCTTTTTTAGCAAACTTAAAACTACCCGCTTTAAATTCACCAAGTTCACCAGTTAATGTTCGCGTACCTTCAGGGAAGATAACTAACGGTCTACCATCTTTGAGTAACTTAACCCCCTTCATCATTGATCGTACAGTTTCTTTAGGGTTAGTTCGGTCTATTGCGATACAATCCGCTATCTCTAACCATTTTGTTACAAATGGTATCCTACGGTTTTCTTTTTTGGTAACAAAGCTAAGAAGTTTGTCAAAGCTGAGCATGATAGCTGGTATATCAAATGTTGAAGCATGGTTAGGTGCTACAAGATAACCAGTACCTTGCGGTATGTTTTCCTCGCCAATTACTTCAATTGTTGAACCGCTGAAATCGATAGAATTTTTTGCCCATGTTCTCATTGCGTTTTTAATAACTTCTTCTTTTTCGATAGTTTTATTTTCACTTTTAAAAGCTAAAGCTGTTTTATATTCTTTATTTAGTGATTTTGTCATAAAGTACAGTTTAGTATAAAATATAAGTGATTTCATTAGTCGTTATCTTCTCCTTTTGCGAAACTTGGTTTATATACACGTCTTTTGTCCATTGACCATACAGGTTCACTGACTGTTTTGTGGCTAATTTTTTTATACTGTTCGCAGAAATCGTAAACTCTGGCATCAATAATGTCGATGTGGTGAAGCATTTCGGCCTCTAAGAACATTGGAAATACAGGACTACCATGTTCTGGATAATAGTGGTGTGATAAAACCATGTGTTTTAGTAAAAGTACGTTTTCTGTATCAATGTGTAGTTCTCTAGCTTTACTTTCAATGGCTGATACACCAAGACTTATGTGACCAAGGAGATTACCACTTGGACTATATTTATGGACTAGACCTACTTCATTTATTTCCATTTCTTCAGTCTTATATAAATCGTGTAGTATTATGCCAGCGCATAATAAGTCGATATTAATGTCATCGTAAACAGTTTTCATAGCTTTTGCCATTTTTAACATTCTATAAATGTGGTATAAAAGCCCCGCTCTTACAGCGTGATGAAAGCTTTTAGCTGCTGGATAGACCATTAATTTTTCTTTTTTGTCATTTACAAGTGATGTTACAAGTAATTTTAAGTCTTCTTCTTGGAATGAATTTATTGTTTCGTCCATGTATTCGTATAATATTTCTGCATCAATTGGTGCAGAAGGAACAAAATCAGAAATATTTATATTATCTTCTGGTGCTGGTATTCTATATTTATTGATGTTTAGTTGTGGTTTGTCGTTCCATGTTTTGACTTTTGCACCAATTTTTATAACTGTACCAGTTTCAAATATAATCATGTCACTTTCTTCAGCAGACCAAAGTTTTGCGTTTACTTCTCCTGTCTTATCTACTAAAGTAGCATCTATGTATTGTTTTTTACTTTGATTTGCTATTCTAAGTTCAGCATTTTTAACAAGATAAAAACCGACAATATTGTCGCCATCTTTAAAATCTTTAATTTTAGTGTACATCATTTCTCCTTTCACTTAAACCATTGTATCATAATATACGTGAAAAATGAAATGTATTTTTGTTCAAATTTATATTACACTAATTATGATGAAGTTACTAGCGTAATAAAAAATGGTCTATCTGTGGTAGATAAACCATTTAATGAGTTTTTATAGTAACTCGTCGCCATCTTCCCAGTTTACAGGGCATAAGCCAGATGTTTTAAGAGCTTTTAAAACTCTGATTGTTTCATCTGTATTTCTTCCTATTCCTAGGTCGTGGATAACAGAGTATTTTACAATTCCTTCTGGATTTATTATAAATAAACCTCTGTGTGAAATACCTGCTTCTTCAAATAATACACCGTAGTCTCTAGATACGCTTTTTGTCATATCAGAAGCTAATGGGTAGTTGATTTTACCAAGTGTACTGTTAATCCATGCTTTGTGCGAATGTTCACTGTCTACGCTAACTGCGAGAACTTCAGCGTCAAGTTTTTTGAAGTTTTCAACTTCGCTTGAAAACGCTTTTATTTCTGTTGGTCAAACGTCAGTGAAGTCAAGTGGGTAAAAGTACATTACTAACCATTTACCTTCGTAGTCAGATAAACTAACTCTTGAAAAGTCAGTTCCTTGACCATTTACCGCAGCCATATCGAAATTTGGTGCCTTTTTTCCTATTAAACTCATTAAATTTTCCTTTCTATGTTATTTACAAATTTGTTGAGTACTTGCAAGATAATTAGTTTATCATCTTCAAGTAAGTTTTATATACCCTTAAAATCCCGTTAATAAACTTTAATATTTTAGCGTGATTATTTTTAGTTATACCTGCTGTGTTTTCAATGTTTTAAAGCTTAAGTTTTTATATTGCGGACTGTAATTAAAATAAATGTTGTGCAAAACAGTTTTTTTATTAAAAAAACGTCTTATTTTAATACGTTTTCCGTGTTTTCATATAATATACTTTATGATATAATCAAAACCGTTAGAGTTTGTAAAGGAGTAAAAAATGATTAATATTGTGTTATATCGACCACAGATACCGCAAAACACAGGTTCTATTTCAAGGACTTGTGCTGTTACTGGAACTAGACTTCATCTAATAAAGGATTTTAGTTTTTCTATTTCAGACAAAGCGGTAAAGCGGTCAGGGCTTGACTATTGGAATATGTTAGATTTGGAAGTCCATGATAGCCTTGAAGATTTTTTACAAAAATACGGAACTAATAATATTTATTTGTGTAGTAAATTTGGTAGCAAAGTGTATAGTGATGTTACTTTCAAAGATGGTGATTTTATAATATTTGGGAGAGAAACGAGTGGATTGCCAGAAGAATTACATGAAATGTATAAGGAGAACACAGTAAGAGTGCCAATGCGAGATATTGAGGGAGCTAGAAGTTTGAATCTTAGTAATACCGTTAGCTTAGTTCTATATGAGGCGCTCAGACAGAATGACTTTTTTGAATTAAGATAGGGGGTTTAATTTGAGTTTAATGATTCACCTTTTTAGTGGTTTAGCACTATTCTTGTATGGTATGAATATGATGTCAGCAGGTTTGGAGAGTGCAGCTGGCTCTAAAATGAAAAGGATAGTTGAGCTTTTCACTAAAAATAGAGTAATCGGTGTATTTGTAGGTTTTGTTGTGACGTTTATAGTCCAGTCATCATCAGCTACTACGGTAATGGTAGTAGGTTTTGTTAACGCTGGTATTATGAATTTAACACAGGCTATCGGACTTATAATGGGTGCTAACATTGGTACAACAGTTACTGCACAAATGGTGGCATTTAAGTTAACGGAAGTCGCGCCTTACGCTATTGTAATAGGTGTGGTTGGTTTGTTTTTTATTAAAGCCGATAGACTTAAAGAGTATTTTAGAATTATTTTAGGTTTTGGTATATTATTTTTAGGTATGCACCAAATGTCGCAAAGTATGGAACCAATCCGTGAAATACAACAGTTTAAAGATTTAGTGGTTACTTTGTCTTCGCCAGGTGTTGCTAATGTATTACTTGGTACACTTGTTGGTTTTGCTTTTACAGCTGTAGTTCAGTCGTCATCAGCAACAACTGCTCTGTTGGTTAGTATGGCTACCAATGGTACGATTATGATTGAAGCAGCCTTTCCGATGCTATTAGGTGCTAATATTGGTACTACGGTAACTGCTATGCTTTCAAGTATCGGTACAAACAAAACAGCCAAGAAGGCGGCGGTAATGCACTTACTTTTCAATGTAGTTGGTTCTGGTGTATTCCTGTTGTTATTTATAGTGTTTAGAGATGGTGTAGTTGACATTATGAAGTCGCTTGGTGCTACTGCGGAAAGAAGAATTGCTAATACTCACACAGTGTTTAACGTTTTAAATACGATTATGTTACTACCGTTTGCTGGCGTGCTTGTTAAAATGGCGAATAAGCTTGTGCCAGATTCGAAAGATGATTCGCAGCATGCAATGCTTGACGAACGTATGATTGAAACTCCAGCAGTTGCTTTACAAGTTGTCAAAACAGAAATCGATAGAATGGGCAAAATAACTTTAGATTCATATGATAAATGTCTACGTGGATTTATCAAGAAAGATAGTAATGTTTGTTCTGAGGTTTTTAAAACTGAAAAATTGATTAATGAGATGGAGCGTTCAATAGGTGAGTTTTTATTTAAACTTTCTAATTCGGATTTAGACATGAGGGAACGTGCTTTTATCGACAATATGATTAATGTTGTTAATGATATTGAGCGTATCGGTGACCATGCTGATAATATAGCAGAGCTTGCTCTAGAACAAATAAATGACAAAATTACTATTTCACCAATGGCTATTGAGCAATTGGAAGAAATGGGTAAAAGAGTTAAAAAATCAGTTAAGCAGTCGCTTAAAGCTCTTGAAACTGAGGATAGGTCAATTGCCAATATGGTAATTGCTCGTGAAGGTGAAATTGACTATATGGAAAAACAGTTGAGAAAAGAGCATATCAAACGACTTAATGACAAGTTATGTTTACCAGCTAGTGGTGTTACATTCTTGGATGTAATAAGTAATTTGGAAAGAATTGGTGATCACGCATCAAATATTGCACTTTATGTTAGTGATCTTGAAATTTAAAATCATTTAAACCTATTGCTGACTGTCAAGTAAATGGTTTAAATTGAATATTTTGTTACGATTTGTTATTATATTGGTTAAAATTCAAAAAAAATTGTTTTTTCTCTTTACATTTTAACTAAAATAATATACAATATCAAAGTAATGCGTTTTTTAGGTTGTGTGCCGTGGCTTGCAGAAATGTACGCACAATCTATTGACATAGATGGTAAGAGTTTATTTTATGTGAATGGAGAAGAAATATATGGCAAGAATGAGAGGACCAAGGTTCAAAAAGAGCAGAAGATTAGGGCTTAATGTTTGTGGTCACCCTAAAGCGATGAAAAGAGCAGAAAAAAACCCAAGAGAAGCTAGAGATGCAAGGAAATTGTCTGAGTACGGTATCCAACTTCTTGAAAAACAAAGACTTAGAGGTTACTATGAAGTAATGGAGAAGCAGTTTAAAAGATACGTATCAATGGCGCGCAACAGCTCTGAAATGACAACAGGTGAAGCATTAATCAATGCACTTGAAACTAGACTAGATAACATGGTTTATAGAATGCAATTTGCTAATTCTATTAGACAAGCAAGACAGTTTGTTAACCATGGACATATTTTAGTAAATGGTAAAAAAGTTGATATTCCATCTTATGCTGTAAAACCAGGTGATGTAATCTCTGTTAGAGAGAAATTCAGAAAAAATGAATTTGTCAAAGTTAACTTTTTAGAGCGTAAGCAAACTTTACCTTACTTAAGTAAAGATGAAAATGCTTTCTCTTCAAAATTGGAAAGAATGCCTCATAGAGAAGAAGTACCTATACAGGTTAATGACCGTCTTGTAGCAGAGTACTACTCAAAAATGTTATAGAGGACAAATGTTTAAATTGGGGTATAGTTTTCTATACCTCTTTTAATTTTGGTAATGCGGATTATATGGGGGAAATATGAAAAAATTTAGGTTAATAGTTTTAATAATATTAGTTTTATCATTTTTTACAGCATGCGTTGAGGAGTCGGACCTTGTTGCGATTGACTCTAAAGATAAAACTAAAATCATCGTTGAAATACCTAATGGTTCTACGACAGCGAAAATTGGCGGTATTTTAGCTGATAAAGGTCTCATTAAGAGTGCTGAAGTTTTTAAGTATGTAGCAAAGCAGGAAAAAATCGATGATTCAATGAAAGCTGGTAAATATTCTTTATCAAAGTCGATGACACCGGCAGAAATTGCTAATGTTATTGCAAAAGGTCAAGTTTATACTAATACTGTAAAAGTTCTTATTCCGGAAGGGTATGAATTTATGATGATTGTAGATAAACTTGTCGAAGCATTAAATTTAGATAGAGACAAGTTGATAGATTTAGCTGAAAATCATAACTTTGATTATAAATTTTTAGCTGAAAAACCAGAAGGTGTTAAATATAGATTAGAGGGTTATCTGTTTCCGGCAACGTATAATTTTAAAGCTGATGCTAGCGAACTTGATGTTTTAAAGGTGATGCTTGACAAATTTGATAGCGTTTATAATGATGAATGCTATGCTGCACAGGAAGAGTTAGGACTAACAACTAATAAGGTTATTACTATGGCTTCAATTGTTGAACGAGAAGCAGCTGTAGCGGATGAAAGAGATTTAATAGCGGGCGTTTTTTATAATCGTATCAAAATGAAAATGCTTTTCCAGTCTTGTGCTACTGTTCAATATGCACTTGATAAAAGAAAGCAGGCTCTTTTAAATAAAGATTTAAAGGTTGATAGTCCGTATAATACTTACGCTAATCAAGGACTACCTCCAGGACCAATTGCTTCACCAGGTGAATCATCTATTAAAGCAGCTTTATATCCTGCTAAACATGATTATTTATTTTTTGTTTTAAATGAAGTTGGCGAAAAAAGTCATCATTTTTCAAAAACTTTAAAGGAGCATGAAAGAGCAAAAAGTAAGTACAAGAAGTCGGTAAAAGGTAAAAAATAGAATTTACTTATGGATAATAAAAATATTGATATATATGTACAAAAGAAAAATTATGATGCCAAAAGTCCTCTGAGAGATTTGAGGACTTTTGCGGTAGCTAATAATATTCCGATAATTAGTGATGAAGTTGTTAATTTTCTAAAGGTTTTGCTTACTATGAAAAAACCACAAACTATTTTAGAACTAGGTACCGCGATTGGTTATTCATCTATATTGTTTGCCTTAAATTCATCAGCGGAAATAACTACTGTCGAATTAAGTGATAAGATGTTTGAAATCGCAAAAAAGAATACTGAAAATTTTCAACTTACTAATCGGATTAATCATGTACTAGCCGATGCTGACGAATTTTTGGAGCAGGCTAGGTTAGGTCAAAAATTATATGATTTTATATTTATTGATGCCGCTAAGGGGCAGTATTTGAAGTATTTTAAAAATGCAGAAAAATTGGTAAAAGTAGGCGGTGTAATCGTCTGTGATAATGTTCTTTATAAAGGTTTAGCAGCTGGTGCAAGAAGTGTTAGACGAAATAGAACTATAAAGACTAGAATGTCGGAGTTTGTTGATTATGTAAACGGTAATGATGACTTTCAGTCGTCGTTTATTTCAGCAGGGGATGGACTAATAATATCAGTTAAAATTAAATAAATTGAGAGGTAATATATGGAAAAAGTAGAACTCTTGGCACCAGCAGGGGATCTGGAAAAACTAATATATGCTGTTGATTATGGTGCTGATGCAGTGTATATCGGCGGTGAAGTTTTTGGGTTAAGGACTAGTACAAAAAACTTTACTAAGGAAAAAATGAGTGAAGGTGTAAATTACGCTCATAGTAAAGGGGTTAAAGTTTATTTGGCATTAAATGCAATACCGCACAATGAAGATATTGTTTTGCTTGAAGATTATTTAGATGATATAAGAGATGTTGGTGTGGATGCGTTTATAATTAGTGACCCTGGAATATTTATGACGGTAAAGGAAAAATTACCTGATGCTGAGCTACATCTAAGTACGCAAGCTAATAATACTAATTACCGCTCAGCAAATTTCTGGCATAGTCAAGGTATATCGCGAGTTATTTTGGCTAGGGAACTTTCGGTCTCTGAAATTGCTGAAATGAAAGAAAAAATAAGTGAAACTTTAGAGTTGGAAGTGTTTATACACGGCGCTATGTGTATGAGTTATTCGGGTAGATGCTTGCTGTCTAACTATATGACGGGTAGAGATGCTAATCGTGGTGCTTGCGCTCAGCCGTGTAGGTGGAAATATAAAATTGTTGAAGAGAAAAGACCTGATAATGAGTATGAAATTGAGGAAGATGCTGGTGGAACATATATCTTTAATTCAAAAGATTTATGCGGCATCACTCTTATCAAGGAATTAATCGAAACTGGCGTTAGTTCTTTGAAAATTGAAGGACGTTCGAAAAGTATATACTATGTATCTGAAGTGGTAAGGATTTATCGAGAGGCATTAGATACTTATTACCAAGACCCTGAAAATTTTGAAGTGAAACAAGAGTGGATTGCGGAATTAAGTTCGGTTAGCCATAGAGAATACACAACTGGATTTTTACTTAATAAACCTGATGCAGATAGTCATTTGTATGGTACTAGTGCCTATGTTAGAAATTTTGATTTTGTTGGAGTAGTGCTAAATTATGATGATTCAACAGGGTTAGCCTTTGTGGAACAACGAAACAAGATTGTGATTGGTGAAGAAATCGAAATAATTGGTCCTAATTATAAGTCTTTGAAACTTACAATAGATGAAATGTATGATGAAAAAATGACACCTATTGACTCTGCGCCACATGCAAAACAAAAAATTTATATTAAAGTACCTCAAGCTGTTAAGTTAAGGGATATTTTGCGTAAAAAAAGGGAAAATAAATAACAGTAAATTTTTATTAAGGTGTTTAATTAGTCGGTATTTTATACTGGCATTTTGTATTTTTTGAAAAAAAACAGATTAATTTAAGTAAAAATTAAGAAAAAAATGAATAAATGTTAACTTTTATATAATATAATAGATGATACGGGAGGTTGCGTTAATGAAAAAAACGTTTAAAATAATATTAAGGCTATTGTTAGTCTTGATATTAATTTTAGGTATAATAGCATCTATTTATGTTTTTAAAGGTTACTCTATGTATAAAGAGGCGGTATCTAAAGTCACTATTGAAGAAAAAATTAAAGAGATAAAATCCAAGGCTGATTATGTAAACTTTGAGGATATACCACAAGAGTATATTAATAAACTTATAAAAACTGAAGATAAAAGATTTTATAGTCATTCAGGTGTCGATTTAAAAGCGATAGCGAGGGCGGTTTATAATGATTTGAAGTGCATGAGTTTTGCGCAAGGAGGAAGCACGCTAACGCAACAGGTTTCTAAAAATATGTATTTTTCTTTTGAAAAGAAAATCCCTCGAAAAATTGCTGAGGTATTTGTTTCGAAGAAATTGGAGGCTAAACTTAGTAAAGATGAAATTCTTGAACTTCATTGTAATATTGTTTATTTTGGCGAGGGATGTTATGGTTTAGCGCAAGCTAGTAAACATTACTTTGGTGTAGGTGTAACTGAATTAAAAAGTGAGCAAATAGAAAAATTGATTAATACACTTAGGTCGCCTGCGAATTTGAATCCTAATGCTGTAAGTTCTGTTAAAAAATATTGTTTAAAATTGTTAATAAGATTAGTTTAATTTATATGAAACTTGTAAATTGATTGAGTTTTTTTTAATTGGATTGAAGATGATGCGGTTAAATCATTTGTAAAAAAATAAAAAAAATAGTGATTTATACTTGAAATACACCTTGTATTATTGTATACTTACAAGGTAGTAATTTTATATTCCTCTGCTGATATAGTTTTTTTCTATATACAGAGCGTATCATATCACGAGGGGAGGGATAAGATGGCAGGTATTATTGTAGGAGAAAACGAGTCTATCGATAGTGCTCTTAAAAGATTTAAGAGAGAAACAGCTAGAGATGGTCTTATGGCTGAAATACGCAAGAGAGAACATTATGAGAAACCTAGCGTAAAGCGTAAGAAAAAATCTGAAGCTGCGCGTCGCAAAAAGCGTAAGAGATAGTTTTACCTAGATATATAAAGCATGGAGGTTTATCCATGCTTTTCTGTCTTTATTTGAAAATGTGATTTGTATTAATCTATAAACTGGAGTATGAAAATGAAAAGACGAATTCTTTTATTATTGGTTATTGTTGTAATTTTTTTTAGTGCTTGTGACTCTAAAAGTCCTAAGGCTAAAGGTAAAGAATTCATGAAAGCTATGAAAAATGTTAATATTGAAAAAATGAAAAGTTTGTGTCCTGAGGTTAACCATGCTCAAATTGATGAATATGTGAAAGCGATAAATTTAATTAAAGAAAAGAAGGGCTATAAGTTTAGTTATGCGGTTGATAAAGTTAGTACAGAAGGTAATTTAGCTGAATTTAAAGCTAAGACTAAAATTAAATTTTGTGAAAAAGTGATGAAAAATACTGTAACTTTATATCTTGAAAAAAAAGATGAACAGTGGGGTATAGTAGATATTGAATAATGAGCAAATCGGACACTTATGTATTTTTTAAGTGTTTTTTTTATACGTTAGTGTATGAATATAGTGTGAATATATTAAATTATTTTTAAATATACTATGTATAATTAATTAATTTTGCTACCAATTTAACACAAAATGTGGTATAATTATAAAAAAATAGGAGATAAAATTGAGAAGAGATAAAATTAGAAATTTTAGTATAATAGCGCATATTGACCATGGTAAGTCTACTTTAGCGGATAGACTTATTGAACAAACAGGTTTACTAACAGAGAGAGAAATGAAAGCTCAAATTTTGGACAATATGGAGCTCGAACGGGAAAGAGGAATTACGATTAAGTTACAGAGTTCAAGATTAATATATAAAGCCGATGATGGTGAGGAATATATCTTAAATTTGATAGATACACCTGGTCATGTTGACTTTACATATGAAGTTTCCAGAAGTTTAAAAGCTTGTGAGGGAGCTATACTTGTAGTTGACTCAACTCAAGGGGTTGAAGCACAGACCCTTGCTAATGTTTATTTAGCTGATGAGCAAAATTTAGAAATAGTACCTGTGCTAAATAAAATTGATTTACCTAGTTCTAGGTGTGATGAAGTAATAGATGAAATTGAAGATATTATTGGTGTTTATGCGGAAGATGCTCCGAGGGTTTCAGCCAAAAGTGGATTGAATGTAAAAGATGTTTTAGAAGCGATTGTACAAAAAATACCTGCACCAACAGGTAGTGATAATGAGCCGCTTAAAGCGCTTATTTTTGACTCTTATTATGATTCATATAGGGGGGCGGTTGCTTATGTTAGAGTATTTGATGGTACTATAAAAAAAGGTGACAAAATAAAAATGATGGCGAAAGATGTAGAGTACGAAGTTGTTGAGGTAGGATATTTTATGCCAGATATGACTCCTACTCCAAAACTTTTTGCTGGTGATGTAGGCTATGTGACAGCTAGTATTAAAGATGTTAGACATTGTGCGGTAGGTGATACAATTACTTATGCTGATCGACCTGCTGCTGCACCACTTGATGGATACAAACCTGCAACACCGATGGTTTTTTGTGGTATTTATCCTGCTGAAGGTGAAAGTTATGACGCTATAAGAGATGCTTTAGAAAAGTTAAAATTAAATGATGCAGCATTCACTTATGAGCCGGAGACATCTGTTGCGCTGGGGTTTGGTTATCGTTGTGGTTTTTTAGGGCTGCTTCATATGGAAATCATCCAAGAAAGATTAGATAGGGAGTTTAATCTTGACTTAATTACAACTGCACCGAGTGTTATTTATAAAGTTATAAAAACAGATGATACAGTTGTGATGGTTCAAAATCCATCAAATTTACCTGAACCTTCGTCAATAAAAGCGATGCATGAGCCAATTGTGAAATGTGATATAATGGTACCGAAAGATTTTGTAGGTCCTGTGATGCAGATGTGTCAAGATAGGCGTGGTGTAATGGATAAAATGGATTATCTTGATGAAAGAAGAGTTCAACTTCATTATGATATGCCGTTAAATGAAGTTATATATGATTTCTTTGATGCTTTGAAATCTGTTACCAAGGGATACGGATCATTAGATTATGAATTTAAGTGTTATCAAGAATCGAAGCTTGTTAAAATGGATATATTACTTAACAAGGAGCTAGTTGATGCGTTTTCGATTATTGTGCATGAAAGCACAGCATATGATAGAGGAAAGAAAATTTGTGATAGATTAAAAGAAGAAATACCAAGACAGATGTTTGCTATACCGATACAGGCTGCGGTTGGTACGAAGATTTTAGCGAGAGCTACTATTAGTGCACTACGTAAAGATGTACTTGCCAAATGCTATGGTGGAGATATTTCAAGAAAGAAAAAATTACTTAAAAAGCAAAAAGAAGGAAAGAAACGCATGAGGCAAATGGGTTCTGTTGAAGTACCTCAACATGCTTTTATGGCTGTTCTAAAATATGATGATAAGTAAATTACTGAAATATGTTCATGAGGGATGGTATAATGAAACAAGACTTAAAAAAAGTTGATAGTATTTTAGATGAAACTATTGAGGCGGTTTCAGAGGGTCGGGATGAAATTTTTAAAATATCAGAATCGTATAGGATGGAACTCTATCAAAAAGAAACAGAACTCGATAAGACGAAAAAATTAATAAAGCATATAATTTCTGAAATTGATGAACTTGAAAAGTCGGAGAAAATTGCACGAAATCTTTATATGGCGGTATCCAAGGAACCGGATAATTTTAAGCGTGAAGAAATCGAGGATGTTTTTGCTAAAGTTAATCACTATCAAACTGAGCTTTCTAAAAATCGTATGCTAGAAAAAGATCTTATATCAAAAAGAACGACTTTAGAGTTTCAAATAAAAAATGCTAGGGATGTCATTAAAAGAACTGAAGCTTTGACCCATAAAATGGGTTCAGCTTTAGATTATCTTAGTGGGACTCTTATGAAAGAACTTAAAGATGCGAACATAAATAGAAATATGGGTGTTGAAGTTATTAAGGCTCAGGAACAAGAACGTAAAAGAATTTCAAGAGAAATACATGATGGACCAGCTCAACAAATTGCAAGTTTAGCCATGACGGTTGATTTTTGTGAAAAATTGATTGAGAAAGATGCAGAAAGAGCTAAAAACGAACTGAGTGAGCTTAAGCGACTAATTCGAGATAGTGTTAAAGACATTAGACGAATTATCTTTGACCTTATGCCTATGAGTCTTGAAGATTTAGGACTTATACCTACTGTTGCCCATTATATTAGCAATTTGAATAATAGAGTTGGTATGGAAGTTAATTTTACTTATAACAAAGCAACGATTGTTAATATCCCGAATGTAGTTAGACTTTCGTCGTTTCGAATAATACAAGAAAGTTTGAATAATTCGCTTAAACATTCTCAGGCGAGCAGGGTAGATGTACATATTGAAGTAGATAAAGATAAGCTAGAAATTATTGTTAAAGATGATGGTGTTGGATTTTCAAAGTCTTCATTAGAATCAGACTTTAATAGTGAATCTGGTTTCGGCTTATACGGAATAAAAGAACGAGTTAGATTATTGGATGGTAAGCAGCAAATATATTCTATTGACGAAGGAATTGATGGCTGTAAAATTAAAGTAGAATTACCATTGAAATAAAAGTATAGGAGGAAGTATGGATAAAATCAGAGTGGTTATAGCTGATGATCATGCTATCGTGAGGGAAGGTTTGACCAAATTGATAGAACTTGAAGATGATTTAGAAGTAGTTGGCGTAGCAGAAAATGGTACGGAGGCAATTGATTTTTGTAAAAGTGAAAAACCTGATGTTTTGCTTTTGGATATAAATATGCCTAAAATGAATGGTGTGGAAGTTCTAAGGCGTATGGAAAAAAAGCATATGGATACCAAGGTTCTAATGTTAACTATACATGACCAGAAGTCTTATGTTGTTGAATCGATTTCGTATGGTGTTTATGGCTATATGCTTAAAGATGCGGATTCAGATTTGTTGTTTGAGGCGATTAGACAGGTGTCAAAGGGAGAAACATTTATTTATCCCGACATGCAAAAACATGTTGATAAAAGGACTGTGCGTAAAATAAGGTCTGGAAAAGCAGATGTTACTGATCATTTAACCCCAAGGGAAGTTGAGGTCTTGCTATTGATAGCTGAAGGACAAAATAATAAAAATATTTCTGAAAATCTTTATATTAGTGAAAAAACTGTAAAGAATCATATTTCTAGTATTTTTAGAAAATTGGGTGTAAGTGATAGGACTTCAGCGGCTCTATATTGTATTAGAGAGGGGGTGAAGAAATTTTAGTTGGAATATAAAATATACATATATTAGTTAATATAAGCAAAGCTTTAAAGTTTATTTTGCACTTTAAATGGTGCTAAACTAGCTAGCTGTATTAGTTTTACCGAAGCTGTTATGTTTTGGGATTTTCAATTTATTACTAACGATTATAAAAAAAAAATAAAGGTGTGTCGATAAAACTATTAGGTGCTGTTTTTATTTAAAAATCAGGGCATATAATACAAATAAAACCAAAAGTTGGCTTAGTCAGTTTGGTATTTGATAAGGTTATGGAGTAATTATTGAAAGGATGTTGATTAATGCAAAATATGGGTGAGCAATTTTATAAGGACCTTTTAAAAAATATACAAATAGGGGTTTATTTTGTTAATACCAATGACGTTATTACTTTTTTCAATAAAATAGCTGAAAATATCACTGGATATACCTATGCAGAGGTTGTTAATAAGAAAACAGAGAGTTTGTTTCATCAGCTTGATGAACGAGGTGTTGTTTTAGAAAATAAACAACTAATGCAAGGTTCAGCTAAACTTGATGGGGGAGTTAAAATTTTTATTCGACATAAAGATGGTCATAGAGTACCAGTGAAAATGAGTAGTTATGAAATTTTTGATAGCGAAAGTAATGTAGTGGGCTATGTTAAAACATTTGTTGATATATTAAATATTAAACGTTTAGAAAGTACTAAGGAAAATTTAAAGATTCTTGCTATGGTTGATAAACTAACTTCTCTACCAAATAAAAGGTATTTAGAGGAGTGGCTTGTAGCTAAACATCGTGAGTATATTAAATTTTCAAGAACATATGCTGTGCTGATTGTTGATATTGATAATTTTATGAAGGTTAGCAATACGTACGGAAAAAATGTAAGTACAAGGATGTTGAGTGTAGTTGCTAAAACATTGAGTGGTGCTAATAGATCAACTGATTTAGTGGCTAGGTTTGCTGCTGATCAGTTTGCGATTGTTCTTTCTGGAATAGATAGTAGCGAAATACATACTGTTGCTAAAAGGATAGGACAGCTCGTTTATAATTCTAATATTAAAGTTGGAAATAATCTGATTTCAGTTTCAGTAAGTGTTGGCGGAGCTGTTGTTTCTGATAGTGATGATGTAAAGTCACTAATGATGCGAGCTGATGAATATATGTATAAAGCTAAGGTGAGTGGTAAAAATCGAGTGTGTACTGAGTTTGGTCTTGATGTCATCGGACGAGAACTTAATAAGTGAAGGGAGAAAAGTTAATTTGCATACTAGTAGTGATAACATAATAATAGTAGAAAACGTTTCAAAAAAATTCAAGTTGACTGCTAAACAAATGAAAAAAAAGAACTTAAAAGAAAAAGAATTTTTTGCGGTAGATGATATTAGTTTTGCCGTTAAAAGAGGTGAAATTTTTGGACTTATTGGTCCAAACGGAGCTGGTAAAACAACAACTTTAAGGTGTTTATCTACACTTATACGTCAATCTAGTGGTACAATTACTGTAAATGGCTATGATAGTGTAAAAAATGATATAGATGTTAAAAAAAATATTGCTTTTTTAACTAGTGAAATGAAAATTGATGGTCATTTTACACCTGATTACTATGCTGGTTTTGTAGGAAAATTGCATGGTGTTGATCCAGTTATTTTGCAAAGTAGAAAAGATGAACTATTCAAAAGATTTGGTATTGAAGAGTTTAAATATGCTAAAATATCTACATTGTCAACAGGTATGAAGCAAAAATTGGCAATTGTAGTCAGTATAATACACAACCCAGATGTTGTAATATTTGACGAACCTACTAATGGTTTAGATGTTTTGACAGCAAAAGTTGTAACTGATTATTTACTGGAACTACGTGAAAAAGGTAAAACAGTTATTATATCGACGCATATGATGCATACTGCTGAAAAATTGTGTGATACTTATGCGATGCTATTTAATAAAAAGATAAGAATGGTAGGTAGTAGAGAAGAAGTACTGAATCAAACAGGTTGTACCAACCTTGAAGATGCTTTCTTTGATATATATCATCAGTACAATAAGGAGATTAACTAATGAAGGGATTACTAGTTGTTTTAGCTAAAGAATTAAAGAGGGTTTTCACTGATAAAAGGTTAGTGATGAATACAATGATTTTACCCATTTTTACAATAGCTATAATGTATTCAGGTTTTGGGTATTTTGCAGGTAATATGAAGAAAGAAATAGAAAATGGTGAAATGAAAGTTGTTGTTAATTATTTACCTGAGAGCATGGAAAAGTATTTTGATAAATTTTTTGTAAAAATTATTGAAAAAAGTACCGATTATGATAGTGTAAAAGAAAAAATATATGATAAAGAGATAGATGGCTACATAGTTTTTGATGAAGATTTTGATAATGTGGTAAAGAATTATAAAAATGGTAGTGTACCAAATGCAAAACTTATTTTTAATTCAAAAGACCATAAGTCTTTTTTAAAGACAGGTCGTATTAGGGATTTAATTTCGGCTTATAAGAAAGATGTAATAACAAGTAGACTAGGTTCAGACGACTTTGTTAGTGTTGTTAATTATACTGCTGAAAAAGTTGAGCTAAGAAAAAATGGTACTGAAAGGGTTGGCGGAATATTTGGAAGGTTATTGCCAATTATGTTAGTAATGAATATGTTTGGTGCTGCTATGGGTTTAGGCACAGATTCTATCGCAGGAGAAAAAGAAAGAGGAACATTTGCTATTATGCTTATAGCACCTATAGATAGAGTTGTTATAATTATAACTAAAATTATTTCTGTTTCGATAGTTGCATTTATTTCAACTATTTCAGCTTTTATAGGTTTACTTATATCTATACCTTTTTCGAAAGGTTTTATTGGAGGTAGTAATCTTGATTCAGCTGGTGGTAATATGATTTTAACAGGCTCACAGTTGTTGATGATGTTTCTAACAATGATTGCTATAATGTTGGTGAGCGTAACACTTGTTTCGGTACTATCTCTTTATGCTCAAAATACTAAAGAGGCTAATTCATATATAGCACCGCTTTATTTACTAATTACGTTTATAACGTTTTTACCTGTGTTTATGCCAACCGTTAATACATCATTATATATGTTCACAATTCCGATTGCTAATGGTTTGCTTTGCTTGATGAAAATTTTAAATGGTGAAGCGAATATGCTTATACTCGCCACTACATTAATTTCTTCAATTGTAGTAACTGGTGCTTTACTGTATGTAATGCGTAGAATGATATATAAGGAAAGTGTTGTCTTTCCGTCATAAAAGGAGCTTATTATGGAAGAAAAAAGAAAGCAAAAGAGATATCCAACTGATATCAGGCTAAAAATTTCATCGCTTTATAAGCAAGATTATCAAAAAATAAATGATATTAATCAAGATATTCAATTGATTAATATTTCAAAATCTGGAGTAGGGTTTATCTGTAATACCGAACTACCAACAGGTTATTATTTTAATGCTAAAATATCATTTGCTGAAGATAAGTATTTTTATTCAGTGCTTAAAATAATACGTGTGGATAAAGATGATAATACCTATACTTATGGTTGTGAATTTGTCGGTCTAGCTGATGTACTTTCTTCAGTAGTGGATGAATATGGAGAATTAATTGGAGAAAAGTAGAAAGATTAAGGCAGTTTTGACTTATAAACCAATGGCTATATACAAAGATAAATTTGAAAGTCTAGGTTATGATGTTGATGTTATTGATTGCACAAATGAAATAAAAATTAATTATGAGAAGTACGAAGTACTTCTCATTTATGATGCTTTTAAAAAAATAGATGTAACTAAGATGAAAAATTTAAAACTTATTGTGCTTAGTAGTATTGGGATAGACCAAGTGCCGTTGGAAGTTTTTAAGGATGATGATATATTGATAACGCATAATCATGGTGGATATAGCGAGGCTATTGGTGAATGGATAGTTATGACATTGCTAATGGGCTTTAAATTGGTGCCGAATATTTATAAAGATAATTTGAATCGAACTTGGCATATGCGTACAAACCTTAAAGATTTAAAAGGCAAGAGGATTTTGTTTTTAGGAGCTGGTACTTTAGCAGTTGAGGCTAGTAGGAGATTAAAACCTTTTAAAGTTCAAACAGTTGCTATCAGTAGAAGTGCGAAGCCTAGTTCTGAATTTGATTTTATAAAATCAAATTCAGAGATTGAAGGTGAACTTGCAAAGGCTGATGCCGTTGTAGCTTGCTTACCCAAAACTGCTAGTACAGAAAATTTTTTAAATCGAGCTCGACTTTGTTGTATGAAAGATGATGCTGTTTTGATTAATGTTTCTAGGGGTTCTGTTATAGATGAAACCGCTTTGCTTGAATTGTTAGATTTAGGTAAATTTTTATTTGTGGCATTAGATGTCTTTAAAAATGAGCCGTTGAATTCGGACAGCAGGTTTTATGATTTTGATAGGGTTTTTGTTTCGTCACATAATTCATGGATAAGCGAAGATAGAGATGAGAGAAGATGTGATTATTTTTATTCTGTATTAGAGAGCTATGCAAAGGGAGAAAAACCTATTAATCTTGTGGATAAAAAACGAGGGTATTAGAAAAATGAATGAAGAAAGAAAGTCTTTGTATGCTTTATCTTTGACTGAGATGCAAGAATTAATTGTGACGCTTGGTGAAAAAAAGTTTAGAGCAAAGCAAATTTATGAAGATATTGTTAGTATGAGGTGTCTTAATATAGATGAGATGAAAAGGTTACCTCAAGATTTTCGAAATAAATTAAAGGAAAAGTATACTGTATTTACGATGAGTGTTGTTGATCATAGAGCTGATAAAGAAAGAAATACAGTCAAATATCTTTTAAAAACCGATGATAATTATGGTATAGAAGTTGTCCTTTTAAAATATAAACATGGTTATACACTTTGTATTTCGACACAAGTAGGTTGTAGAATGGGCTGTGATTTTTGTGCATCTACTATCGGTGGCAAAAAACGTGATTTGTTACCGGATGAGATGATACAGCAAATAGCCTTGATTTCTAAAAGTGAGGATGTTAGAATTTCAAATGTTGTTTTAATGGGGATTGGTGAGCCACTTGATAACTATGATAATGTTTTGAAGTTTTTGTATTTAGTAACTAATGAAAATCATTTCAATATTAGTATGCGAAAAATAACGGTATCTACTTGTGGTATTGTACCGAGAATTTATCAATTAGCAGACGAAAAATTACAAATCACGCTAGCTGTTTCATTACATCAAACTATCAATGAAAAGCGTTCAGCTATAATGCCTGTTAATAGGGCGTACAATATACAAAAGCTAAATGAAGCTATTGATTATTATATTGAAAAAACTTCAAGGCGAGTATCAATTGAATATGCCTTGATTAAAGGTGTGAATGATACTAGAGAAGAAGCTGAAAATTTAGTTTCTATGTACAAAGGAAAATTGGTGCATATAAATTTAATACCACTAAATACTGTTAAGGAAAAATCACATCGAGCAAGTACCAAAAAAAGCATTGATAATTTTGTGGATTATCTTACTAAAAATGGTATCAATGCAACAGTTAGACGGGAAATGGGTGGTTCAGAAGACATAGCTGGTGCATGTGGTCAGCTTGTTATTTCGAATCAGTAAATTTATTTTAGAGAAAAGAAGTTTTGCAACTTGCTAAAAAAGTTAAAAAATATTAAAAAAATTAAAATTCTTGTAATAAGTATATTTAAAAGTTTGCAAATTTGTGGTATAATTAGTTAGCTAGATAAGAAAAGGAGATTTATATGGTTAAATTAATAGTTGGAGAAATGGGTACAGGCAAAACAGGAGTTTTACTTGATAAAGCTAATAGTTTAGTAGAAGTGTCAAAGGGTCATATTGTATACATAGACAATGATAATAGACATATGACTGATTTACAACATGATATAAGATTTGTTAATGTTTCAGATTTTCCAATTGATAACGTTGATGAGTTTCTTGGATTTTTATGTGGTGTAATTTCTAATGACTATGATATAAATAACTTTTTCATAGATGGACTATTTAAAGTTATGAAAACTGAATTGGGTGAACTTGGAAATGTATTACCAAGGTTAGAAAAGCTTTCAAGTATTTTTAAAGTTGATTTTTATTTGACAGTAAGTGCTAAAGAACTTGATAGTAAGTTTTCTGAGTATGTAATGTAATATGTCATCAAGAAATGTATATCACAAATATAATTCGTTAAAAGGTTCATATTTTACAAGGACGCAGGTGAAAATTAAGCATCATCAAGACAAGTTGCGATATATCAGAGAAGAAACTGTAATTAAACAGTTCAAAGAAGATAATGCTATTATTTATGTTCATTTTGATGGCACGGATAGAGTTGTTGAACTTGATTTCTTTTCGGCAGAAGAAGATGTTTTAAAATATCTGGGTAAGAAGTTTATAAAGTAGGAGGAAATTATGCCAAGACTATCATCACGAATGATTAGACATAATATCTGTATAGATGAGCTAAGGTCAAAAGGTGCAGTTGTTTATGATTACCATGCAGTTGTAACTTTTGTTAGTTTTAATGTTAAAGGCATTGATATTTCTTATATTTATCATAGCAATCCGGATAACACCTTCAACCTGGAAAGATTTAAACCGTTGGTTATGGATCTTGGTTCGTATGATGTAGAAGAAAAAATAGTAGATACTATGGTGAGTGATTTGGAGCGTTTCCAAAACGCTTCTGGTTCTACCAATTTTGAAACCTTTTTGGAATTAGATGAAAATTTATCGAAGGTTGGGAGTCTTTTTGAAAAATTATTTTTGAATTATAACGTTGATAAAGCAGAATTGAAAAACTTAGAAACAGAAGTTATAGCACTTCAAGAGCATATTCAAAATATTAAATCTAATTCAAAAAATATTTACGATGAATAGATAAATTAAATGCTCACGCTTATAAATTAACAGCGTGGGCTTTTAGTTTGAAAGAGAAGTTTTAAAGTGAAGGGAAATTATGAATAAGATATTGATTTTTTCTGCTGATAGTGAACGGGCTATTAGTGTAAAAAAAGTATTTGAAAAAATAGCTATCCAGCGAGGGTTTTCTTTAGTTGAAGAAAATCCTGATATTGTCGTTTCAATTGGGGGCGACGGTACTATGCTTAAAGCAATTAGGGAGTACAAACATTTAAAGAAACCTTTTGTTGGTGTGAATGCAGGTAATTTAGGTTTTTTACCAAATGTGTCACAGGATGAGGAATCGATAAATAAATTATTAACAGTGTTATATAGCGGTAATTATATCTTGAAAACTAGACCAATATTACGAGTTATTGCTAAATCAGGTGAGGAAAAAGTTTATGATGATTGTGCATTTAATGAGGTTATAGTCAAATATGATAATATGAAGCTTATGATAGCTGACATATATATTGATGATTACTTGTTTAATGCATATACAGGCGATGGTTTCGTTGTTTCTACACCTTTAGGGGCAACGGGTTATGCGATATGGGCTGGTGCTTCAGTTATAAATGCTGAACTACCTGTATATCAGTTAACGCCGATAAATCCTAATAACTCATCAATAAATAATCCTTTGCTTTATTCTTTGATAATTGGTGAAACTCAAAAACTAACGTTTAATTTAAAGGATTCTTTTTCTAGTAAAACTGTTATAGGTTGTGACGGTGCAAGTTTTATGAATGAAGTTATAAGTTCGGTGGAAGTTTTTGTAAGTGATGAAAAGATAAATATTGTTGAATGGCATGATTATGACTATTGGCAGGTGTTTAAGTCGAAAATACTTGATAAGAGGAAGGATATATAATATGAATTTTTTAAAAGATTTACAAGATATCGAATCACGTTTTGTTTTTTATGAGCTTGATCAGGATAGGGAATTAGGCATCCTTAATTTGAAAAAAGGTTTGCAATTACCACTTTCTAAGTCGGGGATTGATAAAATAGATAGTGATAAAATTGATTTAAACGTCAAAGTTACTTTTTTTAATATGGCTCATATTATTGCATATGACCCAACAAGTAAGATTGCTAAAATGTATGTTAATTTTTTTAGGGATATACATGACCTTGATGAAAATATTTTAAAAGGCGTATTTAGTGATTGTAATTTATCACTTTTAGATAATTTAGTTGCCTTATATGGTTATGCGATAAGTACGGAAGATATTTATTTTTATAATCTACTTGGCAAAGCGTTGATTGATAATCATTTGGAAACTGCGTCGGCGGAACTACTTGACGACTGCGTAGAGATATTTGGTAAAAGTAATGAAATTTTAGAAAATTCTAATGCCTATTATTATTTATCTTTCGTGGAAAGTGAGCGAGAAGATTATATCAAGGCTTATGAGTATGCTAGAAAAGCGCTTGAACATAATCCTGAACCAAAAGTTAAAGAAACTCTCGAAAAAGGAATGCAGTTAATTAAAGACCGAAGTGATGTTCAACAAGCAGGTAAATTGCTACACGAAAATAACTTTGACTTATCTCTTGAAATACTTGAAGAAACAACTGCTGTTTCGGATGAAATGTGGGAGAAACATCTTTATTTAGGTGAAAACTACGCTGCTAGAGGTGATATGTCAAAAGCAATATCTTCTTTAAAACGAGCAATTGAATTAAATCCTAGCAACCCGGAAATTTATTCATCTTTAGGTTTAGTAAGTGTAATGGTAGGCGATTATTTAAAAGCTAAAGAGTTTTTTGAAACGGGAATTAAGTTAGAACCATTAAATACAGACTTGCTTAAAAATTTGGCTTTGCTTTATATGCGTATTTCTAGGCAAACATTAGCGATAGACATTATGGAAAATGTTTTAAACATTACGCCAGATGATGAAGAAGCAAAAGAAATGTTACAAGAAATGAAGGAAAGATACAATGAAAGTCTCGCAGATTAAAGAACAATTTAATATCTTAAATATTAAAGAATATGATAAATTTATTGAAACATATCAGGCAGATGAACGAAGTGGCGTTCAGAAAATTGTAACCACTGCACAAAATAAATTAGCCAAGCAACAAAAAATATTTGATAGGTATTATACATTGGTAAAATTTGATGCGGAAAATTCAACAGACTTTTTAGTAGTAGGTGTTGACGAGGCGGGACGTGGACCACTTTTTGGACCTGTTGTAGCTGGGGCAGTGGCTATTAAACCTTGTGATGAACTTTATGAGGTATATGATTCTAAAACTATAAAAGAAGAAAAAAGAGAATTTTTGTATCAAAAAATTATCGAAAGGGCTGATTCATATGGAGTAGGTGTTGTTTCGGCTGAAGAAATTGATAAAATAGGTATTTTAAATGCTACTAAAAAAGCAATGCAAATTGCGGTGTCGCAGTTAAAGGTTGATTATACAACCGTGCTTGTGGATTATGTTGACATTAAATTTAAGGATAAAGTAACGAAAGCGATAGTAAAAGGAGATGCTAAAAGTTTTTCGATAGCTGCGGCATCGATAATAGCTAAAGTTACAAGGGATAGAATAGTTACTGAATTGAGTAAAGATTTGCCTGATTATGACCTTTTGAATAATAAAGGTTATGGTACGAAAAAACATTATCAGGCGTTGGATAGATATGGACTTTCAAAGCAACATAGAAAAAGTTTTTTGAAGGATTTTTAAGGTTAAATTATGAAACTAACAAATGATAGAGTAGTAAGTTCTAAAAATACGAAAATACAGAGTTTAAAAAATTTAAAGTCAGTTTTAACCAAAGGTGATAGATTTACTGCTTTAATAGTAAAAGTTGATGGTGAAAATGTTATCTTAAAAGTTGGTACGGAAATTTTTACTGCCAAAAATTATAGTTCTGAAACTCTGTTTGAGGGAATTAGACAAGATTTTGATGTGATATCAAGTGGTGATAATGCAAGCGAAATAGTTGTAAAGCCAAGTGTTATGTCTGAACTTTCGCCCGAAAAAGCTAACTTTGATTTTATAAATGATAGTTTATCTAAATTAGGAATAAGTTTTAGCGAAAAAAATTCTAACATACTTGCCAAAATGCTTAAACAGAACCATCCGATTTCTAGTACCGCTTTCAATAAAGTAAAAACTCTGTTAAATCAAAATGGTATGTTAACTAGAGAAGTTATAAGTACTCAAAAAAGTGATAGTTTAGGTATTGATTTTAATTCTGAAAAATTAACAGCGATTTTAAGTTTGGAGCCTAAAGAAATACTTGAAAGTAAAACTATTTTGACGATGTTTAAAAGTGTTGTTTATGAAAATGAGTCAAATTTAGTTAACGAAACAGTATCTAAGCAAAATGAGACGACGAATGGTAAGGAAAATAATGTGCTAAGTAAAGATATAAAAGCTGACTCAACCAAATCGTCTGAAACTATCAAAAGTGATAGTAAAAATGTAAAAACTGATATTAAATTTAGTGAAATTCTGCACCAAAAAAATGTCGATATAAGTACAGACCTTAAAAATGAAAATGCACTAAAAAAAGTTAAGCAATTTGTAAATGAATTTTTAAAATTTTCAAACACAGAAATTAAACAAATCGAAACTGTTGTTTTTTTATCCAAACTTAATCTGAAACCAACTATTTTTAATCAAATATTTGCATCGAAATTACTAAGTGAAGATGTAGGTTTAAGTAACTTATTGTTGGACTACATAAGTTCTGATAAACAATCTGAAACAAACGGAGTAAAGCAAGAGTTGACAAATTTGGTAAAAGATTTGTTTGCGGAGGTTATAAAACAAGAAGATTTAGATAGTGAAGATCTCAAAACTTTTATAAAAAAATCTCGAAATGTTTTAAATAATGTAGTAGATCTGCTTGAATTAGATAATGTAAAGGATGAAATCAGCGAAGTTTTATTAAAAAACACAAGTAATTTTGTAAAAGCTACTGCTAATGCGTTTGAAACTATTGTTGTACCATATTGTTTTGGTGATGAGGTAAAAGATGTCGAAGTTTTTATAAAAGATAATAAAAAATCTAAAAACGCAACTCGTGATAGTGAAGATAAATTAGTATATCTAGCGTTAAACACCTTGAAAATGGATAGGGTTAAAGTAAGGGTTGATTATGGTAAAGATGAAATAAATATATTATTTATGATAAAAGATAAAAGTGTCAAAAAACATTTTAGTGATCATATAATTGAATTTAAATCTATCATAACAAGCTGTACGGATAAGGATGTTAATGTACTTCTTAATCAAGATGACGAAAATAAAAATTTTATAGAACTCGATTCTATCGAAAATTCGGTTTCGACTCGAATAAATACCTTAGTATAATTAGATTGGGGAAATTATGGAAGATAAAAAAATCGCTACGGCATTAAAATATGATGAAAATATTGATAAAGCCCCCAAACTTTTAGCTAAAGGGACAGGTTATGTCGCGGAAAATATTATAAAAGTTGGTAAAGAAAATAATGCTTCAATATATGAAGATGAGCAGTTAGCAAGAAAGCTAAACAGTTTAGAAGTTGGTACGTATATACCGGAAGATTTGTATGAAATAGTAGCAGAAGTGCTTATTTTTATATCAAATATGGATAAAACCTATGAAAAAAACTAAGTCTAATATAGGTTATAAAGTTGAAGAAGCGGTAGCTAAGCTATTAGAAAAACAGGGGCATGAAGTGTTGCAACGGAATTTTCTGACGAATTATGGCGAGATTGATATAATATACCGTGAAAAAAATAGTAAAATTTTGGTGTTTGTTGAAGTAAAGTATCGAAAAAGTGATAAGTATGGCGCACCTTATGAGGCTGTAACAAAAAATAAAGTTAAAAAAATAATGCGGGCTGTGCATATATATTTGACAGAAAACAATATATCGTATAGTACACAAATGAGACTTGATGTTATAAGTGTTCTTGCTAATGGAAAAATTCAGCATTTTAAAGCAATAGACACCCAAGTATTTGGGTATTAAAAATGTAAGCTAAAATGTGGAAAAAAAAATAAAAAAAACTCTTGACATATACATTTCGATGTGATAATATTTTGAGGTATTCAACGAAATGTTAAGCAATTCATAAAAAATTAAATTTTGAAAGTTCAAAAAAAATTCAAAATTTTCAAAAAAAGTTCTTGACAAACAAAAAAACGTGTGTTAAGATATAAAAGTTGTTGAAAAAGACAAAACAGCAATCGAACAATGAAAACTGAACAATGTACCCGCAATTCTAAAACAGAAGTGCGAACGGAAACGAAAAAAAACGCCAAGCGAGAAGCTTGATACT